>OGVO01000047.1_pt1 | contig 21430 bp, 26 predicted proteins | sample 1575771 | NCBI WGS metagenome assembly OGVO01 (sample SAMN07581527, study PRJEB24739) | freshwater metagenome | place: Singapore | collected 2015-01 | reverse complement strand
GTTTCCCAGTCACGATACTTACCTATAGTTGGGTTAAAGTTAGGAGTAGCAATAGTATAAGCATACCCTGATAGGTTACTTCCAGCATATGCATCTACTAATTCAAGTTGATATAGAAACTCGGTCAGTTGTGGCGGTTAGTTTATAGCCATCTGAAGTATTCCCATCGGTGGTTACACCGATAAATTGGAGGTCAGCATTACCAGAAATCATTTCAATCCCTTGCCCACCATTTAATGACACATCCATTGAAGCAAATACAATGTTTGTACAATCTGTTAGATTTATTCCATCACCACCATTTAATGACACAGATGAGTCAAAAAAAGTTGAACCTGTGCAATTTGTCATCACTACTCCTACTCCCGTATTTTGTTCAAATGCTACGTAATCAAATTTAAAAGCACTTACATAGTTATAATTAGCACCAGTAGTACAACCAAATACGCTAACAGAAGCATTTGGTGCATATACATAATCTGCATCAATCCCAGTTCCACTATCTAAAACATAGATATCATTAAAATTAGGTTCTGAAGCATAATGCACTTCTAAAGCCACACCCGTCGCATTTTGGATAGTTAATTTACCTATAGTTGGGTTAAAGTTAGGAGTAGCAATAGTATAAGCATACCCTGATAGGTTACTTCCAGCATATGCATCTACTAATTCAAGTTCTGTTGTTGAGGTTATAGAATCAATAACATACCAATAGCCGTCAAGATAAATATATTGCCCTGCCATTGTAGAGTCCCAGCTTGTTCCCAAACCTGTTACTGTTGTTGCACCATCATTTACCGAACAAGTCCCTGTGTTATATGGGTCAGAGCCACTCATTGTTACTTTATACGAAGAATTACAATCAATTATTGTTCCATCTCTTGATGTCCCTACTAAGGCTACTCCGCTTGGTATGGATAAGTCTGCGGTTAAAGTATAAGTACCAGAGGCCAAATAAAGTGTCCCCCCTCCTGCATTATAGATATCTGTTAGAGAGCTTTGTATCTCTGTTACGCTACTTATAGTCTTTGTCACTCCGCCTATGCTAAATGTTCCTGAAGCTGAGACGTTTCTAAACTCTGCTGTGCCGTCTGATTGAACTCTCCAACCGCTTCTACTATGGCGAAAGTTAGGAGAAGATAGCTCTCCTGATTTCAATACCGAGCCAAAAGGTGTAGCTTCTATATTCAAAGGAGCTTCTACCTTCTCTGGTAAACTTTCTTGCTTATGCGTTTGTGAGTCTTTTCTTGCCATATTAGTCGTCAATAGTTTCGTACTCTATTTTTATTGGTAAGTTGACTGTGCATAGAGCTGAGCCAGTCCACTTTAATTCCAGCCAAAAATTTGTATATCCTGAAGCTGTGGGCTTATAAACTATCCTTCTTTTGCCTGAGTAGTTAGTATCATTTATAGTCTGTAAGGTTACTGTTTGGCTTCCATCATCTAGGTATATTTTAGGGACAATCGTCATATTAGTTCCTATTGCTTGTGCAGTTGTTATAGTTATTTTGGTTATCTTAAATGCTTCACCTATTCTATAAAGCTGACTCCAAAATACTTGATTAGCTCCATTATATGTTGTGCCTTGTATGTTGATAGCGTGTGATACTCCTGTGCTCCCGTCTCCTGCTTGTGTCCAACCAATTATAGGGACATTAAACCCTAACTCATAGTTATCTGCTACCGATACTGCAGTTACGCAAGTTGATGAGTTGCCCCCAGTAGCTCTCATTACACCAAATATTCCATTACCTAAGCCGTCTTTCTGAAGTCCTACCGAACATACAGTTCCGTCATCTTCGGGGATATTAGTGTGAGTTCCAAATATAAATCTGTTTAATATCGCCTCAACTGCACCTGGAAGACAAGGTTCTCCTGTTTCTGAATACCACACTTCTTGAAATTGATAACCTCCCATAAAGCGAGATATTCTAAATCCTTGTGCGTTTATATTGCCTGACACTGCGTATAAAATACCATTAACATTTTTAAGAGCCGTTATTATTTGGTCGGGAAACTCTACCCATATAAGTTTATTTATATTAGTTTGAGTTGGGTCCCAAAATGCTAGTTTAGCTTTAGCTTGTTTTAGGTTAGCATTTGAACCTTCATAAAATGCTATAGCAAGTTCCTCTCCATAACTCTCACAAGCTGTCGGGTAAAGTCCATATCCGAATGTTAATGCCCCATAGGTTGAACCGTTATCTGTATCTCCTTCCACTGTGGTTTTAGATGTCTGTATATAATGAACATTACCTTGATTACCTACTACATCAAGTATGTAAAGTCTGCCGTCTGAGTGTCGTTTCAATATGTGATTAGGCAATCTTAGTTTGTTCTTAAAGGTCTGTGGGTATGCAGTATCGGTTAGTTGTGTTTTAGCGAGCGTAGTTACCCAGTAATCTCCGTTTAAAGTGAGTGCTCCGCTTAATGGACCAAGTCTTGCTATAGTAGTATTCTTTGCAAAGTATACATAGTTATCATAATATTCTGCACCATTACCAAGTCCATTAGTCAATTCCCCCGCATCAGATAAAGCTGTTACAGTCGTAAAGTCATCACCTATTGCATACACAGAACTATTGGCACAATAGACATAAGTATTAGCTGTTTTAGGGTTAGTTACAAACCATAGCGGAGCTGATGCAACTGTTCCGATACTTTCACAAGCCACAGGTCTGAGTAGTCCCGAAGCTACTGTGGAATATGCACTACCCGTATCGTCTATTGGTTGTGCTGGGTCTATACCAAGAGAACCTCTAAACTGATTACTAGTTGAGAAGTGCGAAGTGGGTGAGTGCCCACCTAATATGCTGTCTATTTGAATTTCTCTTGTATTGTTAGCCATTTTAATATTCATAATTAGGATAATCCGCCCGAAACCATTTTGCTCTAAAGAAGTATTTATCCGCTTTAGTTAGCTTCATCTTCTTAAAGTCTATTTCTTTAAATAATTTAATGAACAAATCTCTAATAATGGGGTCTTTTAGAGCTTCCATACACACTCTTTTGAGTAATCGCTGTCTTTCTTTCATATCTCCTACCACTTCTGCGTGTTCTAGGAGGGATAGTGCGTATTCAAAGGCCTTTAATGGGCTTATACGTAGCCATTTCTGCCAGAAGTGGAAAAATCCAAACACCCACTGCACTCTAAACCTATATCCGTCGTCTTCTTGGAGGATAAAGCACATTATTTCCTTTAATTTCTGGGATTTAGCGTGTCCTACCTTACTCCAAGCTCTATAAAGCTCTTTAACTGAGGGTACTAGCTTGTCATAAGGCAAGACATCATACCTACACCCTTCAAATTGCTCTATAATTTCGTCTAGTTTGGACATTATGTGGGTATTTATGCCTTTATTTTCTTCAAGTAAAGCCCAAGACTCATTAAAAATCTTGTTTTTTATCTGATGTTTTAAAGGCGAGAGGTTGCCATAGAGTAATCCACCCCTAGGAAACCCTGGAAAAGGGTATTTCTCCCCCTCCATCCACATTATGTAATGTCCTTCTTTTGCTCTGGTTACTTTAGCCCTTACCGCCTCTTTAGTTTTCCAATAGGAAACCATTTCAGGCGGGAAGTATTTGTACCATATTTTGTAAATGAACTTCATATTTCAGGTTGCTGTTTGCTTCCTGGTGTTGGGGGTATTTCCACCAGGTTATACCCCCAAACAAACAGCTTAATTAGTTATTAAACTGATGCGAACAAGACTGCACCGTATTTCCTTCTGTAGTTAGGAACTTTGCAACCATATAGGAACAAGCCCTGATATTTCTTTGCAAACTGATTTTCAGCATCTACGACACGACTCTCTGACCACTTGTCCGCAAAGGTAATCATACCCTTGTGGTTAGCAAGCAATAGGTAGCCAACGTCTGAAGCTGAGAAGTCTCCTGACCCAGTTGAGTGTCCAGCTCTTGTTGAAACTCTTGAACCTGCAGCCATATGGATATCGAATGCACCTACTCTCATTACACGTCCGTTAATAACGGTACCAGTAAAGATTTCAGCAATTCCTGTTGGTTGTAGTTCTGAAGATTGTTTCAATTGAGTTACGATTTGAGGAGTTACTGTGAAGTGTCTGTCATCCATAGCAACTTCGTTCTCATCCAATGCTTCTGCCAAGAGTGTTACTTGGTCATAGATTTGTGATGAAGAAGCAGTTGTTGCCATAGCAGCTTGGATTTCCCATCCTAAAGCTGACATACCAATCAAAGCAGCATCTCCTAAACCGTATTTAGTAAAGTTAACACCATCACCTCCGAATACACCTCTAAGTGTGTAGTTCTCTGGGAAGTCAGAACCTGTTGTTTCTTCGTCCCATTCTGTCAAAGTAGCAACCAATGAGCTTGTGACAGATGAAATTCTGTACCAAGGAGATACGAAAGTAGCAGAAGACCTTAGTCTAAAGCCTTTTCCAATATCTACTGATTCAAATCCACCGAAAGCTATTGTTCCATCACCTTGTTCTACACCTGGAGCGTTGTTTGCTGAGATGTCATCTTTGAAACCTAGTGTTACTGTACCTCCTGTTGCTGTTGTAACGATAGATGCCATAGTGTTTGTACCACCTGTTACCTTAACGTTAACACCAATCCAAGAACCAGCCTTTGCATCTCCAGCCTTTTCAAGAACGTATGTATCAATTTCTCTTTCAAGAACTTTTGAACCATTCTCTACAAGGTTGTCGACTACATTGTCTGCGTAAGTAAACAAATCTTCAATTCTATCTAGAGCGAAGTTCCAGTATTTTCGTTTTTCAACTACAAGCTGGTCTTCGTGGTCTACGATATTCTCGGAGTTCATATCTGTTCCTACTTGGTAGTCACTTAGGACTATGTCATTTAGGAAAGATAGAATGTTTACTCTGTCTCCTGGTCTCTTAATTTCTCCTTCGTATTCTCGGTTAGCAATCGCATTCACAACTGCGTTTTGGTATGTTTTAGCCAAAACTTTTGAAGCAAATTGTTCACCGAAGTTTGTTAGTAAAGCCATATTTTTTTCTTTGGGTTCAAACTACGACCTATTTGATGTCCTTGATTTTCCCTTCCATAATCATCTGTTGATATTTACGGAAGTTTGTTTCTCTAAGAGTCTTTACATCGTCCACCGACAAACCTGACTGTTGAGGTTGTTTTGTCCCTCCAGTTGTCTTTTCAAGTCCTTTGCGAGAACTACCTATCAGCCCTTTTTCGACCAAGAATAGTTTTGCAACATTCTCGATTTGGGTTGATGGATAGTCTTTTGCGTAATCTTCAAACTCAGAACGGAGGTCTTTAATCTCTGGATACTTTAGAAGTATCTGAGAAACCTGTTCTTTGTATTGAATTTCCTTCAAAGTTCTTTCAAGTCTGGCAATCCTATCCTCGTCATCGTAAGTCGGCTCAGTTTGAACTTTCTTAATTTCTAATAATTCTTCTTCTATCTGGCGTCTCCTTTCCCTTTCTTCTTGAAGTGATTTCAAGAGTAGATTAGGGTCAGTCTTATCACCAGCTTTAGGAGTTGGAGTTTCCTCTTTCTCCTCAGTTGCCTCTTGAGTTTCCTCTTGAACAACTTGTGTTGCCTCCTCAGACTCTGGGGCGTTTTTAACGTCTGTTTCCATATTTTTTGAGTTTAACGTCCTCCGACACAATTACTTATAATCTAATTTGTATTCTTCTTCCAATAGCTTACTCCTCTATACATATTGGTGTTATCTTGCCTATTCTTAAAGTTTCTGTTTGCTACTCGAACATCAGCTTTCATATTTGAAATCTTACCCTTAGTCCCATAATATGCTCTTGCTGGAGCTGAGAGGACACTTGCTGTCGAACTTATTATTTTGCTTTTTATTTTGTTTTTCATTTTATTAAATCTTCTAAATGTTGCTCCAATGACTTTCTTTCAGTCTCAGGAGCTTCTATTACTCTAATAATGTTTAAGTAAATATGTAAACACGCTTTTAAGTATGTATCGTCATCTGTTTTAGGGTTGTCAGCAAACTTACTCTCTATGAGTTTGATTTGAGATAGGCAAAACTCTTTAATTGAAGCCACGCTTACTTCTTTCTCTAAAATAGATTGATAATGCCTAAAAGTAGCCTGCTCCTCTGGGGTCAAGTCCTCTACTTTTTCAATCTTTTTCTTTTGTAGTAATTTAGATAATATTGACATAGACTTTGTTGTTTCCGCCTATGTCAGGTTAGGAAACTATATTATAGCATATTTTTTATCCTACTCCTAATGTTAATAGGTTAGGTAAGAAGTTAGAGTTGGAGGCGGATGGTGCTGGTTTAAAAGATGCAATTACACCTGCGATATTGCCAGTTGCGAAATTAACAACCAAACTTCTGCTTCCTGAAGCTACCCCTGTGTTTGAATCATAAATACCATTACCCCAACTAGATTGGTAAACTCTTTGGGTTGTTCCTGTTCCCGCTGTTGCGTTACCTTGATTTTCAGTAGCAGCTGCGATTAGCCAACTATCGCTATCTACAACTGTTGTTGAAAATGTAAGGGTGCTAACACCAGTTGCTTGATTTTTTGCGTTACTGTCGGGTTGGTCTGACTGTTTAACCCCCGAATAACTTGCCCAAACACCCCCTACAACAACTCCGCTCGTTGAATTTATTACTAATGTTTTTGAACCTATCGGTGGGGATAGATAGCAAAACAATCCAGTGTGAGGGACAGAAGTTGTTGAATTAGTATCAATTAAAGTCATAGCATTCCCATCAATGGTTGCACCTGTTATTGTTCCCGAAAAAGCAAAACCACTCACAATAAGAACATCCGAACCTGATGGGATTGTTATGCTTGTTGAATGGGATGTCCCGTTTGTGTTGCCAGCATCCCCGCTACCTGTGTTTGCTATTGCCATAATCTATTTATAAGTTAAATTTCCTTCGAGAATAATGCCGAGACATAGACATTAGTTCCTGTTACATCTGGTAAGTCTATTGTCCAACTTGCGCCAACATCTCCTGCTGGAAGAGGTACTGGAGTTGCAATACCCACTACACCATTAGCTGGAATTTCTAAGTGCATCATCACACCACCACCTACAGTTGAGCGAATATCCATACCGATTGCCGCAGTTGAGTCGTTTGAAGCTAGGACATAGATTAAATCGTGGAATGTGTTAGTAGCACCTGCAAATAGTGTTGTTTCTGTTCCGAATGTAGAACCAGTAGTTTTAGATACATAAGCGGTAGATATGAGGTCTCTTACTTGTACTGGTCGGCATATTTGTCTACCCAAGTCATCAAAGCTGGCATTTACTCTGTTTCCTCCTGCTACTGCTGTCGGGTTAGCTGTTCTTGCTACACCACCTATCTTTATAGGAAAGCCCGTATCGGCAGTACCGTTGTCAACATCACCTTGAGGTCTTGTCCATAGACGACCAGTTGCATCAGTATTTATAGTTGCGTTGTCACCTGTAGTTCCTGCAGAGCTTGCGGCTGTATCTCGTCTAACAGAACCTGCCATCATCAATATACCACCTGCGGTTTCTGGTGCATCTTCTGTTCCTGTGCCAGGCATTGTCAAAACATCTACATCTCCGATATTGTTTGTTCCTGCGGCGAGGTTAGCTGTGACAGTTCCCGATACACCTACTGTGCCATCTACAGTAATTGAGTTACCACCGTCTTGTATGTTTACCGCTGAAGCCCCTGAAGCATTGTTTATTGTTACATCACCTATATCAGTTCCTGTTACTAGCTTTGCATTGATAGCTGATAGAGTTGTTTGGGTTGCCACATCTGCGATAGTTCCTAAGTTAGCCGTTACTGTACCTGACACAGGTTGTGTAGCTTGCCAGAATGTTCCGTCTACTGTTATTGAGCCACCTGCATCACTAATTGGCACTGGATTGCTACCTGAATACTGGACACCACTTGAGTCAACCAGAGCTGTTTTAACTGAAGCTGTGATGTCTGATACCAATACAGTCCCCGATACAGGGAAGGTATCTCTATAAGTTCCGTCTGCGTTGAGGTTTTGGACTGCTGTAGTAGCTGATGCTCCTGAAGTTATTACTACAGGTACTGGGTTAGAGCCAGAGTAAGCTACACCTGATGAGTCAACAATGTTAGTTGCTGTAGTTGCACTTGCACCTGAGGTGATAGTGACGGGCATAGGGTTGTCAGAGTTGTATACTACACCTTCTCGGTTGCCTGGTATTACATAAGTTGTATCAGGAGCAGATGTTACTATTGTTCCTGAAATTGGCACTTGACCTTCTGAGTTTACAGGGACTGAGAATGCTGACTCTCCAAATCCTTTAATGGTGAAAAAGTCACTCTTACCTCCCGAAGCACCCATTGAGAATTGGAAAGGTTTACCACCTGAGTCCATCATCAATACTGGTAGAGGGTTCTTATAGTCATAGCCTGGCATTGATACCTCACCCATTACTTTCATTAAATCAGGTATGTTTACTATCGGTGCTGGGATTTCAGGCATTCTAACTTCAGGGGAAGATACATTTATCTGAGGAGTTATTTTTATACCTCGTATAGCATCAGCCACCGCTTCAGCTAATTCGGTAGTATCTATTGGTGGCACTTCCACCCTATTGTCTACTTTAATTTCTTTGAGAGCTTCATTTAAAGCAGACTTAAATTCTGTTATCATATCCTGTCTATTGCCTGCGGATTGACTAGCAAGTTGTGAGAGGACTGGAGTAAGGGAAGTGACAAGGTCTTGCCCTATTGTACCCATTAGCTCTTTAGAGCGTGTATCCATTTGTGCTTTTTGTTTTCTTTCCACTGCACCTTGGAGTATTTTTCTAATATTATTATAGTCTGCCATATTAAGTAGTTAGTTGTCCTAGTAATGATTCTATTTCACCTACATCACCCACTTGTTCTTGTGGTTGTTGAGGTTGTGGTTGAGGTTGTCCTTGGACCTGCATCATAGCTTGCTGTTCCATCATTTCTTGTAGCTTCTCCTCCTCATCTGATACTTCTTTGAGTTCTTGTGGGTTTAGGTCAAGCATTTCAAGCTGTCGTTTCTGTGCAATTTTCTTTAATGCTGTGTTGTTAGGGTATTGTTGTAATACATATCCCCACTTCTGCAAGCTCTTTACTTGTTCATTCTCCATTTCAGATGTAGATGAGATAGTTGGTTTGTAGCCAGCTTCTGACTTCCATTCACTTGCTGTTACTACTTTCTCATAGACCTTACCACTTCTACCTGTCTTGTAGAGTTTCATTTTCTTAAATGTGTTAGATTGCATTATGAGGTCCCACTTACGAGCAAGTTCATACCAAGACTGCCTATAAAACTTCTGCATATTAAGTGTCCTTTCACCCGCTTTACCTACAAGTATTTGTATTTCTCCGAGAGTCTGTTGTCCTCCCTCTGGCTGTCCTTTCTCTATCGCAGTTGCACCAGTAGCTCTTTCTACAATGTTAGTTAGGAAGTTTATAGCATTAAATGTTTCATCTAGTCCATTGATAGCCACAGGCATTATAGTTTTATTAGGGTCGCCTGGTGCTGGTAGCATTCTACCTGGACCTGGTTCATAGGTCTGTGCTGTGTAGCCTTGAATAGTGGAGTCATACCAGTGCATTTGGAAGTTCTGCAAGGTTCTGTTCTCTACTTGTTGGCTAAACCAAATGTTTAATATCTTGTTAGGCACTCTTACCAAGTCTCCTACTGAGTCTGGGTATATATCTCCACTCTCTACATCCTCAGTCCAAAATGTGTAAGGCCATTCTGTTATGCCTATCAAGTCTTCAAGTTTTTCATCTAATAGAGCAATAGAGTCGTCTGCATATACTACTACTCGTCTTTCAAACTCTTTACCATTCCACCTTTCTGTGTAGTGTTCTGTTAGGTTTACTACCACATCACCACCTGCAAAGTATGGGAACTCGTGATTTTGTATTCCCATAGCTTGTAGTCTTTCGAGTTTCTTCTCCCATTGTTCCTTATTCTGTTGTGAAGCTACGATACCTTTATCAGATAGCATCCACATTTTAAGCTCATCTCTACCTTTCTTCTCGTATCTTTCATCAGCTATGATTTCTCTTAATGATTTAAATATGTTTGGTTGGACTATAAATCGTGCAGTTTCTATATCAAGTGGGTTCATTAGCGGGTCGTATAGCACATCAAATGGGTCTAATACGTCTAATAGCACACCACTTTTATCTATGTTTAGTTTCTTGGTTGATATACCATAAAGTAATACGTTCTTTTTATCTAGTGAGTCTTTTACTTCTAGTTTATTGTGTATATAAAAATCCTCCCATATCTCTTGGTAGATTAACTCTTTCATTTCATCTCCTGATAGTTCTTTCCAATCACACTTAGGAGGGTCATCTACTCTTGAAAGGAGGGTTTTAATCGTCTCTTTCATTAAAGGAATATTCACCGCTTGTCTTTGAGTTAAGCGATTTGTCCTTACTTTATTACGATAGAGTTCGTAATTGTCGTTCCAATCTTCGTGTTTCCTGTTTTGAAATTCTACTGCTGACTTCTTTTCATTAAGAAGTTTAAGCATTTTCTCATCTTGGGGATATGTTGATATGTCCATAGTAGGTCTTTTAATTATTTATAGACCCACCTTTGTTTGGTTAGAGTACTTATATTATATCATATTTGAAATAAAAAATAAAATGTCAAGCAATTTTTCTTCTTCTCCAAGGGAAATAGTCAAGTTGTATACCCATAAAGTTAGCTTCAGCATCAAAGTGGAGGATAGTTTTACCACCTCTTACTCCTGAAAGTCCACCTGATTTGAGTAAAGCATAGAATATTTCAGTAAACCTTTCTACTTCTTCTCTTGACGCACCCGTGATTTCTAATTTTATTTGTGTTCTATCATACATAGTTACAATTTTAAGTCTTCATAATATGGTTTCATTGGACCTGATGCACCTCCAAATGTTCTTACAGTAGAGCCATAAGAGTATATTGCGTATCTTAGTGCATCCATTAAGTGGTCGTTTAGTTTCTCTGGCACGTCTTTAAATGGTTTACCATCTACTCCTTCGGGATATTGATATGTGTTAAATTCTTCTATGGTGTATATACAGTTAGAGCAAACCTTTAATCTCTTTTCTTTAATTAAATTCTGTATCATTGATACACCTGCTTGGATATCTTTGTTAGCTTCCATTACTGATATACCTGCTCGTCTACATTCTTCTAATCTATCTGGTTCTGCTGGGTCTGGGTATGCGTTGGTTACTCTATGCTCGGACATCTTATTCTTTAATACCTGTATTATCTCAGCTGTGGTTCTACCTGATAGTTTCCATTCATCTGCTATTGTCCACTCTCTGTCTTTTAAGTATAGGACTACTATTGCTGCAGGGTTTCTATATCCCCAGTCCACTCCCACTATTCTATCTTCTGTCTTTAGTGTTATATCTACTGGAGGTATTATGAGTTCGTTAGGAACATTATATACTAAACCTTCTACTTTACGAAAGTCTGCCATATACTCTTGAGCAAATTGGTTTTCTTCCAGTTCTTGTCTAGCTTTATCTATTTCACTCTTATCTATAAATGGATTGTCGTATGATGTGAAGTGAAATGATTTGTAGTCAGTATCTTGTTTCTCTTTCTCGTATAGTGTGTAGAAATGATTAAAACCTTTAGGGGTTGATATGAATAGTGCTTCTCCTTTTGTATCTGTAAGAGTAGGGCGTAATACTTCTTGCCAACCCGTCCAGAAGTTTCTCATACTTGCTACCTCGTCTATGATTAGGAAGTCAAACCTTTGACCTCTAAGTGTTTCTACTGCTTCCCAACCTCTTAATACTATAAGACTTTCTTTATTATCTAGTGTTCTTACTTTAAGTTCTAGTCTGCTTTCGTTTACATTTAATATAATAGGGTTTAGTTCGTGTTTTAACATTTCCCACGCAATATCTCTTGCTTGTTGATAGGTGGGCGCTATGTAAGCTATTCTACTTGGTTTAGATAATGCTTTACCTTTTATCTCCTCGATAGCTAATGTAGTCTTACCAAATCTTCTACCACAATTAACTACTCTATACCTATGAGTAGATTCAGCAATTTCATTCTGTGCTTGGTGTAATACCATTTTTGTTTGCTATTGCTTCACTTATTTGGATAAGTAATGCTTTACCATCTTCTCCACCATCTATTCCTAAGTTTTGTCTTGCTTTTCCGAATACTTGTTCTAGTAAGAATATTCTTTCTTTTGAACCTTTATCATCTTTTGCTAATTCAATAGTCTTATTCATTAGTTCTGTTAGTTCTCCTTCATTGAAAAAGTCTAGAACATTTAGTTTGTTCTTTGTTCCTTTTGGTCTTCCTGCTCCTTCTCTTTTGCCACCCCAATCTTGATTTTCTTGATTGTTATTCAATTCAGACATAGTTTTTATATTTAGTCAATATGGGGGATTTGTTAGGTGTCCCCCTTCACCTTTTAGAGTAATGGCTCATCATAGCCCACTACTTTTGCTGGGTTGCCGTATGCTACAGCCGAACCTGGAATGCTCTTCGTAACAACAGAACCAGCTCCGATTCTCGCTGAAGTTCCGATGGTAATGCCTGGTAGCACAGTAACACCTGCTCCAAGGCTTGCACCGTTTTTGACAAGCGTCTTCGACCACTTCCCGTGGGACGGAGGATACTTATCATTTGTGAACGTAACTCTCGGGCCGATAAATGCTCCGTCTTCAATGGTCACTCCTTCGGGAATGAATGCAAAGGCTTGCACCTTAACATTCTTTCCAATTACAACGTTGTCGCCAATCCACACGTGAGAGTGAATGACACTTCCCTCTCCAATCTCACACTTGCCGATGTTGGAGAGTTCCGAGTGCCACACTCTTACAGTGGGATGAATCTTTGCATCAGTGTGAATCATAAAGAACTCCTATTACATTATACCATATTACAATGTTTTTATATAGTTTGTGAGCATTATCTTTAGCTCGTGTAATCTTGCTATTCTACCTACAATTCCCTCACCTGTTGGGTCATCTTCTGCTGGCATTCCACCATTTACTTGGTCGTCTATCATCTTCATTTGTTTCTCATATCTTTCTATGAGGTCGTTTACTTTCTTTAGTTCTTCCTCTTTATCTTTTTGTGCTTCTAACATCGCCTTGCTGTTTACTTGTGCGTCTCTGTCAAGTCTTATTTTTTCTCTTAATTCACCTGCTTGTTGTTTTTTAAACTCTAAATCCCACATAGTTCTTTCTATGTCGAATAGTTTTTGAGTAAAGTGTTTCTTTTTTTTGTTAAACATATTTATGACCTTAATAAATTATAAATGAAGTTAAAAAATGGCCGAAATATCCATCTTTTTTCTCCAGCCCAATACCTTAGTTTTCTTTTTGCTTTATAAGGAAGTGCTTTGAATATAGGTCTAAACAATGACCACTCAAACTTAATCGGTTCTATGTATTCTATACCAAAGTCTTTTAATACTTCTGGGTCTACCTTTGCTCCTCCGTATGGGTGGTCAAAGGTGGTGCTGATATTATTCTCGTGTGTTCCTACAATAAACCCTCTGTGTTCCCATATTTTCATAGTGAGAAAGTCAGGCACATACTCGTGTGATTTATACGGCCCTGTGTATTTCATATGCTTTGAGGGGTCTATGAATATATCTTTAGGAAATCTAATTGCAAAGAACGGTGGATTAGTCTTAGGGTTATATTCTACCATATTTTTAGTAGTATAGTCCATCATATAGCCTCGCTTATGCCCTACCGCTTGAGTATTTTGCAGTTCCAGTTTCATATTCTCTATTGTGTCTAGTCGGTATATATCATCTGAAGGTTGGATTAACATATCTACATACTGACAATCAAGTTTATCGACCAACTCTGGCAGTGCTCTATGCAAAGCGTTAGCCAGTCTTAACCTTGCCACATCATCAGGGTATTTATCATCCCAAAAACATACTCCTGAATATGTAAATACATAGTTAAACTTACCCTTAATGTATTGTTCCAGTTCTTTGACATACTTATTATCTCTTTCCTCTGCTCTCCACGAAATCCACAGGATAAAGTCTTGGTCTGTTTGTTTAGATAAGTTCTCTAAAACAAAACGTTTAAACACAGCTATCCTATTCTGTAGCCATTTATTACCTCTAAATCCATCATAAAGTCCTAACCCTGTGAAAGGGACGTTTACTAAAAATTTGCTCATATCTTTGCTTTAATTATATACCCATACTGTTCCCAGGGAGTTCCTGGCCAAAACTCTTTAGGTATTTTAATCACCTGAATATCCCAGTATCCTAGTTTTTCTAATAATTTTTTATAATCATACATAAAATATCCTGTTTTAAGCCAATATGTAAGGCGTTTCCATAGACTTTTCTCGTGTAATTCACATAATACTATATGACTTCGAGCTACTCGCTTGTATTCATTGAGGTATTTCTTAATTTTAGTTGGGTCTACATAGATTAAACACGCATCAGATAGGATTACATCTACGCTGTTATCGCTCATAAGAAGGTCTTCACCACTTTCAACGTGGAATAATCCACCTTTAAAGGTCTTTTGAGCCAATTCAATTGCCTCTGGGTTTACATCTGAGCCACCTAATTGCTTGTTGGGTATCTCTTGGACTATCTTTTTAAGGTTAGCCCCAGGCCCACACCCTACTTCCCATAGTGAATAAAAGGGAATTGTCTTCAATATCCACACTAATAGCTGTCGGTGAGGGTGGTCCCAAGTGTCTAGGTATGAGGTCTGCCAGTTTATCTTTCTGTTTTGCCAATACTCTTTGTGTTTTTTAGTATTCTTCATTTTTTTGCCCAAGGGAAGTTATTGATTTCTTGTAAATAATACTTGCGACCTTCTTTGTTTGGTTCTTTCAATTCAAATAACAATTCTATATCTCTGGGGTCTAGGGTGTAAGGATAATCTATAAGTGACACAGGATACTGTCCCATCAATACACTCTTGGCTATTATCTCGCTGAAGCCATCAAAGGTAGTTAAGCGTAGTCCCCCCTGCATATCCTCTATCTCTTTATTGAACTGTTCTTTAGGCACTCTGCCGTGCACTATTACATTTTTGTATTTAGACTTCCACTTCTTAGTATTTCCATAAAGGTGAAATTCTACTTTAGGGTTCTCTTTAGCGAGCTTGTCTATCCTATGCCAGCCGTAAAGTTTAAAGTCATCTCCTGATACTGACGTGTATAGTTTTGGTTTCTTATGAAACTTATACTTAATCTTAAATTGTTTTACATCTCCTAAAAATGAAGGGCAAACGTGAGCGTTGATACCGAGCTTAGCTAGAGCGTCTGCTTCTACATAGTTCTCTACCCAGCTTTCACAGTGGCTGGAAATCCAGTCAGCCGTCTTTTGTGGACTTACTCGTTTCTTACCTTTCTCATCTAACCAGTAGCCTTTAATGAGCCGAGTGATATCAGTTCCACACCACCATACATAGCGTTTACCTTTGTGTTGTTTTACTTTCTGCAAGTCTTTAAGAGAATATATACCACAAAATACTGTGGGTTTTAACTTAGACTTGTATTTCGTTACTCCCCATATCTTTTCTGGTGAGTCTTCGAATGTTCCTAGTGTTGGTGACCAAACGTATTGCATTGTTTTAAAAATTTAACTAATAACAAACTTACCGTCTTTTCCTCTTGGTCTATTTAAATTACTACCATCATATTTTCTATGACAACTAACACATAACCTAATCCAATCATTTATATCCCTTTTATATTCGTGGCTTTTGTTTGCCCAATGAATTTTATTTCCAGTTAAACCGTCTGAATTACAATGTTCACACTTTTTAGGAGAACCCAACCTCCTTCTTAACCAGACGTGTAGTGCTGTCTTGCCAACATTATCACCTTTCCATTTCCAATGTTTTTCGCCCCTTAAAGAGTTACCTATTTTTATTTTGGTCTCATTTGATAATTTAATTCCACGTCTGGCTATAGAATTAGCTTTGCCTATTTTCGCTTTTGTCTCATTAGAATGTTTATAACCAATTCTTGATTTTATTCTTTTTTGTATATGTTCTTTTGTTTGTTTCATTACCTAATTATAACAAATTTTTATAAACTTTACAATGATTTATAAACTGCAAAAGCAACGGGTGAGGGTTGTCTTTGCTACTCTGATACTCGGGGTGATAGGGGACACTAATAAAATGTTCTGGGATTTTATAATCTATGGCAACATCATAGTTACTCCACCACGTCTCGCCCTCGTGTAGCCCCACTTTAAGTGCTGGACGTTTCTTAACTACAAAAGTTCCTTTGCCAAATTCCTCTGAGGTAGCATCCTTAATCCCTAATATATTACGAGCATATTCAATAGCTCCAAGTTGATGCCCCGCACAGATTAAAAGAGCTGGTGTTCCGTTCTCTCTTGCCTTACGTATCTCATCTATCATCATATCTACATCGTGAAAGTTATGAGTCCCACACACCACAAGTCCTTCTAACTTTTCATAGTTAGGGTCTATCTCATAGAGTGCTTTACGCACTGATGTCGAAAAGTCATTTAAGATACGCATTTAATTATCTTAGCTACTAAATTATAGTTATCTGTTTTAAATCCTGTCTTTTCTTTATAGTTTAATACTCGGTTCTCTATGCCGAGTTTAGGGTAGTATAGGGGTTCGTTTAGTTTATCTAACGCTTCTTTGCGAGTCATTTGTCCCGATACTATGAGGGAGGAGTAGTGAGCTTTGCGTTTATCTATGCCAAATTTCTCGTAAAGGTAGAAGTTTTGAAACCACTTTGTAAACTCTGATTCACAGTGCTTATCTCCATAAGATATGTAGCCGTATTTATCGGATAGGACCTTAATCGCCTCCTCTCGGTTGTAATCTAGGTGGTCAAGTAAGTAAAATATTTTAATCTTCTTAATCCAGCGATAGTAATTCCATTTGAGTAAGGATAGGGTAGGTAGTCCTTTCAAACTCTTACCATAGACATCTTTGATGTGGACTAAATCTCTTGCGTTGTATCCCCAGCTTGCTGGCATTATACTTTCGGTTGCAACATTTCCTCCTGATAAAATCCATTTAATCCCATACTTGTTAGCCATATCATAGGTAGTAGCCATTAGGATATGGTCGGTGGGTATTTCAAGATTTTTCTGCCCTGCGGTTATGAATGATGCCTGAAGTTCTTTAAATTTTTTTAAGTCTATAGTGTATCTGTAAAATGGGACTTTCAAAGTTTCTACTAATCGCATTATATTTTCATCAGCTTTGGGGTCATTCCACCCGTTATCCACAGAAAAACATAAAGGTTTAAGCCCCATTTCAACAGCTTTGTGGAGTAAGTAAGAACTATCCACACCCCCCGATAATCCGATTAAACAATTATATTGTCCTTTTTGTCCCTTAATATCCCTTATAATTTCGGGCAATTTTGGCTTATCCTTTTCTATGTCTTTTAGAGATTGTCTTGCAGTATCACAAAAATTGCACCCAGTTTCAGTTTTTACAAACTCCTTTGCTGTGTTATCCATCACACAGGTTTTGCATACTACATACTCCATATTGCTTTAATGAGTTTAAGTCCTTTCTTTGCTTCGTCTAAATCAACCCCTCGACCAGCTATGAAATCCTTATACACTTCTTTGTGCAAGTCTTCATAGGATAGGTTTTCTTGATTTGATAGGGTTATCTCTTTACCATCAGCGATTAGTTTTCTACCTTGTTTATCCTTAGTGTCTACGATTTCAATATGGAAGTGAGCTGTACTTTCTCCAAACTTAACCATAGCGACTACTCTTTTCTTGGTTTTATATACTCTGAGAATCTCCCACGATTCTCCCAAAAGGAATATGGCTAAGTCTATGTAGTGCACACCCAAGTTATACAGGACACCTCCAGACATTACTTCGTTACCTTTCCAAGACTTCCAATACTTATCATCTCTAAACATCTTAGCGGTAATAGATATAACCTTAGGTTTGTTTAATTTCTTTAGTTCTGGGTGGTATCTTAACTGTAATACAGTCTTAACTCCCTCCATTCCATCAGTTCCATTTATAGATAGAGGTTTCTCACACAATACTTTTTTACCTTTAAGGAGTGCTTCTCTTGCTATAACAGGGTGTAAGTAGTTAGGGGTGCAGATTGACACGTGAGTTACTTCGTCAAACTTAGGGTGATTGAACGCCTCAACCCAGTCTACAAAGTCTGCTTTTTTCTTAGGGTCTATATCACAGGTCATTATTATCTTATCTCCAAGACTTTCGATAGCCTGTTTATGCCTATCAAATATAAATCCCTTACCGATTACACAAAATTTATTCATAGAATTTTCTTATAGTTTCTATTACATACTTCACCTCTTTGTCTTCTAAGTTCTCATTACAAGGTAATCGGAGTGTTTCGTCTTCATACTTTTGAGCGTTTGGTTTCTTAGCCACAGGGAATGGATAGTTGTTCTTCATTGTTTCTACTCCGTTATCTTTAAGATAAGTATAAAGTTCGTCTCTAAGTGGGGTTCTTACGATATAATCTTGCCAAATTCTACCTTCGGTGTGTGGGGGTAGTTGTAGTGGAGTAGGGAGAAGCCCATCATCATACATTTCTGCTATTTGTTTTCTTCTATCAAGTGCCTTGTCATATCTTTTAAACTTTACATTTAAAATAGCCGCTTGGAGATTATCTAGTCTTGAGTTCACTCCCCAGTCCCTAGCGTCATCTTTAAAGTGATTACGAGCGTCTTTTACATAGCGATACATCTCCTCATCATTTGTTATGAGTGCTCCAGCATCTCCATAAGCTCCCAAAGTTTTAGCGGGGTAGAATGAAAACGCTCCAGCAAGTCCAAATGAACCTGCCTTTTTGCCCATATAGGTAGCTCCAAATGCTTGAGCGGCATCTTCTATGATTGGGATACCATAATTTCTAGACAGTTCTAGGATTTCTTCAAAATTCTCATCAAAGTGTCCTTCTATGTGAACTGGGATAATAGCTTTTGTTTTTGAGGTAACCAAGTGTCCGACTGTTTCTCCTACATCGTAAAATACTGGAGTAGCACCAAGTTGCACAATAACCTGAGCTGATGCTACGAAAGTTCTACTAGGTACTATCACTTCATCGCCTTGTCCTATACCTAAACCCCTTAGAGCTAGGTATAGTGCATCTGTGCAAGAGTTTAGAGCTACTGCGTATTTAGTCCCACAGTATGCCGCCACATTCATTTCAAATGCTTCTACATCTTTGCGTAGGATTAAATCTCCTGCTGTTAATACTCGGTCAATCTCTCCTAATACTTCTGGCTTTATTTTTTCGTAGCCCAAGCCTGGCGTAAAAAATCTTATCATTTTATTATCCAATAATTATCTTTTAATACTGCTGACTTTTCTTCTTCATAAGTCATCAGTGTTTCTTCTAATACTTCACCTTCTCTTATTCCCACCTCTTCTATGGGGATATCTCTGCCTAATTTTTTAACCAACTCTTTAGCTAAGTCTAATATCTTTACAGGTTTACCCATATTTAAGATAAAGGTCTCACCTCCCTTACCCTCCTCGCCCGCTTTGATTACTAGTGATACAGCTTCGGGGATAGTCATCATATACCTTTCCATTCGTGAATCTGTAATCGTGATAGGTTTGCCTTCGTTGATTTGTTTCTCCCAGATAGGAATGAGTGAACCTCTTGAACCCAATACATTTCCAAACCTCACTACTACAAAACCTTTGCCTTGATTTTTAACCATCCTCTCTCCAAAGAGTTTAGACATACCCATTATTGAACGTGGGTTTACAGCTTTATCGGTTGATATATATACAAATTTCTCTAAACACTCCCAGTTCTTAGCTTCTTTGATTACGTTCCAAGTCCCTATTATGTTCGTTTTGATAGCTTCTTCTGGGTATTTTTCCATTAAAGGTACGTGTTTATAGGCGGCGGCGTGGAATACCATTTGAGGTTTAAAGTCTGAAAATATATCCCAAACTGTTTTTTCATCTCGTATATCCCCGACTCTACCGAATATTCCTGTCTCTTGTTGAATGTCAAAGAACCCCGACTCGTCAATATCTATACCGAATACCTTATGTTTTTTGCTTAATTGTCTTGCTAATTCTGAGCCAATAGACCCAGCTACACCTGTTATAATCACTCTCATAACCTTATATATGCTCCTTTTTTAGTTAATAATGCTTTTTTTAATTCTTGTTTACTCTTAGGGTAGAATCTTTTAAGGGGTAAATTCTTGAGCAAGTCTTCTTCGTTCTCTGTTCCCATTAAATTATGTGTGAAGCCGAGAAACCCTGACGCACCTGTTCCAATTAGTTTTACATTTGTATTGTTATAAGCCACGTCATCTCTGACCTGTTCGTATGCTCTAGCTATAAGGAAAATAGACCCTGAATATACATATGGTTTCTTGCCCATTCTTGCCATTCCCGAAGCTATGCCGACCATTGACTGTTCGGCACATCCTGCGTTTATAAAGGGATATTTTTTAGCATAAGTTTCGTAGAAGGAATAACCCAAATCTCCTGTTATGACGATTATATCCTTATCTTTTTGTGCAAGTTCACACATTATATCCCAGAATGCTTTTCTTAAATCTTGCATAGTGCGTCTTTGAGCTGTTGCTCTGTTATGTTTTTGTAATGCCAAGATGGGTCATCTTCGAACATCGGAACTCCCTTACCTTTTACAGTGTTTACTATCTTACAGTTAGGTAAAGTGTTTTTCATAAACTTATAAGCAGTTTTTAAATCTAATATATCTTTAGTGTGTCCGAGTGCTTGGATTTTATTGTTATCTACAATTACATATAGATTATTTAGTTTGTGTTGACGAGCAAACAAGCACGCCTCCCACGTTGTGCCTTCTTGAACTTCACCGTCTGACATTAGGACATATACTTTTCTTTTAGGATTTGCATAAGCCATCCCTACTGCTACAGGAAGTCCGTGTCCCAAACTTCCAAGTGAGTGGAGTATTTGTGGCACTTCTTTACTAGGTAGGGGGTAGTGTTTAAGATAGTGTGCTATTTTTTTCTTAGGAAAATATCCTTTATCTGCAAGGATAGAATATAAAGTAGCTACACCTGATGCTTTTGAGAACAAAAAAATATCGTCTTTTTTCAAAGTCCGATAGAATAAATCCACCAATATTTCTACACAAGATAATGCTGAACCAATGTGACAAGCTTTTGCTTCGTATGATGACTGGAGGACTTGTCGCCTAATCTCCGCCACTTTTTGTTTTAAGTTTGGCATAACTATATTATATCATATTTTAACTTTTAACACTAATATTTAACACTAATCTTTATCACAAATCATTTAAGGTATATTTGTCTATTATTTCTTGATATTGACTATCAGTTCGTTTTTCACCTCTCATAGCTATGTAGTGTCGTTTTTCAAGGTCTTCAAATGCTTCTTGACCGTATTTTCTTATTAAATAAACTGAGTAAGGTGCTAAATTGCCTGACCAGAAGTGATTACAGTGTTTGCATTGAGCATTTATGTTCATTT
>OGVO01000045.1_pt1 | contig 21610 bp, 28 predicted proteins | sample 1575771 | NCBI WGS metagenome assembly OGVO01 (sample SAMN07581527, study PRJEB24739) | freshwater metagenome | place: Singapore | collected 2015-01 | reverse complement strand
TTTCAGGCACTCTTAAGACTAAAACAAAGGGGTGGAGAGATGAAAAGCTAGAGTTCAAGAAAAAGCTCACTGAAAAAGCAATGGAGCAAGTTCTTAACGATCCTAAAATGATAATGTCACAAGCTGAATTGATTCAGTTAAAATACATGATTTTAAAGATTGCCTTTAAGGGAATAAAAGAGTTTGACTCGTTGGTTGATTTTGATCCAGCTGGAACCGCTGTTATCGGCAGAAATGCAAGCGGATTAAAAACGATTTGGGAAATGGCAAAGATTGAACTAGGAGAACCGACAACCGTCTCACAAAACAGCAACCTAAACCAAAATATTAGCCTTGATGATCTGACAAAGGAACTAAACAAACTAAACGATGTCAATTAGTTTATTAAAAAAGGGGATATTCAAAGTCAAAGACAAAAACTCTAGGGCGGTTAGGTACATACGCAACGCTGCTCAACGTGAGTATGTCAGAATGAGATCAGAAAGCCCGAAAAAGAAGCGGGTGATAGTTAAGGCTAGACAGCTAGGATTTACCACCGAGGGTGGTCTTTCTATGCTCGACAAGGCAATGAGTAGACCTTACTATTCAGGCTTTATAGTTGCTCACACTTTAACTGATGTTGGCAAGATATTTCAGGAAAAGATCAAGTTTCCGTATGAGTCACTACCAGTAAGTATCAAAAGCTTATACAGCACAGTCAGAGATAACTCAAACGAATTGAGGTTTAATAATCCTGAATGTTTTGACTCCTATGTAAGGGTAGGAATGTCAGCCCGATCAACTACAGTGGAAGAACTGCATGTGACTGAAGCAGGGAAGATTGGAAGCGATGAGAAAAGGTGGAGGGAATTAATCACAGGGTCATTCAACGCTGCTCAAGATATTACCCTAGAGGGGACCGCAGAGGGTTTGAACTATTTTTATGATTTTGTAACTCAAATTCAAAACGATCCGTTAAGTGAATGGGATTTATATTTTTTCAACTGGACCCTGGAACAGGGGTATAGTGTCACCCCACCCAATGATACAAGCTGGATTCAGGATTATGAGTATTTGGCAAGACGCTACTACCTATGCCCAAACCCGAAAGAGATGCACGGGTTAACCGACGCTCAGTTTTACTGGTACTATCTGAAAGTCAAAGAGCTCAAGGAGTTTATCGTTCAAGAGTTTCCTTTTACGATTGAGGAAGCGTTTAAATCGAGCGGCAACACATTGTTCACAAATTCTGATATAATGCGAGCCTTGGAGCGTGTCCAGAAAGAATACATAACTGAGCAAGGCGTTACAATCTGGCAAAGACCAATTACAGGGATTATCTACACAATCGGGATTGATCCGGCGACAGGGGAAGGGGACGACTCAACAGCTATTTCAGTATGGAGACATGACACTTGTGAACAGGTAGCGGAAATATCAGGTAAAATTAACCCCACGGAAACCGCTTTAATCGCCTATAAGCTAGGCATGTACTATAACGAGGCAATTATTGGCTGTGAGGTAAACGGCGTTGGTATCGCTACAGTCAACGAGCTTAGGAAGCTTGACTATCCCAACTTATACAGACGCACACTTCCAGCAGCAGATAGAACTAAAATAGCACCCTCAGCTAGTTATGGTTGGTCAACCAACTTACAAACCCGGCCAGTTATGATTGAAGAGTTTAGGCAAATGTTTGAGGAAGAGCAGATTAAAATTAATTCAGTTCAGCTGCTAAACCAAATCAAAACTTTTGTAAGAAAGGTAAACGGCAAGATTGAGCATGAAGAAGGCAAGCATGATGACTTAATATTTGCATGTATGATAGCGCTTCAAATCAGGAAAGCGCACAAAACCGCTATATTGCTGTAGCAAGGGCAATTACAAGCAAGTATATATACTGTATATGGCTAAATTACCGGGTTATATCGACTTCGGAGATGAACGATTATCACAATACCAGAATAATGAAGACTTGTTTGAGGGCAAGGCGTGGGAAGTGTTCGGAGTGCAACAATACGAATGGTTCAAAATGTTCAATCCGGCTAATCCTCGGATGAGCTACGTTAATTACAATGTATTCAGCTTAATATCAAGGCTCTATGCTGATATGATTTGGGGTGAATCTCCAAAAGTTGAGTTTAAGAATCAGGAATTACAAGATTGGTTTGATAACTGGCGTGAAGAAGTTGATTTTGATGTGAAAGGATATGAAGCGAGTTTGTCAGCCTCATACTATGGCGACGCGGTGTTCAAAGTAAGCACCCGAGAAACTTACCCGAGATCAGGAGTTAAGCAAGTAGTAGTTGACCAGATTGATCCCTGCATTTGGTTTCCAGACGTGGATGAAGAATCAGCCGAGCCTCCAAAGTCGCACACCCTATTATTTGAGAAGAAAATAGGTAATGATCAAAAGGCATATCTACTTGAAATCTATACATACGGTGAGATCATTTACGAATCCTACGCACTAAATAACGGCGAGTACAAAGAGGTTGACCCGAATACATACTTTGCTGATGAGTTGGCAAATGTAGCCACAAAAACAAGAACTAGAGAGGATGGAGAGGTTCAGTATTATATTGAGACAGGTTGTCAGTACCCTCTAATTGTTAATATTCCTAATTTAGGGACTCCTAGCCATTTCTTTGGTGTACCGGATTATTCAGATGATGTAAAAAGTCTGTCTTATGCGATTAACCAGAATTTAACCGCTATTCAGTCAATTATAATGAAGCATGCCGACCCGATGCTTGTGGTGCCCGATTCAGCAATTAAGCAGGCTATTCAAGATATTGGAGCAGATAAGACTAGCAGGACCGCCCAAAACTACGGTTTTGGAGATACCGAAACATTTAACACAACAGTCCAGACACAGCCAAACATTGCAAAACAAGCAGTGGCTAGTCAGGTAATCCAAAATACAAAGGTAATGGGACTACCTTCAGACGGTTCAGGAATAGAGCCAAAGTATGTTACATGGGACGCACAGCTTGAAGCCATATTCACCCAAATTAAAGAGCTTAAAGAGTCAGTCATGCAAGCTTGTGATGTTTCACCAATCTTAATCAATCCAGACAAGTCTACTGGCAACCTTTCAGGAATAGCACTAAAAAGACTAGCCTACTCAACCCTAAACCGAGCGAAGAGAAAACAAATGTACCTAAAAGCAGGGTTAAAACAGTTATTCTATATTGTACAGGAAGTGGCTAAAAACAACGGGGTTGCATTCCCAAACGCAGCACCTGAAACACCAACAATCAGATTTAATGACGGCTTGCCTAGTGACCTAGCTGAAATGGCTCAAACTCAACAACTATTACTAGACGCTGGTATTCAATCAACTAAGGACGCTGTGGCTTATGTATACGACATGAACGAACAGCAAGCAGTTGCAAAAGTGGCTGAAATAGATAAAGAAAAAGCGGATAAAATGGCAAGCTTTATGCCAGATGGTATACAAACCCAACAAAACCAGCCAGGGAATCAAGATAATCAAGATAATAATGCTCAATAATGCCAAGATTTGAGGGAATCACAGAGAACGATGTTAAAACACTAATAGCCATTTACAGAGGGGCGGAAAAGGAGATTATAGACTCGGTGAAAGGGGCGGACATTGCTTCAAGACCTGCTAAAGCTGCACTGCTAGCGCAGATACAGGGCAAACTTGCTGAATTAGTAGATCCGACTAATGAATTTATTGATATTCACGCCATTAAAGAATACCAGACAGGCATTGAGTTAGTAGATAGTGCATTTTTTAGAGAGTCTTTTAGTCTTGTAGATGATCAAGCACTTATCCAACTTATTGACTCAGCAAAAAGCCAGATTAAGACCGCATTAGGCACTAGTTTACAGCATATTGAGACATTAGCCAACCGATTAACCAGGGAAGCAGGACAACAAGCAATTGAAGAAACTGGAAAGGCTTTGATATTAGGGAGATCACGCAAAGAACTATCAAAAAGATTTGCACAGATACTGACTGATAACGGTATAACTGGCTACACCTACTCAGATAAGAACGGCAAGCAATATAACGTATCGTTAGAGGCTTATGTTGATTCAATGGCACGCTCAACCTTAAGAGATGCTAGAATTACGGCAATTAGCCAAAGAACTATAGAAAACGGGGGTGATTTGGTAAAAGTTACAAGTCACCCTAATCCAAGTCCGTTATGTAGCCCCTGGCAGGGCAAGATATTGTCAGTATCAGGTAAGACGGAAGGTTACCCTACACTACAAGAAGCTATTAACGGCGGAAAAGGATTGTTCCACCGCTATTGCAGGCACTCAATCAATCCATACAATCCAACTGATATTAAATTTAATTAATTTATATATATGCGAAACTATAAGCAATCTTTATATTTTATATACGGTAATGAAATTTGCTTAGGCACTCCCCTAATTAAACTTTTTGGGTTCTATTTGATGAGTTTTTGGTCGGGAATAAACCAATACAAAAAACCTATTAAACGATTAATTCCTATTAAGTATTGTACTAATAAATTCTAATTAATTTATATGCATTTTGAAAACAAAGAACAGGTACAAAACCTGCTAATTCAGCTAGATGCCTACATGGCTCTAATAATTGAGAAAAAAGAACTTAGCTCAGAGGTTATCTACGCTTTAAAAGCAATTCAAGAAATATTAAAAAATATCTAACATGTCTAACAAATCACTATATATAACAGATGAATACGGCAATATGCATTTAAAAGCAATTACCGAAATTGATTATGTTAATTACTGGAACGGTAAAACCCGATCAACTTTTGATGAGCAGAAATACAACGTTAATCAAATGCAGTTTGACGGTAGGACAAAGGTTGAGGCTGCACTAAGCCACGCCAAAGGTAAAACCTTACTAGAAATCGGTTGTGCACCTGGTGAATTACTTAAGGAGGCAACTAAGCGAGGTTTTGAGTGTGTAGGTATTGCCACAGAAACACCTTACATTGACCGCCTAAAATCAGAAACAGGTTGTGAGATTATAGAGGGCTATTTTCCAAATGTAGAGGTTAAAGGAAAGTTTGATACAATAGTGGCTATGGATGTATTTGAACATGTTGAGGATTCAGAGGCATTCATGAAGAAAGCTAAAAGCCTGTTAAATAAAGGAGGTGTAATAATTCTTATGCTTCCTTTGTTGTGTGACGATGCAGAATTGCCAGAAGTTCATTATAACCCAGAACATATTCACATTTATAATAAAGACTATATAATGAAGAAGTACAAAGCTAAAAAGTTTGACCGCTGGACGGCAGGGCATGAGATTGTAGTGATATAAACATTAGATAGGGCAATTTATCATTGATATTATAGCGACATACCGTAAAAGGAGTCGCTGTCTTTTTACGTATAGATTAAGCGTTATAATCACTATGTCAGATACAACAAATACCGATCCAAACAAGGACGACTTGAAAGATCAGAACCCAGATAACAACAAGGGAACTGATGAAAACAATCAGGCTAAGACTGATAAAGAACTTAACTTTGAGAAACTAAGAAAGGCTAAAGACGACGCAGAAAAGAAAGCTGCCAAGTTAGAAGCCGAACTTAAAGCCAAACAAGAACTCGAACTCATTGAACAAGGCAAGCTGAAAGAACTAGCTGAACTAAGACAAAAGGAAGTCGAGGAATACAAAACAAAACTTCAACAAGTCGAATATCAAAATGCAGTTCGTGATGCTATCGCAAAAGAGGGGGTAAACCCAAAGTTCGTTAAATTCATACAGTCAGAGCTAAAAGATCAAGTTAAAATTGAGGACGGCAAAGTTGAGGGACTGACCGAAGCATTAGCCGAGATTAAAAAAGAATATCCTGAGTGGTTTGAGGCTCAAACATTCGGAACTTTAGGGACAAGCAAAACAACATCAGGAGGAGTCAAATCATTTACACCTGAACAAATTGCCGACCCTGCATTCTATAAGGCTAATCGAGACAAAATACTTGAATTCTTATCTAACCAAAAATAATTTATGGCTCAAACTTCTAGTTCTGCATTGTTGAATACTTTCACCAATGTAATTGCAAACGAGACTTTGCAACTTTTACAAGGTAATCTTGTATTATCTTCATTCGTTGGTACTCCACAGACCAACCAAACCACCTTTACCAAAGGAAACACTTTGGACATTGTTCTAGATCCGGTTTTCACTGTGTCAGACGCTCGTGTAGACGATACTGAAAGAACTTATCAAACCCCAACCCAAAACAAGATCACTTTAACTTTGGACTACTTTAAAGAAGTCCCTGCACGTTGGACTAACTTAGATCAGGTTATCGCCGATCCTGCTTTGTTCGCTGCTAAATATGGACGCAACACCGCTATTACTCTAGCTGCTCAAATTGAAAAGGATATCTTCTCAGTTGCTTTGAATGACCCAGCTGTTCCAGCTGGAAATGAAATTGGAAGCGATGCAACCGCAATGAACGCAAAAGCTTTACGTCAAATTAGACAGAAATTTGTTGAAATGAACCTACCGATCATGGATTCTGACATTATCGTTGTTGTTTCTCCTCAACAGTATTCAGAATTATTAGCTGATTCAACCATTACCGAAAATCAAACCCGTGGTGATGGTCTAGCTATCCAAACTGGACGTATCGGAACTGCTTATGGAATGACCATTATCGAATCTAACTACTTACCAACCAATGACAACTTAAGTTCTGTATCAGGTGGTAACGCTAACCCTGTAGGTTTGGCTATGGTACGAGGTATGTCTGTAGGATTTGCAGTACGATCATTACCCGCAGAAACAATGGGAGTTGGTACATCTGCTTCAGTAAGTGCAGGTGGATACGCTTTGAGAACCCGTATGTGGGCTGATCCTAATGTAAACCAGTTCAAGATGACTACTGATGTATTATACGGTATCAAGACAGTTGGATATCCTTCATTAGTTGACGGAGCTGTTAAATACCCAGTTCTTCCAATCTTAGGTGGTGTAGCATAGTATTAATCATGACTAAACAAGCTTATCTTACACAAGGGGGACGTGTTATTTACGCAGAACCCAAAGAGGCTGAAAAATATCTATCAACAGGGGGCTATAAACTAGCCTCCTCTGATGATATATTATGGGATAACGTCCGAAAGGGTAGAGTTCCTAATGACTTCCACAAAGTCCATTTTCCATTTTGGGATAATGCAAACCCAATTTTTGGTTATGGGACTGTGGCGTACAACCTTATCAAACATGCCTACAAAAACAAAATAGCCTTACAGACAAGTGCATATCAAGGGCAGAAAGTAGCGTTAATCTATAAGACAATAGCTAATCACTACAAAGGCGACAAAACACAATCATTCTTAAAACAGTATTACGAATCATTTACAGATGCAAACCGTCCAAAGATTATTATATATTCAATGTGGGAAACTACCCGTCTACCTGAAATACAAGCTGAGTATTTAGAAAAGTACGCAGATGTTGTGGTTGTACCTAGTAATTGGCTGATTGAAGTATTGAGAAACGCCGGAGTCACAAAACCAATCGAGGTTATGGCACATGGTACAGATGAAGAGTTTGAGTATCAAGATAGACCAGATCCGGAAGTGTTTCAGTTCTTACATTATAACGCCGGAGAACTGAGAAAAGGATATAAGGAAACGATAAAGGCTTTTGTAGAAGAGTTTAAGAAAGGGGAAAAAGTTAAGTTAGTTCTTAAAACCACAAACAGAAGTGCTGATTTATGGGAGGAGCTGAACAAGTATAAAGATAAGATCCAGTGCGAAATTGAAGTTGTCGGAAAGATAGGTACAAAGCAAGATCTAAATAAGTTATTAGGAGAATCAAACTGTTTTGTATTCCCAAGCAAAGGTGAGGGTTTTGGATTAACACCACTTGAAGCGATTAAGACAGGCTTACCTGTCATCATTACCAAGGGGCACGCATTTGAAGACTTTTGGAACGATGCTTGCCTACCAGTTAAGTATAAACTTGAACCGGCAGAGTATGGCGATGTGTATTACAGAGATCCGACCGATATGGGTAAATGGTTTCAACCAGATATTAAAGAGCTTAGAAAGCAAATGAGGTACGCCTTTGAGAACTGGCAGGCAATCAAGAAAGCCGGAAAGAAAGGAAGTCAATATATTTCAAAACATTTTACTTGGGACAAAGTCACCCAAGATTTGAACAAGATAATCAATAAATATGTCTAGTTTACGCCAATACATAACAGAGCAACAGTATCAGGAAATCACAGGAGAGGCTGGATCTATCACCGAAGCCCAAATAAATCAGGCTGAAAGCTGGATTGATCGCTATGTTGCCGTGTTCTATACCGGATTATTACAAAAGGCCGTAAATGAAGAGTATGTTTACGATAATGTAACATGTACGACCACAACCTGCACCCTTCCAGTGACTTTTAATCAAGGTTATTTTAAATATTGCATTTTAGAGGCATTAGACGGCACAAATTCAGGAAAGCTGGTTAATATATCATCTAATTCTGGAAATGCTTTAAATTTTGATTCTGTGAGTGGTTTTTCTGACACAACCGCAATTCGAATTTATCAACTCGGTAAATTCCCAATGTTGCGAGATCAGCACGCCTTAAACTCAAAATACTATAAGACTATACCGCAGGAAGTGAGGGAGGCGACAGCTTGGCAGATCAAATACATAATTGATAATCCAAATTTATTCACTACAGGGAATTTAAAGAGTGAAACAATTTCAGACTCGTACAGTTACACCAAAGGAGACAATGGTGATAACCTGAACATGAGCCAATATATTGCTCCCCGTGCTTTATCATTGCTAAAAGACTACTCACTACAGACTATTTAATATGGCTTACAACACCCTGCTAAATCAGACAATAACGCATTATGCCAGTACAGGTAAAGACTCGTACGGTAGCCTTACGTTTGGGGTAGGTAATCAATTGAGCTGTAGGTTTGCGAATAAGAATAACTTGGTACAAAACGCCAATGTAGGGCAATTAATTTTGTATGACGCAAAATGCTGGGTCAAAGGCACTGAGACGGTAAACACCGAGGACAAGATCGTATATAAATCAGTGAGTTATATAGTTTCAGGCGTCAAGGAAATGGTTCAAGGGAACGGTGAGGTTTTAGGCAAGTTGTTATATCTCAAGAAGTTATGAAAAGCAATGTAAAAGGGTCTGATAAAGTGCTGAAGGCTTTGAGAAAAGTCTTAGAAGAAAACCCAAAGGTAGCACAAGCAAGTTTAATTGATACAGCCGACAAGATCCTGGAACTTTCAACTCAAGAAGTGCCGCTTGATGAGGGTACTTTGTTAAGATCCGCAACCGTAGTGGAAAAAGGCAAGGTCGTACAAGTTGGGTACAACACTGAATACGCAGCTAAGTTACACTTCCACCCCGAGTATAGATTCCAGAATGGACGCAAAGCTTTTTATCTAACTGATCCAGTCAAAAGAAACAAACAGAATTTACTTCAGTTTTTCAATGAGCGTGTTTGGTCACGAATTAAGAATCTATTATGAACTACTATTTAAAAGATATTGCTGATTACCTAGCCACTCAAAACATTACCGGGGTGACGATTGATTTTTATCAACCTGATAAAAGCTCACAGGTCGCATTATTAAGCCAGGGCGGTGAAACATTTCCAGACCAGCACTTTTGCGTATTTGATTTTCAAATATTGGTTACTTACGATCAGACAAACAGAAAGCAAGCCAGAGAAACCGCAAACCAAATATATCACTTACTGAATAATAAGCAAGGCAAGCTTATTGCTGGTAATGATTCAGTTCACTTCTTAAAGATCCTAGCCACTCAGCCACCTTACTTTTTAGGACTTAATTCAGCTGGTTTGAGTGAATTTACTACATTATACAGGGCAACGGCCAAAGACTATGATTTAGGTACGATTTACTACTAAATCATAATATATTATGGCTTCTTTTAATAACAAAGACATCGAGAACATCTATCAGGGTGGGGGTGTTGTCTACTATGCCAACTCAAACGGGGACATGATTAAGCTTGGCTTACTTCATGAGGACGGAATTGAGGGCACTGTAATGGAGAATATCACTGGCGTTGGCTCTGCGCTAACTGGTGAGGGTAAAGTTGCTTACTTTACATCAGGAACCGACATTGAAATCACCCTAAAGCTTCGAGACTTCGACAAGTATTACATTCAAACAATTTTCCAGTCTGTAACCGCCACAGGAACTAACTCAACCGACGGAACTTCAGGAAGTATGACTTTTGGTCGTGACGCTGGTTATCGCTACACAGGACGAAGACTTGTTATCTTCCCACATTGGACTAGTGCAGCAGGTACACAGTACGGAGATGATGTAAACAATCCATTCGGTTTGGAGATCTACAAAGCTGTTTGTACAACCGACTTGAAGTTTGCATTCAAGCCTGATTCACCAACCGACTTAGAAGTCACTTTCAACGCCATTTTAGACCCTTCTAAAGATAACGGAAACTACTTAGGTAAAATCGGATTCATCACACTATAATATGTCATTTTTCAAGAAAATTACTATTAAAGTTCAGCTTGAGGATCGGGATAATCAGGAAGTAGAGCTTTACCCAATTGCAATCGGTAGATTGCCAGACGTTATCGAAGTGCAAACAAAGTTTGAAGATGCTCAAAAAACATTGGAACGCGGAGCATTAGATCAAGTTATTAATTCAATGTGTCAAATCATTCAAGAGCATTCTAATATTCCTACAATTGAAGATGTAAAAGAGTTGTCCGTTGGTGAAATCGGGTTTTTGTTCGGTAAGCTTGTTAACTCTAGTCAAAACCCAAAAGTTTAGCGTCCAGCTGGTCTGAAGCTGATTACCAGCTGTTTGAGGCCAGTCTGGAGCTTGTCAAAATAGGTTTAGAGTATACCCAGGTGCAACAAATGAATACTCATGAGCTAAACACTGCAATGCAGTGGGTTAGAAACTATGAGGCAAGGCAAAATGGGTATAATTTAGCCGTCGCACAATATCATCTACTAGCGCAGGACAAAAAGACCAAAAAGGAGGCTCAAAAAACAGCACAGGAGCTCACCAAAACTAAAAATCTTAATCCAGATAAAAGGCCAAAAGTTATTGATTTTATAAAAAATCTTGCTGAAAAACTAGGTCACAATTTTTAATATGTCAGAATTAGTAGCAGGCTCAATTGTCGTTGATCTACAGGCCCTAAACCAAGGGTTTAATAGAGGTATGAACGCTGCTATTAATTCCACAGAAAAACTGGATAAAACAGCTAAAAACTTGAGCGACAAAACCTTAACTGGACTCGGAAATGTTGCAAAAAGTGTAGGCAACACGATTAAAACCGGCTTAATGATCGGTTTAACTGGTCTAGCTGGTGCCGTATCTGCAGCTGGTGTCGCCTCAGTAAGATCTGCAGCTGACATGCAAACAATGGGGGTGGCTCTTGAAACCGCACTAGGAAGCACAGAGGCAGCGGCTAAAGCTCAAGCCCAAATCACAAAGTTTGCAACAAAGACACCCTACCAGCTTGAAGAGGTAATGGGAGCCTTTATTAAGCTTAAAAACATGGGGCTGGATCCATCAGAAAAAGCCTTAACAGCATATGGAGATACTGCGTCAGCAATGGGCAAAAGCTTAAATGATATGGTTGAGGCTGTAGCAGACGCAGCCACCGGAGAATTTGAACGATTAAAAGAGTTTGGTATCCGGTCAAGTAAGGAAGGGGATAAAGTTAAATTCACCTTTAAGGGTGTGACTACAACTGTAAAAATGAACTCTGAAGAGATTCAGAAATATTTAATCGGGCTTGGAGAAACAAACTTCGCCGGAGGTATGGACAAGCAGAGTCGGACTCTAGCAGGAAGATTTTCAACACTAAAAGATAGTATTGGGCTTGCACTAGGTGAATTTGCAATACAGTCTGGAGCAGTAGACACACTCGGTAAAGCAATGGAGTGGCTTAGTGAAGTAATTAGCGGGATCGACCTTAGCAGGATTATACAATACATAGATAAAGCAGGTTCAATAGTCCGTAAAATTTTAAGCCCTGCAATTCAAAACCTCAAAGAAAAGGTGTTGCCAGATTTGGCTTTGAAGTTTAACGAAATAAAAGATGAGGTAAAAGAATCATATTTAGCATTAAAACAATGGGCTGATCAAGTGGGAATTGTAGCTGCCATAAACGGAGATTACACACAAATTCAAGGCGAATTTAACAATAAAATAGAGCATAGCAAAAACAAAATAGAAGAGCTAAAAAACTCGTTGATAGCATTTATTTTTGATGGCTTACAACAAGTAAAAGACTTCGTTGTAAACAATTTTCAACCAGAAATACAAAGATTCACAGCCACCATGGAAGCATTGGGTCAAATTTGGGATAGCTTAACTACTTTTATTTTTCCAATGATTATTCCGATTCTTACTCTTGTTGCAGGCGTATTGCTGTGGATCGGGGCTAATGTTATAACTGGTCTCGTTTATGCATGGCAACAATTAAGACAGCCAGTGAATGACTTCTTAACAGCAGTAATGGAACTTGTATCGCCGATAATGCAGATCGTAATTCCTGTGATAGCAGGAATAGTTGGAATATTATCAGTTTTAGTTTCTGCAATTGCTGTGGTGGTCATGCCTATAATTCAGCTGCTATGGGCAATTATAGTCCAAGCTTTTAAAGGTATATTGGAAACAGTTACAGGTGTTATTAAGATAGTATCAGGAATTTTAAATGTATTTATAGGGCTAATTAGAGGCTTGTTTACTGGTGATTTTTCACAGGTAATGAAAGGTTTTAGGCAGATTTGGGAAGGAATTGTTAAGTTCGTAGGTGGGATTGTAAGTCTTATAATATCACCTTTTACAGGAATGATAGATAGCATACAAAATATTCTAAAAGCCGTTGATCTTTATAAATTTGGAGTTGATATGATCAACGGCTTGATAAATGGAGTTAAAGATATGGCCGGAAAATTATCTGGTGCCGTAGGCGACACTGTAAATGGTGCTGTAAATTCAGCTAAAGAGAAGTTAGGCATTAAATCACCTTCAAGAGTCTTTATGGAAATTGGGCGGTATACAGGAGAGGGAATGGCTATTGGTATCAATAAATCTGAGCGAGATGTACAGCAAGCAAGTTTGAATCTTGCCTCCGCCACAATTAATGCCGGTAACGTCAATGGATTAATTAATTCTAATTCTGACTCAATCGGCACAAGCAATATAAGTACCAATAATAACGTAAGTGTGAACATGAATATGAACGGGGTAAACCTAGGTTCAGCTAAAGACAGAAGAGATTTTGTTAACGAAATAAGACGTGAAATAACAGATATTTTCCCGGTATTACAATCTTCATAATATGCCAGCGTTTACATTTACAATTAATGCACAACCTGTTCCACAATTACCGAATATTAGAGCTCAAAGAGTTCAGTCAGAGTTTGTAAACAAGTGGCGTGCCTTAGATGGAACTCTTTTAGTTGATGTTTTTGATGTTGGTGACAGGGTAAGATACATATTGTCATACGATATGACTGATAAATCTACACTGGATTTTTGGGAAACTTACATTGATTCAGGAAGCTACGCAGTTGTTTATACGACATCCTCACTTAGTTTTTCAGGTAATTACTGGGTTTCATCTTCAAACTATACACCAATGGGTAACGGAAGAGCAAAAATTGAGATTATTTTAGATCCTGCTTAGTATGCCAAGCACAATTGCAGATTTTAGGACAAGCACACGCAGATTAAGGCCAAGCCTTCAAGCTAATTTGGGGGCTGGGCTGGTTGAGCGCAGATCTAATCTAAAAGATTTCACAATATTTTCAACGCTAAATGGAAGCTTAACAGGTGTATTTGATAAGATTTTTGATGCACGTCTAAAGTACTCTGTACCAGATGCAACGTGGGCAAAACCAGGACTTGAGGTTACAGCCAGTCTATCAGTAAGCAATGACGATTTTGCGACTTCTTACACCGAAAACCTATTCTCAGGCTACACGATCAGGCAAAACTCAGTTCCTCAAGATGATGTACAAATAAGAGCAAATTCAAAGAATTCAATATATTTAGATAGGGTATTACCAGCCAAAAAACTATATCAGAATCAAGACCTAATTGCTATAGTTACAGACATACTTACAAGCGTTGGAGTAAGCCCGTCAGATATATTACTCACAAGCTCAGGCTATATCATTCCGGCTTATACTGTCAGTAATAATCTAACAGCAAGATACTATATTAATGATCTTTGCAAGCTTGGACTGTATGTCATGGGATTTAACAGAAATAATAAGTTTGTAGCCTCATCAACTGTCCCACTGACTTTTGGTTCTACATCTTTTACACCTGCTGAAACCTTCGCTCTATCCAATATCAAAAAGTTCAAAAACAGAGAGATCCAATCAAAGAATTATGCAAATAGAATTGTGATAAGAGGCGAAAAAAGGCGGGCGGTTGTAGATTCCACCCTATACTTTAACACACAGTTACAGTATTTAAGTATCGCACCCGGTGAGACGTTATATTATGTAAATGAACTACAGGGCGTCGACCCTGTTTCAATAAAGGATTTGACACCGTATTCAAGCAGTTTTGAGCCTACAAACATATACTCATACAAACCAACTAACACCTCTAGATACACTTTTTATACCGCAGACGATGGAACAGGGACAAAAGATAACTCCAATATATCATTACTTAGCCAATCCCTTGCCTGGGATGATAGTAAAAAGAAAGATGTGTATTTTGCTACATTCAAGAATAACTCCCTGACTCAAACCTACTACTTAAAATACGTTGAATTAATTGGGACTGGGACTGTTACTGAAAGTGCTGTATTTGTAGAAGACAATAATGAGAGTCGATTTGTTCTAGACGGTGGGGTGATTGAATATGCACTAGAGTCAAGGGCAGTTCAGGCCAGCTCTACAGCCGAAAACATGCTTAACCTACTTAAATTAAACCTATATTCTTACGCCTCAGTTTACACTTTTGAAGCACAAGGGAGGCCAAATCTCGAGGTAGGTGACTGTATTCAAATAACTGATAGATCGGGAGTGATACACCAGCTAATCCTACAAGAGATTGATTTGGAAGTGACAACAGATGGGGCAGTTATGGCAATTTACACAGCTAAGAAAATACCAGCCAGCGTCGACTGGTTAGATCTTGATACATCACCAGACGCCCTTGACTCAGCAACTTACACTTTATTCTAATATGCCTCAACTTTATCCATCAAATACTGAAATTACCACGCTTGATACCACAACTGTATCGTCAACAAATACAGGCGCAAGTGATTACAACTTTTTCGCAAATATGTCGCCTTTTCAATCCTCAAGACTTAGAGGGTTTATGAGGGGTGTGCAGCAAGTTAACGCCTGGTTAAAAAATTATGTAAGCCCACTACTTAATGCTCAGTATCTAGCAAATGCGTATTTATTGAGTAACCAGTCAATAAGTGCTGGAGCAACTGTCACAATCAACTGGACCGAAACAAGCGACCCAAACAACAACTTTGCTTCAAACACCTACACAGTACCCTACACTGGAACGTTAGAGGTCAAAGGGTCGGTCGGCATATTCTCTTCAAGTTCCGGTAGTAGGTTGATAGGATTACGCCGTAACGGTGGGCTGTGGGGGTATATTCAAGAAAGGACGACTTCAGGCGATGCAATTGACTCGTTTGCAGTCTCTATCCCGGTAACGGCTGGGGACACAATCACAGTAATTGCATTTTGTTCAGTAGCAGCTAATGTAAGACAAGGTGCAACAATTACATTTGTTAATTTCCGCATGGTTTCACTATAATATGCTTACTCCGATTGTAGCCTCATTCAATACCGATAATGTTGCATTATCAACCCTATACGCCCAGCCTGTGGGGTTCGTGTTAGATGAGCGGTTCGTTGATATTCAAGACGCATACTTGAACATATATTGCTCAATTTACACAGATGGGGCATTTACCGGAAAGCCAACACTAGCAAATACTTCGAGTTTTACCATTTACCCGTCTGCTAAAATTTGGGTTTTAGAGGGGCCTTACGCAGGGGGGTGGCCTTTAGCATTGACTAATACATATTATGTTACATGGTCAAACGGGGGTATATGTACGGCAGGTGTCACAAAGATTCAACTTAAAAACAGACAAGTCACTTCAGACGCAGGGGTAATACTTGACGATGCCTCATTACTTTTAAGATCAACCTGTAAAATAGATATTGTCTGGACTTATGATTCTTTAGCACCAAAAGCACTGGGGGCTGGTGTTAGTAACGCTAATGTTCTAGCACTTCAATACCAGACAACGAATCCACTCGTTATCATTAGTAAATACCTAGGCTAGCATTACACAGGGCAATTTGAGGCAAGTATATATATAAGTATATGTCTTTAACCTCACCGCACTTAGTTTTGGGTGACAACGGCGAAATCTCAGTGACACAAGGGGATAATGTAAGCTTTTCGATCACTGTTGTTGACGCTAGTAATGCAGCGATCAATCTAGCTGGTTATAGTGTATTTTTTACTGTCAAAGAGTTTTACGACAAAGATGATTCTGATTCAAGGGCGCTGATAAAAAAGAAGATAACAACCTTTAGCGGAACTGGTAACAATATTGCGACTGTCACACTAACAAGCACAGACACAGACATAGCGACTAAAAGATACAAGTATGATATTCAGCTTGTTAATACCTCAAACGAGGTTCAAACCGTCATATTGGCCGGGTTTACGGTTACCCCTCAAGTAACTAATAGGGTTGTATAATATGTCTGATATTCAAGTAAGTATTAATCCGGTTGCTAATTTGCAAGTTACGCTTAACGCCTCAACTAACTCAGGCACAGCGGTTTGGGGTAACCTTTTAGGTAATATATCCGATCAAGCTGATCTACAGGCGGCATTAAATACAAAAGTCGACAAAGTAACGGGTAAACAATTAAGTACTGAGGACTACACTACAGCCGAAAAAACAAAGCTTGCTGGAATTGAAGCAGGGGCAGAGGTTAACAATATTTCAGACGCAAACGCTACAGACTTAACAGACGGCGGAGATACCGCATTACATACTCACGATTCAAGATATTACACAGAGTCAGAAATTGATAGCACTGTAGCAACTATAAACACAAACCTAAATAATAAGGTTGATGTGGCAGGCGATACAATGACTGGGAGCTTAACACTTCAGTCAAGCAATGCCGGCGGATATAACGTCTCTGATAGCACCAGAAGGCTAAATCTTCAGTCATATCAAAAAGCACAATATTTTGCAGATGACGGAACAACTTATGCTCACTTCGGAGAGGTCTTAAGGATTCACTTAATGGACCAGAACGCAAAAGGCATGATAGCTTGGCTTGATTCTTGGACAGATCCGGCCAATCCTAGAACAAAAGCTTGGATTGGTTATCATTATGCAGCGAATGACGTTAGTGATCCGATTAATCCACACGACCACATATCAATTGAAACACCTGATTCAGCAGGCTTACTTCAAAGTAGATTTGAGGTGGTGGCAACAAATGCGGACACCACAAACATTAGAGTCGTAAATTCTGACTTTGTGGTTGCTGGGAGTACAAACGGCGTTCAAAATGTTGACGGACAAGCAAAACAATTTGGTATTTTTACGGCTGGAACTGGACGAGCTAAGTCAGCAAGATGGACAATTCAAGGAACAAGTGCAAGTGAAACTGGTTCAAATGTAGGAACTGATTTTTCGATAGGAAGATTTGCGGATAATGGAAACTTCATTGCACATGCACTCAGGATTCAGCGCAATAATGGCTGGGTGGGGATTGGTCAAGATCCTGCAATTCCAGTAGCAAGGTTAGAAGTCACTTCAAGCAATGACGCACCTGTGTTTAGAGCGGTTAACAGCACATCTTCATCATCAAGCCAGCCTAACTTCCAATCAAGATTGGGTAATGTAACAAACAGGGCTTTTGAGTCAGGTTTAACCTCTGACACTACAGCAAGATACATAATTCAAGCAGGCGGACAGATGGAGTGGGGGCCGGGTGGATCTACCGCACGAGACACAAACTTATATAGGAATGCAGCAAATGAATTAAAAACAGATGATAAGCTGGTGGTAGGATTGGGTCTCGAGGTTGACAGTGCCGATAACACCTTTATTGTAGATGCCACAAATAATAGGGTAGGGATTGGAACATTAACACCAGCACAAGCACTTGATGTAGTCGGACAGGTGGCAAGTACTTCATTCTTTAGAACTAACAGCGGATTAACTAATAATTCAAGCGGTAACAACGCTACAATCAGACCCCAAACAGGAGGCACACTGATCGATAGAAACGTCGCCGATGGTAACCCCGTGTTACGTGTCCAGAACTTAAACGCATCATCTACAGGAGATATATTGAGACTGCAAGACTCATCTACTAACAACCTTGTCACGGTGGACGTTACCGGACAAGTAACCGTCAATAGCCGATCAAGCAACAGATCAATAAACATTGTTCCACAAGTCAATCAAGGTTCATCTAATGTAACTGGGGGAGCTTTAAGAGTAGATAACACAAACAGTACAGGCCTAGGCATGCTGTTATACACCAACGCCGGGAGCGGTCGAGCAGCTCGATTGTTCGATATTAATGTCGCCAACGCTGCTTTTGACCGGGCAGGCTTCCATATGGATTATGCCGGTGTGGCCAACGCCTTTGAGATATCTAACACAGGAACGGGAACAAGTAACATAGCATTAAATGTTGTTTCTACCAACTCAGATGACTCAGCGGTAGGAATTAACGGATCAGAGGCAAGCCGGGGAACTGTTAAGATTGTGCATAACAAGCCAGCTGGAAGTGACGCCGGGGCGTCTGCATTATCTCTAAGATCAAACGGGGTAGGCACGGCTGCACATGCTATATTTTTTGATGCGGAAGACGGGGGCACAACTGGGGATCTATTCTTATTCAGACAAAATGGCGTGAATGTATGGAGGGTAGACAAAGACGGAATCTTGCAAGTAGGTAGCATGGTTGCAGCTAGAATTTCTGACTTTGCAGCCACAGTTAGATCAACTGTCTTAACAGGATTGAGTACGGCTACAAACTCAGCTATTGCAGCAACTGACACAGTTTTACAAGCACTAGGTAAATTACAGGCTCAGATCGACAACCGATTAAGCTTGACGGGCGGAACAGTGAGCGGTGCGGTAACTGTAGCCGGGTCAAGTAATACCGTTCAGTCAATTGTAAGAGGAAATTCAACTCAAACATCAGACCTATTCCAGGCGCAAAACTCAGACTCGACTGTACTTACTAGAATTACCAGCACAGGTAAAATCGGAATTGGAGGTACTCCAGGAACTAGCGTAGGCTTGCAAATGGGCTCAGGAGGAAATACTGATTTCTTCCAGATGGGTGACTCTTTCTACTTGCGGGGGGAGACAGGAACTTGTGTTGTGCGGGGCCTGATCGGCAACAGAACAATGGCTATTCGATCAACCTCAAATGTCACACAAAGGTCATTCGGTTTTGATACGGGCCTTGAGTCTGTTGTGGAGGGAACAAATAAGCCTATGGGATTAGCTACTTTAGCAGCTGGAACAGTGACTATCTCAAACACCCTAGTCACAGCTACTTCAAGAATCTTTTTATCCAGACAAACCGCAGGCGGAACTTTAGGACAGCTTTCAGTCGTACTTAATGCGGGAGTCGGATTCACGATAAACTCAAACTCAGCCAGTGAAACATCAACCGTCGCATGGGAAATTAAACAAGCAATTTAATATGTCAATCAATTTAAACAAAATCGTATTGTCAGCCGGACACGGAGCCGGAGACCCTGGAGCAGTCAACGGCCAACACAGAGAGGCCGACCAGTGCATATACATGGTGGATCGTATGGCCGAAATTATCCGCAGGGCCGGTATTCAATGCGATGTAGTGCCTCACAACCAAGGCTTGCAGGGAGCTATTAACTGGGTAAATGCTAGGTACAAAATGGGTGATGCATGGGTAATTGAGATACACCGAGATTCAACCGCCAACGCTGCAAGTATTAATCAGGACAGACTATCAAAACAGTGTGGCGTTTACTTTTTCGGAGGTAGTGCCGAATCACAAAAAATTGGAGAGTCAGTCGCAAGTCACTTAACCGCTGGGGGCAGTGTCAACACCTGGTCAAGACCAGATACCGCAGCACGCCCCGGTATGCTAGGCTGGATCAGGAACACAAAACCATTAGCTCATTTATTAGAACTGGGGTTTATGCAAGGGGATAACTCACAGAACCATTTAAATTGGCTATCTGATATTGCAGCTCAATCATTAATCAAAACACTGGGTAGAGAACCACAGCAGGAAAAGCCAGAATTTGATTGGGTTAATCCGGAAAACGGTAAATTATACATCGGAGCTAGAAATAACAACGACTGGGAGTATATTATTGGTACTATTATTGATAGGGACGCTGAAATTGCTGAGATCGCTCAAACACCTTCCAAACAGGCTTTACGACACGGGGCAAACATGATGAAGCGATATATTGAGGTACAAAACGCTAATGATTGGAACATGATTTTAAACTATCTAAATGGCCGTGATTTAGAAATTAAAAATTTAAGGAAATAATATGACTCAAAATTCAAAACCTTGGTATAAATCCAAAACTGTTTGGATCAATATTCTGACAATGATTGTCGCACTTCTTACCGTACCAGAGATTGGAAGTGTGGTTCCAGAATCAGCAATGCCTTATATTTTATTAATTACAGCCTATGCCAATATTTTTCTAAGGTTCATCACGGACCAGCCAATTAAAAAAGCATGACACAACTAACAAAACACATAGCAATGCAGATTAAATTAACATTAGTGAGAGATTTAGATTTTTACGCCGACAGAATTTTATTCTTGGTGTTATTGATTAGCTCATATCAATCAATTAAAATTGGGGCTTCACTAAATGAAATTATTAAAGCCTGGGTTTTATCATATCTAGTGTTTGTTCTGGTGATACTAGTAGCAAGGATAATCCAGAGTTATTTATATAAGAAGTAGTATGTTTGAACACTTAACGATTGACATCTGGGGAACACTTATAGTTTACGGCTTTATCGCAGTGATACTTGCTTTAAGCACAACAGTTGAAGATGAACGCCTCGATAATGCTAGTATTAATTTTAAATTAGATAAAATCCTGGAAAGGGTATCAAATAAATAGCATATGGAATGGGTTAAAGATTTAAATGGTTTGCCGGCGCAGATAATGCTACTAGTTGTTTTTGTGGCAGCTATTTTGGCACTTACATATGGGATGATGCGCATTGTTACAAAAGGATTCGTCTTGGCATTACAAACACAAGAAAAAAGAATTGATGATCTACAGGAAGAACTTAAGCTAGTCAAATCTGAATCCAAGCAAGAACGTAAAGAACTAAACAATAAAATAGAAAAACTAGAATCACAAAATCAAAGTGAAATTAATCAGAAACTAGACCTAATCTTACAGAAAGTATAATATGACCAAAACTTACTTATATTTCAATTCGTTTAACTTTGTTGAAACACCTCGAGCTTATCAGCTCAACCTAGGACCTAATCAGGAAGTTTATCTTCTTAAAGATCTGAATGAGGAGATGACAACAAACTTAGACCAACTAAGCACT
>OGVO01000044.1_pt1 | contig 21633 bp, 18 predicted proteins | sample 1575771 | NCBI WGS metagenome assembly OGVO01 (sample SAMN07581527, study PRJEB24739) | freshwater metagenome | place: Singapore | collected 2015-01 | reverse complement strand
TTCATGCCACTCGCCATCAATGCTAGTAGAATTGAGCTTGGACCTACTAATGGTTTTACTGTAACGCCTATGCTCTGTGCTGCTTCTACTAAAATTTGTCCGGGATCAGCAATACCCGGGCAACCGGCTTCACTGATGATGCCAATATTTTTTCCTTCTTTCAATAACTGGAGCAACGAATTTCTTACTTCTGATTCTGCTTTATGAATAGCAAACCATTGATAGTCGTCAATGATCATCTCTCTCCATATTTTTTTTAAAAAACGTCTGGCAGTTTTTTCCTGTTCTACAAAAAAAACAGAACAATCTTTTACGGCATCGAGAATGTAAGGTGGAATTGTTTCAGTAGCATCTTCATATAAAACGGTAGGGATGAGGTATAACTTTCCGAACTGCATATTATTTCTTTGAACTATTGGTATAGGTGCTGAGTGTTGCAGCAACGACTGCATATGAAGGGGCAAGTATCCAACCAATGATCGGAAGCATATGCATCAGGTAAAAAATAAAACCATTGCCAATGGCAAGTCCTTTATGGTTGCCGATATAAAAAATACTTTCTGCCGGGGTTTTCTTTTGTCGCTCCATGCTGTAATCAAGCATTGAAAAGCCATAATAGTAACATTCAACAAGAACGGCAAGAATAGGTGTTAACCAACCGATCAATGGTATTAGACTCAATAGTAGAATGGATAATACATATACAGTTTGCCACACACTATTTCTCAATGCCAGCTTGATACCCCGCAAAATATCTTTTCCTAATTGGGTAAAGCTGAAGGGGAAATCTTTGCCTTCGATGATGGAGGCAGTTTTCTCACTTAAAAATGCGAATACCGGAGAGCCAATAATCAGAAATAAAAATTTAAACAAAGAAAAATAGAGTAACATCATGATCAGCCATAATAGGGCTGTTCCAAAAACAAATAGAAAGCCAATAAAACTATTCGAGAACTGATCGATCCATCCTCTTAAACCGGTTTTCATGGCCATCCATTCAATGAAATCCCCTGCTGTTTGTCCAAAATAATACATGCCGGTTAAAAAAAGCAGGGTATACAATAGTCCCGGAATAAGGATCCATTTCCAGAGTTTATGTTTAATGATAAACTGGTGAGCCTGTGAATAGGATTGTATGGCAATGATAAGTTCCTTGAGCACCCTGATGATTTTGATACACTAAGTTAATGTATTCAGTATGTTTATTCTGTGAAACCTTTGGCTGATTATTACAAGAACAAATTGTCACTAGACTTTTACAGACAAACGGATGTATGCAATGTAGCTAAACAACTTCTGGGTAAGGTATTGGTGACCTGTTTTGACAATACTTTGACAGCCGGCCGGATCGTAGAAACAGAAGCATATAATGGTGTTGTTGATAAGGCCTCGCATGCCTATGGAGGTAGACTAACAAGCAGAACCCAGGTGATGTATGAGCCTGGTGGGGTTGCTTATGTATATCTTTGCTATGGCATTCATCATTTATTTAATGTGGTTACCAATGAAGCATCGGTTCCACATGCTGTTTTGGTAAGAGGGATAGAGCCGGTCTATGGTGTAGAGCAAATGGTGCAACGGTTCAAAAAGATAAGATTTGACTCTAGTATCGGTAGAGGACCGGGTAATGTCACAAAAGCACTGGATATTAAAGTTGCTCATACTGGAACGGCACTCTCAGACCAATTTTTATTTATAGCAGATGATGGCTGGAAAACTCCGAAGGCAAACATTATCGCTACACCTCGAATTGGGGTTGATTATGCAGCAGAAGATGCTTTATTGCCATATCGATTTATCTTGAAAGGAAATCCACATGTAACCAAATCTCCGCTTAACAAACAAGTGTTTAAAACTTAGGGCAGTTGATGATTTTATCTGAAGAAGGTCTTCTAATATAAATCAAAGAAATTTCTATACCACCTCTGTTTTGTGAAGCTGTTCTTAGTTGAGAAGAATTGTAATCATAGCTGGCACCGATTCTGAAATCATCAAACTCAATACCAACATAGGGTATGATGGCGTCTTTCAATCTCATCCAAGTACCCACATATAAACTGGTAGCTTTGATATCATCAGGATTGGCGTTGAATTGCAAAGCTGCGCCTAACATGGTAGAGGAAGTACCGCCTTGAAACATTTGCATACCGCTCATATGCAGTGTTGTAGTAGTGCCCACTGGAAAATAAGTACCGGCATGAATAGTGGTTCTTGTAGGCAATAAGTATTCAGCTCCGGTGAATGATTGTTTGGGTTTATTGATATGGTACATACTCACACCCATGTAAAAATTATTCCTGTCATTGGTATTGCCATTGTATAAAATACCGGCATTGATATCTACATATTTTGAATTAAGAGTACCGGTATTGAATACTTCTGAAGTTACACCTGTAAAGCCCGCATTGGTTAACTGGTCTTCGAATTTGAGTAAATTGGTATTGATTAGCATATTCGCATAGGTCAACTGAAAGCCTGCGCTGAGTTGATGATATCCCTCTTCATCCAATCCTTTATGATAAGCTGTACCAACAGAAGCATAATTAAATTTAACAGCACCATTGGCACTGTTATCGGTTAACCCCATGAATCCTACTCCCCAGATATCATTAGACGCAATTCTATCTTGCATGATTTGGAAATCAATGGAAGCTGTTGCGGTAGTATATGCTTTTTCAATACTTGGCCATTGATTGCGATAATTACCTGCAACACGGTAACTTCCATAAAACTTACCTGTAAAAGCAGGATTCAATGTTAAAGGTGAAGAGAAGAATTGTGAAAAATTAGGATCTTGCGCTGATGTAGGTTTAGTCAACATCAACATCATTCCCAAGCAGCATATTTGGATCAGTTTTTTCACAAGGGAACTAATTTAGGATAATCTTGCTGAAACAGATACGTTCATTTAAAAGATTAGGTTGCCCTTAACGTCAACTGATTGACCATGAAATAGACATGATCGCTGCATTCATTATGACTGATTCTTAGTTCCAAAAGCCAGATCACCTGCATCTCCGAGACCCGGAACGATGTATCCTTTTGCTGTCAATTCATCATCAATATCTCCACACCAGATATGAATATCGTCCCCGCATTCTCTGTGTATCAGCTCAATACCTACTGTACAGGCTATAGCTACTACTACATGGAACTCTTTAGGAGTGCCCTCATCTTTCATATACTGAATGGTCTTAACAATGGATGCCCCGGTAGCAAGCATCGGATCGCTAATGATAACAATACGATTGTCAAGTGACGGGCAACTCATGTATTCCAAACTGATCTCGAAAGATCCATCTCTATGGTGTTTTCTATAAGCAGAAACAAAAGCATTGTCTGCCCGATCAAAATAGTTGAGCATACCATTATGCATCGGTAAACCTGCTCGTAAAATGGTAGCTAAAACAGGCTGCTGTTCTAATAACTTACTCTCATGTATACCAAGAGGAGTTGGGATCTCTGTGACTTTAAAAGGCATGCGCTTACTGATCTCATAAGCTGCGATTTCACCGATACGTTCCAGATTTCTGCGGAAACGCATACGATCTCCCTGAATATCTACATTTCTTAATTCTGATACCCAGTTGCTGACAAGACTATGTTGCTCACTAAGATTTACGATCATGGTATAATGGGATTGAAGGCTTCAAAACTAAAATCTATCTCTTGGAATCTGAAATTTAAGTTTTTCAAGCTTGACAGGGTGTTTCGGATCTAGAAATGGTCAAAAAGTTATACAAACTCAAAGCGATCTCCATCGAATAACCCTTTATCGCTCAGTTTCAGATGTGGTATTACCAATAGTGCCATGAAACTTAGGGTCATGAAGGGGGCCTGAAGCGCTGATCCTAATGATTTTGCTAAGGCATCAATAGAAGTATATGCATTGGCAACTTCATACCCATCTGAAGTACTCATCAATCCTGCAACAGGAAGTCCGAGTACTTGGTAAGATGATTTGTCGATATAACAACCTACTCCACCTTTTTCAGCGATCACCAAATTGATGGCAGCTGCCAGTGATACATCATCTGTACCAACAGCTACAATATTGTGACTATCATGTGCTACTGATGAAGCAATGGCGCCTTTTTTAAACCCAAAGTTTTTAATAAAACATTTGGCAACCGGTGCCTGATGATATCGGTTTACGACCACCATTTTCAAAATATCTTTCTCAGGATCGCTTACCCACTCATCATTCATAATTTTACCCGGTAATTCAAGTCTATTGGTGATCAATTGTCCATCAAGTGCTTCTATTACAGGAATCAATCCATTTGCAGAGGGATATTGATCTTTTTGTATACTGAGATCTTCAACAGTTACAGGCTTACAATCAAATTGATTGATCATTGTAGAAGGCACTGATGTAATCAAAGTCTTTCCATCTTTTGCTACAAGTATTCCATCAATATACGTTTCCAATACTTTAAAATGAGTCAGGTCTTTTACTACAATAAAATCTGCAGGATCATTTTCATTCAATAATCCGATCGGTAAATGGTAATGTAATACAGGATTGATGCATGCAGCTTTTAATACATTGAATACATCTAAACCTTTCGAAACAGCACGGGCACAGAGATCATTGATATGTCCTGCTACCAAACTGTCAGGATGCTTATCATCACTGCAGAATAAGATATGATTTGGGTGATCATCCACCAATTCGATCAATGCTTCAAAGTTTCTGGCTGCACTTCCTTCACGAATAATGATCTTCATGCCATGTTGAAGTTTGTCAACGGCTTCTTCTAATGTAAAGCATTCATGGTCTGTTGAGATACCCGCTTCGATATATGCTTTAGCAGCATCACCACGTAAGCCTGGTGCATGTCCATCTACAGGTTTACGCATACGATGTGCTGCAGCAATTTTTTTCATTACTTCCGGATCCTGATGTAAGACGCCGGGAAAATTCATCATCTCACTCAGGTATAAAATCTCAGGTCTTTCCAGAAGAGCAGTAACAGCAGTACTATCGATCATTGCACCGGCTGTTTCAAACGTAGTAGCTGGCACACAACTAGGGGCGCCAAAATTAAATTTGAAGGGAACTTTCTTCCCATTATCAATCATAAAGTCAACGCCGGCTACTCCACAAACGTTAGCAATCTCATGGGGGTCACTCACCGTTCCTACTGTACCATGGACCACAGCCAATCTTGCAAATTCAGAAGGAATAAGCATACTACTTTCAATGTGAACATGGCTGTCTACAAATCCGGGAAGAATATATTGATCCGGGGTGGGTTCTTCTGTCTTTTCAATACGAATAATGGTTCCATTTTCGACCCATACATGAGCAGGGTATATATTTTTATGACGTATGTCAACCAGTTTGCCTGAAACCTGAAAAGAAGTCTTGCTACTCATGTGACGAAGATAGAGAAAGTGGGTAGATTATAGTTTACATGCTTCTTCCTGTCAACTATCAACTGTCATCTATCAACCCCATTCCCCCGCTCATCAAATCTTTTGCTAAATCATTGTACAAAAAATCCTTTAGCGGTAAAGTCTCAGTAAGTTTACGTTTCAGCGAAATGATATATATGAAAAAGATATTTCTATCAGTAATCTTAATGACTACTACCTGCTTTGCCTATTCACAAACAATAGAAGAAGTGATGGCAAAATATGAAGAAGTAAATGGTGGTAAAAACAGACTGAAAGCCATCAAGACTTTACAAATGGAAAGTGTAATGAAAATGAATCTGATGAATCAAAGTTTTGATATCAGCTTGAATAGTATTCGTGAAAGGGGGAAGTTATACCGCAGACAAATGGGTGGTATTATGGGTATGGGAAATTCATGGACGATGGTGACGGATACTGCAGGCTATGTACTCATTCCGGCCATGCCCAACTTCGGTGGACCAAGAGGTGGTGGTGATGGACCAACGCCTTCGGGACCAACCATTTCTAAAATGGCTGATGAAGATCTTCGAAAACAACAACATGAATTGGATTGTGCAGGTCCTTTCCCGATGTTGATCGATTATGTGAAAAAGGGCTACACTGCTGAATTACAAGGCACCAGTAAAGTCAATAAAGAAGATTGTTTTAAAGTGAAGCTAACCATGAAGGATGGCTTGAGTGCTGTCTTTTATATCAATACCAACAATTATCTCGTTCAACAAGTGGATGCTACCGATGAAATGGCCGCAGCATTGACAGGTTTTGGAAGCATGATGCGTATGATGGGAGGAGGTAGACGTAGTTTGAAAGTATCTATTTTATACAATAGTTACAAAGACATTGCAGGTATTCAATTCCCCATGAAACAGATCATCAATATAGGACCGGTAGAAACAGTGATTGAGCACCTTGATATCAAAATGAATGAACCTGTGGACGAAGTGTGGTACAAGGTAAAATAGTTGATAGTCCATAGACCATGGACTATCAACTATGGACCATTCTCCCTTTTCTTTCGTAAATTCCATTTCCAATTCAATACTGCATATGAAAAAAACAATCCTACTGCTTTGCGCAGTTACGGTGCTTGTAACGGGTATACAGGCACAAAAACAAGATGCTAAAAAGACAACAACAACGCCTGCTGTTGTAACAGATCCCACTACCACTCTTTTTTCAAAACTAAAATACCGTCTTGCAGGTCCATTTCGTGGTGGCCGTAGTGCTGCGGTAGCCGGTAGTTTTAAGAATAAAACCACCTTCTATTTTGGTGCAACGGGTGGTGGTTTGTGGAAAACAACCGATGGTGGTAGTAACTGGAAAAATATTGGTGACAAATATCTCGGTGGTAATATCGGTGCTATTGCTGTAGCTCCTACCGATGAAAATATTATTTATGTAGGAGAAGGTGAGAATACCGTACGAGGTAATGTGGCAGAAGGATTGAACGGTATGTGGAGAAGTGATGATGGTGGTCGTACTTGGAAAAATATAGGTCTCAAAGAAGGTAGACATATCATTCGCATTGTGATACACCCACGTGATCCAAATACAGTTTGGGTAGCAGCGCTCGGACATCTTTTTGGTCCAAATGAAGAGAGAGGGGTATTCAAAACAACAGATGGCGGTAAGACTTGGAAAAAAGTATTGTATGTCAATAATCTAACAGGTTCCTCTGATCTGGTGATGGAGCCTGGTAATCCCAATGTATTATATGCCGGTATGTGGCGATTGATCAGAACACCACATAGTTTAGAAAGTGGTGGAGAAGGAAGTGGATTGTATAAAAGTGTTGATGGTGGCGAAACCTGGACCAATATCAGCACTGCTAAAGGGATGCCTAAAGGCACTTGGGGTATTGTGGGTGTAGCGGTGGCACCTTCCAATACTGATAAAGTGTATGCGATCATTGAAAATGCAAATGGAGGATTGTACACCAGTAATGATGGCGGCGAAAGCTGGACATTGACCAGCAGTGATAATAATATTCGTCAGCGTGCATGGTATTATAGTAAAGTATTTGTAGATCCGAAAAATGAAAATTTAGTGTATGCATTGAATGTTGGATTCATGCGTAGTCGCGACGGTGGAAGAACTTTTCAAAGTGTAAGAACACCACACAGTGATCATCATGATCTTTGGATCGATCCTGAGAATGGAAACAGAATGGTTGTAGCCGATGATGGTGGTGGACAAGTAAGCTTTGATGGAGGAGAGAATTGGAGTACGATGGATAATCAGCCTACCGGACAATTCTATCGTGTATCAACTGATAATGCGCATCCTTATAGAATATTAGGTGCACAACAAGATAATTCTACTATCAGAATGAGAAGCAGAACTGCAGGTGCAGGTATCACTGATCGTGATTGGGAAGTAACTGCAGGTTCAGAAAGTGGTTATGTAGTTGCGGATCCTTTAAATCCGGATGTTGTATATGGTGGTAACTATGGTGGTTATTTGGCAAGATTGGATCACAGAACCGGAGAGAATCGTGCCATCAATGTTTGGCCGGATAATCCAATGGGATCAGGTGCAGATGTATTGAAATATCGTTTTCAATGGAACTTCCCGATTTTCTTCTCTCCGCATAACCCCAAGCGATTGTATACAGCGGGTAATCATTTGTTTGTTTCAGAAAATGAAGGTCAGAGTTGGGAGATCATTAGTCCTGATTTAACGACCAATGATAAATCACGTCAGGCTTCCAGTGGTGGTCCAATTACCAAAGACAATACATCAGTGGAATATTATTGTACCATTTTCACAGCTGCAGAATCAGTGCTTGAGAAGGATTTGTTATGGGCAGGTAGTGATGATGGCTTGCTGCATGTAAGTAAAGATGGTGGAAAGAATTGGGAGAATGTTACACCAACAGAAGCAGGTAAGTGGATGATGTGGAATTGTATTGAAACGGATCCATTTAAAAAAGGAACCGCTTATGTAGTAGGAACGAAATATAAACTGGATGATTTTGCACCCTATATTTTCAAAACAGAAGATTATGGTAAGACCTGGAAAAAAATCACCAATGGTATTGATAAGATGCATTTCACACGTGCCATGCGCGCAGATAAAAAACGTCCGGGATTATTGTATGCAGGAACAGAATACGGTATGTATGTTAGTTATGATGATGGTGCAAATTGGAAAAAGTTTCAGCTGAATTTACCTGAGACACCTATTACGGATCTTACCATCAAAGAAAATGATCTGATTGTTGCTACACAAGGTCGTGCTTTCTGGGTGTTGGATGATTTGAGTATCGTTCAGCAAATGAATCCGACAGTTTTGGATAAAAACCTTCATGTATTTGATGTGAACCCTGTATATCGTACGGAAAATGCAGGCAGAGGAAGAAGAAATTTCGGTGGTGTTGCGGCTAATATGGGCATGAACCCACCTTCAGGTGTAGTATTTAATTATTATCTAAAAGGAGCAACCGATAGCTCTAGAGTTTCAATCACTGTATTTGATAAACAATCTAAACCTATCCGCACATTCAGTAAGAATGCAAGGGAGGCGGCAGATAAAATTGATTTTGAAAATGGTATGAATCAATTTGAATGGGATATGCAGTATCCTCCCGCAGAACGTTTGGATGGATTGATTCTTTGGAATGGTGGTATTGGATCAGCCAAAGCATCACCCGGTAAGTACACTGCTCGTTTCCGTTACGGTAAAGACTCTGTAGATGTTCCATTTGTGATCAAACCCAATCCAAATTTCGCAACTACAGAAGCTGAGTATGATGAACAGTTGACTTTCTTATTGCAAGTGCGTGATAAGTTCAGTGAGATTCAAAAAGCGATCAAAAATATTCGTGCATTACGTTCACAGATGAATGATTTTACAAGCCGATTGGATGGTAACAAAGAGATCAAATCTTTCGCAGATAGTATCAATAAAAAGATCACTGCTGTTGAAGAAGCATTGTACCAAACAAAAGCGAAGAGTGGACAAGATGTATTGAATTATCCTATCCGCTTGAATGATAAAATTGCAGGATTGTATGGCGTAGCATCAAGTGGACAAAATCCACCTAGCAAACAATCCCGTGAAGCTTTTGCCGAATTAGCCGGACAAGCCGATGTTCAGTTAGCGCGGTTAAAAGTGGTGATGGAGAATGATGTAAAAGCATTGAATAAACTCATCAATGAGAAACAGGTTCCGGTGATAGGGATTAAGTGAGAAGTGAAAAGTGAAAAGTGAAAAGTGAAAAGTGAAAGGGCTGCAACATGATTTATGTTGCAGCCCTTTTTTTATAAAAATATTTGAGTGTATCAGCTCAGAATAAAATCTGACATCTGACATCTGCGATCAGACATCTGACATCAAATCCGGTCTTCTGTCTTTTGTGCGTTGAACTGCTTGTTCATAGCGCCATTCTTCTACTTTCTTAGGGTCTCCTTGTAATAATATTTCCGGCACTTTCATGCCTCTGAAATCAGCGGGTCTTGTATATACAGGAGGGGCTAATAAATTATCCTGAAAAGAATCAGTTAGTGCAGAAGTTTCATCATTCAATACACCCGGTATCAAACGACCGATAGCATCTACTACTACTGCAGCCGCCAGCTCTCCACCACTCAATACATAGTCGCCAATTGAAACTTCCATGGTTACATATTGTTGGCGAATACGTTCATCAATTCCTTTATAGTGTCCGCAAATGATCAATAGATTTCCTTTTAAAGACAACTGATTGGCCATACGCTGATCGAATCTTTGTCCATCAGGTGTCATATAGATGATGGCATCATACGGTTGGTCTTTTTGTAATTCATCGATGGCATTGGCCAGGGGCTCGCACATCATTACCATACCAGCGCCGCCACCATATTGGTAATCATCCACCATACCATATTTATTCACCGCCCATTTTCTTAGCTGATGTAGACGCACTTCCAGTAGCCCCTTTTCTTGCGCACGTTTCATAATACTATGTGCAAAGGGACTTTCTAATAATTCAGGGAGAACAGTGAGTATGTCGATTCTTAACATAGAGCAAAGGTAGGAGAGATTCGATTATCGTCTCATTTTCATCAGGCCGGACTATTCATTGCCCATAAAATCTCCTAAATCTCTTCTTTGTTTTTTGGTAGGTCTACCAATTTTACTCAAACGTTTTCCTGTTTGGTAGGTAGCAGCTTCAAACTTAATTCGGTCAAGCTCTTCTGCAGGTGTGAGATCTAAATAAAACTTGATTGCTTCACTGTATTGTACCCGATGGTCTAATAACCCTGTTACTTTCACCACCCATCTGCGACTTTCTGTTTTTACTTCATATTCATCTCCAATGGCAACAATGCGTGAAGCTTTGATGGCATTGCCATTCATCTTCACCTTGCCTTTACTGCATGCATCACCCGCTTGGCTTCTTGTTTTGAATAAACGAATGGCCCAGAGGTATTTGTCGATCCTTAATTTTTCTTTGACTTCGGTCATAATTAAAACAAAACAGGAGCAAATATAAAATTGCTCCTGTTTCTTTCTTTATTTTCCTTCCGCATAATATTGATGGAAATAGGGGATGGTTTCAATGCCTTTGTAAAAATTGAACACATCATATTTTTCATTCGGACTATGAAGGTTATCACTATCCAATCCAAATCCCATGAAAACGATCTTGAGTCCTAACTCTTTTTCAAACAAAGCACAAATAGGAATACTTCCACCGCCACGCACAGGAATAGGCTCTTTGCCAAAGGTGGTTTCAATGGCTTTTGCAGCAGCTCTGTATTCATGAGAATCAATCGGTGTCATATAGGGTTCACCACCATGATGTTCACTAGCCTTAACAGTAACACCTTCCGGAGCCATGCTGGTAAAATAATCGAGTATCTTTTTGGTGATTTTTTCTGATGACATATTGGGTACAAGTCTGCAAGAGATCTTAGCAAAAGCTTTCGATGGTAATACTGTTTTAGCACCTTCACCTGTATAGCCACCCCAGATACCATTGAGTTCCAATGTAGGTCTGATACCCGTTCTTTCGTTGGTGGTATAACCTTTCTCACCCCAAAGACTTTGAATGCCCAGGTCTTTCTTGTATTCGTCTTCACTAAAAGGTGCTTTGGCCATTTTGGATCTTTCTTCCGGAGTTGCTTCTACCACATCGTCATAAAATCCCGGAATGGTAATATGATTGTTTTCATCATGACATGCAGCGATCATTTTTGCCAACATGGTAATAGGGTTGGCAACAGCACCGCCATATACACCACTATGAAGATCACGATTAGGTCCGGTTACTTCTACTTCAATATAACTGAGTCCACGAACGCCAATATCAATGGAAGGCGTATCCATGCTTAACATAGAAGTATCACTGATCAGAATCACATCTGCTTTGAGTAATGCTTTATTAGCTTTTACAAAAGTGGCAAGGTTGGGACTTCCAACTTCTTCTTCACCTTCAATGAGAAATTTCACGTTGCAGCGTAGGCTATTGGTTTTGACCATTGTCTCCAATGCTTTCACATGCATATAAAATTGTCCCTTATCATCGCAAGCACCGCGAGCATAAATTTTTCCGTCTTTGATCACAGGTTCAAAAGGGCCGCTATGCCAAAGTTCTAAGGGATCGGCAGGTTGTACGTCATAGTGTCCGTACACCAAAACGGTAGGTTTTGAAGGATCAATTATTTTTTCTCCATAAACTATGGGGTGACCGGCAGTAGGATAGATAGCAGTAGTATCTGCTCCCGCTTCTTTCAGACTTTTCTCAACTGCTTCAGCGCAGCGAATCATGTCTTCCTTATGTTCTCCACGTGCACTCACACTCGGGATTCGTAATAGATCCAATAATTCATTAAGAAAACGGTCTTTATGTTCTTGTTGATATTCTTTCCAGGCTTGCATAGCAATAGTATTTGAATGAGGGTGCAATTTAGGATTAACTGCTTATTTATCGTCTTAAGGAACAAATATTCATTCCAGCGTGTGCTTTTTATCAGAAATAATATTGGTTAAAGTCCATTCCAACTTTTGTTCAAAAGAATGTTCCCGATGGTCGCATTTCTTATTACAAATCCGGCAACTAAACGGCAAACAGCCATCTGTATGCACAAATAATTCGATCGCATCACCAAATTCCTGTTTGATCAATGCAGAGAGATGATCAATTTCGCGATGTGCTTCATGAATATTTAGATACCAGGGTACGGTAAGATGACAATCAATATGTAATAGATTTCCATATTTAATGACACGAAGATTGTGTAGGTCAATCCAGTTTTCAGAACGATTTTTATTGAGTATCTCAATGAACTTTTTTAGTAATTCCATATCGGCTTCATCCATGATGCCTGCCAATGAAGAACGAATAATCTTATAACCATTGTAAATGATCAAAACACTCATCGCCAGAGCGATCAACTTATCCAACCAATAAAGTTTGGTAAATAGAATCAGGATCAATCCAAGTATAATAGCAAGGGTTGAGTAAGTATCTACTTGTAAATGTTTACCACTGGCTTGAAGTGCCAGTGAATTATTTTTTTTACCTAAACGGAGGCAGATAGTACCTGCTACAAAATTGAGAACTGCTGTTGCTGCAATTAACCATAGACCTGTATCTAATTGATGTATCGGCTCATTACGAAGAATATTGGCAACGGTTTCATAAATGATTATAATACCTGCTGCTACGATCAAACCACCTTCAACTGCAGCAGAAACAAATTCAGCTTTACCATGACCATAAGGATGCTCCAGATCTTTGGGTTTTGCTGCGATGTATAAACTATACAATCCTATAAATCCGGCGATCACATTTACAATACTTTCCAATGCATCCGATAAGATGGCAAGAGAGTGAGTGAAATAGTAAGCAATGATCTTGGTAAGAAATAATACTACACTTAACAAAGTGATCCATAACTGAACCCTAAAATTTTGTTGTGCAGTTGTCAAGGGATGTGTTTTCGTAAAGATAGTTAAGAGTTGACAGTTGTTAGTTGACAGAAATCATATTCTTATAGACCTCAATAAGCTTATTATGCTGTTTCAGTATTTATTCCACTACTATTGACTGTCATCTGTCAACTTTCTCATTGAGAGAAATCCTATCTATTCGTTTCTTTCCCTATAATGTGATTTAGTATTTTTCTAATACTCTCAACTAACAACTGTCAACTTTTCCTACCTTACCAATCTTAAACCAACCAATATGTTTAAACCACTTCTCCTATGTGCAACTGTATTTTCGTTTACAGCGATCAATGCACAAGATAAAGCACCCGCAAAATGGGATGTCAACAATCCTCCGGGTCCTGTCAAAGAAATAAAATTTACCGTCAATGAAGGTACTTGGATGAATCTGGATGTCTCTCCTGACGGAAAAGAAATCGTATTCGATCTATTAGGAGATATTTATACCATGCCTATCACGGGCGGAACTGCAAAACTACTCAGAGGTGGACATGCTTTCGAAGTACAACCAAGGTATAGTCCGGATGGAACAAAAATTTTATATACTTCGGATGCAGGGGGAGGTGATAATATATGGGTCATGAAGCGTGATGGAACTAATCCAATTCAGATCACAAAAGAAACTTTTCGATTACTGAACAATGCAGCATGGATGCCAAGTGGCGACTATATTGTTGCAAGAAAACATTTTACTTCTACACGATCTCTTGGTGCAGGTGAAATGTGGATGTATCACATTAGTGGGGGTTCCGGCTTACAACTGACCACTAGGAAAAATGATCAGCAAGATGTGAATGAACCTGTGATCTCACCTGATGGACGTTATGTTTACTTCAGTGAAGACATGTATCCGGGTGGACAATTCGAGTACAATAAGGATCCGAACAATCAGATTTTTGTGATCAGGAGATTAGACAGACAAACAGGTCGAATCGAAAATATTACTGGCGGCCCTGGAGGAGCTGTAAGACCTCAGTTGTCTCATGATGGTAAGTTGTTGGCGTTTGTGAAAAGAGTTAGGACAAAATCTGTTTTATACTTACGTAAAATTGAAACAGGTGAAGAATGGCCTGTTTATGATGACCTTTCAAAAGATCAGCAAGAAGCTTGGTCTGTTTTTGGATTATATACAGGGTTTAATTGGATGCCCGATGATAAAGAGATCGTTATTTGGAGCAGGGGTAAGATCATTCGTATTGATGTGAATGAAGCCAATAAATCTGTGGTTATTCCTTTTACAGCAGAAGTCAATCAAAAAATTGTTGATGCCGTTCGTTTTCAGCAAGAGTTGAATCCGGAAACATTCAATCCAAATGTGATCAGACATGCCATTACATCTCCTGATGGTAAATGGCTGGTGTTTAATGCGGTTGGATACTTATGGAAAATGGCATTACCTAATGGAAAGCCTAGTCGCATTACATCAGGATCCGATTTTGAATATGAACCTTCATTCTCATCAGATGGTAGCAAAATAGTTTATACCACTTGGAATGATGAAAATAGTGGAGCGATTTATAGCATCAATATCAATGGAGGAACTCCTGTAAAACTAACCATGCAGAAAGGGATCTATCGACAACCTTCTTTCTCCCGTAATGGTACACTGATTGTTTTCAGAAAAGAAGGAGGCAATGATGCAATGGGGCCGGCATACACTGCACAGCCGGGAACTTATATGATGAAAGCAGATGGGTCTGATGAAAAACTGATTACACAAAGAGGTGATATGCCTCGCTTTAATAGTAGTGGTACAAGGATCTATTATCAATTGGGTGGCGGTATGAACAGACAATATGCAAGTTGCGATCTTTCAGGTAATGATGAGCGCATTCATTTAAAGAGTACTTATGGCAGTCAGTTTACCGTATCACCAGATGAGCAATGGATATCCTTTATTGATTTGCATGAAGTATACATTGCTGCATTTCCGGTAACAGGTAAAACAGTTGATATCGGTTCAGGAACAAAAGATTTTCCCGTAAGAATTGTATCAAAAGATGCCGGGATCAATTTGCATTGGTCTGGTGATAGTAAAACATTGCATTATACTTTAGGGAATCAATACTTCACAGTTCAGTTGGCAGATCGTTTTGGATTTGTATCAAATAAATCGGAGTCGGATTTTAAAGTACCGGAGAAAGGTCTTGATATTAAATTAGATGTAGCGCTTGATAAGCCGAATGGAATGGTCGCATTCACTAATGCAACCATCATTACAATGAAAGGTGATGAAGTGATTACAGGCGGAACCATTCTTATAGAAAACAATTTGATCAAACAAATCGGAAAATCAGTTCGTATCCCGGCAGGGGCAAAAGTGATTGATTGTAAAGGAAAAACCATTATGCCAGGTTTTATTGATGCACATGCTCATGCAAGTCATTTTCGTTCAGGTATGTCGCCGCAAAAGCACTGGCCTTATTATACCAATATGGCATATGGTGTAACTGCGATGCATGATCCTTCTGCGAACAGTGAAATGGTTTTTGCGCAAAGTGAAATGGTGAAAGCCGGAGCTATGGTTGGTCCAAGGGTATTTTCCACAGGTACCATTCTTTATGGTGCCGATGGTGATTTCAAGGCAGTGATCAATTCTATTGATGATGCACGTAGCGCATTGAGAAGAACAAGAGCATTTGGGGCTTTTTCAGTAAAGAGTTATAACCAACCTCGTAGAGAACAAAGACAAATGATCATTCAGGCAGCGCGTGAATTGGGAATGGAAGTAGTGCCAGAAGGTGGCTCTTTCTTCTTTCACAATATGAGCATGATCCTTGACGGGCACACCACCATCGAGCATAATATTCCTGTTGCGCCATTATACAATGATGTGATCCAATTATGGAAATCATCTAAGACCGCCTATACTCCTACTTTGATCGTTAACTATGCAGGTGTGAGTGGAGAGTATTACTGGTATCAACATACCAATGTTTGGGAGAAAGAAAGATTGCTCCGTTTTACACCACGTTCAGTTATTGATACAAGAAGTCGTCATAGAACCATGCTACCGGAAGAAGAATACAAGAATGGTCATATCTTAACGTCTGAAAGCGGAAAGAAACTAAACGATCATGGTGTGAATGTCAATATTGGTGCACATGGACAAATACAAGGCATGGGAGTTCACTGGGAAATATGGATGATGCATCAAGGTGGGATGAGTAATCTACAAGCTTTAAAAACAGCTACTATTAATCCCGCTCAAAGCTTGGGATTAGATAAATGGATCGGATCACTTGAAGCAGGAAAGCTCGCTGATCTGATTGTGTTAGATAAAAGCCCACTAGATAACATCAGAAATACTGAGTCTGTAAAATATACCATGGTCAATGGAAGATTATATGATGCAGATACGATGACAGAAATAGGGAATTATAATAAACCGAGAGGCAAATTTTATTGGGAGCAGATGAAGAACGCTGCAGCATTCAGTTTCCCTTGGTTGACTGACGCATCAACAGAAACAGAAACCTGTTCTTGTGGTAAGCATTAAAACTCTCGGTAAACTTGTATTGAAGTTTACCGGAATTGTTACAACTCATTTGACTATGAAGAATGTTATTTTATCATTACTAATTTTATTGTTCTGCTTCAAAGCTGAAGCGCAAACAGGAAAGGAAATATTCTGGCAAGAACTTCAAAAACTTTGTGGAAAAGCATTTGAAGGGAAAGTATTGATAGCGCCTCCTAATGATACGGGTTTTGTAGGAAAGACCCTGCAGATGCATGTTCGAGGTTGCGAAGAGAATCGTATCCGTATTCCGTTTCATGTAGGCAATAACTTTTCAAGAACATGGGTATTAACCAACCAAAAGGAAGGTTTGTTGTTGAAACATGATCATCGACATGAAGATGGAACACCTGATCGCATAACGATGTATGGTGGATTATCTACCAATAGCGGAACAAATGTGATGCAAATATTTCCAGCAGATCAGGAAACAGTGAATCTTCTACCAAGGGCTGCTACAAACGTTTGGTGGATGACTTTGTCTCCCGGAAAATCATTCACATATAACTTGCGTGTGATTGGTTCTGACAGACAGTTCAGTATTGAGTTTGATCTTACAAAAGAAATTCAACCACCACCTGCACCTTGGGGTTGGAGAGAATAGCAATAAGGTATCGCATCATGCGATACCTTATTTTTTTAGATCAGTTCAATCGTGTAATTAATAGGGCAATGTTTTGCCAACATTGCAGAAATACCGCAATATTTTTCTTTGGACAGACTAACGGCTCTATTCAGTTTATCTAAATTTTCAGGCGATACATCACAACGATATACCATGTCGATGAACTTGAACACCTTTGGATGATCTTCTGTTTGTTCTGCAGATGCTTCAATTTCTAGTTTGGTAAATGGAACTTTCATTTTGTGTAAAATTTCCACTACATCAATACCACTGCATCCACATAAGGATCCAAGTAGCATTTTTTTTGGATTCATTCCACTGCCGGACCCGCCGCCTTCAATACTAGCATCTAAACGTGCCACATGACCTGTATCAGCTTTTACATCAAAAGCGAGTGTTTCCACCCATGAAGTTGTAACTTTCATTTGAATCGTTTTATAGGTAGTAATATTTTATTTCATTCTTGCTGCAACTACATCCCAGTTCACCACATTCCACCATGCATTGATGTAATCTGGTCTTCTGTTTTGATATTTTAAGTAGTAAGCATGTTCCCATACATCCAAACCTAATAATGGCTTCCCGCGTTTTTCAGCTATGTCCATTAATGGATTATCTTGGTTTGGAGTTGAACTGATTGTAAGATTCCCATCGCTATTCAAGATTAACCAAGCCCATCCACTTCCAAATCTACTTTTAGCGGCATCTGCAAATTGTGTTTTAAAAGCTTCAAATGATCCAAATGCCTGAATGATCGAAGACCCTAATTGTCCGGAAGGTGTTGTAGCGCCACCCGGCTTCATCGTTTGCCAAAACATTTCATGATTATAATGTCCTCCTGCATTGTTACGCATTTTGACAGAATACTTTGAAATATTTCCAAGTAAAGATTCGAATTTGGTATTGTTGGTATTGACATTTTCGGCGGAACAGGCTTCAGCTAATGCTTTTGCGTAAGCTGCAGCGTGCTTACTATAATGGATATCCATAGTAGCGGTATCAATAGATGGTTCTAATGCATTGAAAGCATAGGGTAGTGGCTGTTGCATAAATTCACTACTGCCTATATTAACAGACGCGTTTACTACAGAAGGTAAAATGGTTGCTGAGAGGCCTAATGCAATACCTGCTTTACCCGTTTGCTGAATAAATGCTCTACGGGATGATGATCGATTCATAAAAAAAGTTTTTCTCGATAAAAAATCTATACAGAAAGCACTATGAAGTAATTTCTTCCTGTTCCTTGTTTCTTAATTGCTGTTTCTTCCTAAAGTTATTCCAAATCTCACGTAAGCGTGTAAAAGTTCTGTAATAAAACTCTTGATTGAACAATTGTGAATCATGCATGGCTTTGTAAGTAAGAAAAGCCCCAATAGGAATCAATACCAAAGTAGACAACCACATTCCTTCCCATGGAGAAGCTGATCCTGATTTCACAAACTTTTCTCCAAAATTGTTGAATAGATGAAATAGTACAAAGAAGATGATCGCAAAAACCAAAGGAGTACCCAATCCTCCTTTTCGAATGATAGATCCAAGTGGGGCGCCAATTAAAAACAACACGATACAAGCCACTGATAAAGTAAACTTTCGATGCCATTCTATTTCATGGAAACGTAGGGACTTAGATTTATCTGCATAATCTGTGGCCAATAAGCCGATATTACTTTTAATACTACTGATTTGTCCCACACTTGCGTCAATGATATTATCTCTTAATGAATCAGGGAGTAGTGCATCAAATGATTTGGCGGTTTGTAATTTTAAAGTATCTGTTTTGATCCATCCTGTATCTGCTGCATAACGTGCAAATCGTACATAAGGTGTAACATCTGCTCTTGATCTTTTGAGGTAAAAAGTGTCAATATTTTCCAATGAATCAATGGCATGATTCAGTTGTCTCAGACTAAGCATTTTAGGATCATAGAATGCACTATCTCCTGTTTTATTCATTTGAAAACTAGAGAGGTCAAATATTTTTTTGTATTCTTTGAATCCTAGTCTTATAAACTCGGTATTGGTGGTGCCTCTGGTGCCGCGTTCTTCAAAACGCCATCCATTTTTAAGAATGAATTCAAGGAATTGTTTATCAGGGGTTACACGCATGATACCACTTTCGGCCATCAGCATATTGTCTTGTAAACCGTAATTCTTTTCAAACAAAACGATATCATGGATAACACTGTCATTTTTTTCTTTTTTTCCCAGCTTGATCACATACCCATCCAGCTTATCATAAAATACTCCTTCTTTGATATCAATAGCAGGCTTCGAAACGATAATATCATATTTCAAAGCGGCAAGTTTCAATTGCGTAACAGGAATGATGTTGTTGGAAAATAGAAATGCAAGTCCGCTTAGAAAAATTGTGATCACGAAAAGTGGACGCATAAAACGTAGTAAAGGAATGCCGGAGGCTTTAATGGCAACCAATTCAAACGATTCTCCCAAATTTCCAAAAGTCATGATCGATGAAAACAATAGGGCTAATGGTAAAGCCATCGGAACCCAAAAAAGCAATACCAATCCCACCAATTTCATCACCGTAAAAAAATCCAATCCTTTACCTACTAGGTCATCAATGTATAACCAGAAAAATTGCATAGTGAGTACGAACAATGAAATAGCGAACGCCGCCAGAAATGGCCCGATGAATGAACGGATGATGAGTATGTCTAGTTTTTTGAACATGGGAAGTGAATGAAGTGAGTAGTGAGTAGTCAATGGTGAATAGTGAATTGTGAATTTTTTACTCACTATTGATTACCAATCATTCACCATTGACCATTCACAATTCACTTATCTTCATACAATGTTAAACGCAAATCTAAGACTTTCATCAGAGGAAAGGCAGTTGCTGCTGGATGAGGGTTTTATTTTAACAAAGCGAAGCATCCTGGCGAAAACAGAAAAGCTATTTGGTGATCTGAGTGAGGTGTTCAGACAACAAGTTCTTGCGCAAAAGATGAATAATGCGGATTTCATGCAGTTGACGCCTAAGCTAGCTCGGGGTGAAAATTATAATGGTTTACCATGGGTGATGATGGACTATCCCCGTTTATTTACCAAAACAGATATCTGTGCCATTCGTTGCTTTTTTTGGTGGGGGCATTATTGTAGTATCACATTGCATCTATCCGGCCATTATCAGGAGAGATATCAAACTCGGTTATTTGATTTTTTGAAGGATGATAAAGAGAGCGAGTGGATGTTTTCAGTAGCAAAGGATCCTTGGCAACATATGATTAGTCATGAGAATTATCATCCGGGTGATCAGGTCGATCATTTTTTAGAGGCATGGCGATCAAGCCCCTATCTTAAGATCGCAAAAAAAATCCCACTGACGCAGTGGGATCAATTAGATGATTTTTTTACAGACAATTATGCCGTTTTACTCTCTTTGTTGAGAGGTTAAGCGCCTAGTCTATGGAATAATTCTTTTACCTGATAGCCCCACAATTGGCTCTGGTCTTTAATCTCGTTTTTCTCAGCGAAATCTTTAATGATCAGAATCGTTTGATTAGATATCTCAGTCTTTTCGATTCTGAATTCAAAGTATTCATTCTTCTCAGAATGCAACCAATGAAAGCGGATGAATTTATCCTGCTCTTGGTCAACGAGAGCTGCTTTGTCAGGAGTACCTCCATTCCATGAAAAACTATACACGCCTTCCCATTCGTCTACTTTATCTGCGAACCATTCCTGTAAACCTGCCGGAGTGGCTAAAAATTCAAAAAGAATTGCTGGGGAACATCTCACCGGAAACTCTAAAGTAAATAACTGCTTTTTGCTCATTACATTCTCTTTAATCTACCTTCATTCGTAAGGCTGCAATAATATTAAATAATCCATACCGTCCAAATGTTTTTTTAATGAAGTCGAGGGTTTCTAACTAAGTAAAAAAAAGACATTTCTCGACATGTTCATAAGTCGCTGTTTTTCAGTATGTTGTACGGAATATTTTTTTTGAAAAAATTTCAAAATTCCTTAAATTGCTGATAACTGTAGAAACAACACAAGCAACAACACAAGAAACAACACAAGCAACAACACAAGCAACAACACAAGCAACAACACAAGCAACAACACAAGCAACAACACAAGCAACAACACAAGCAACAACACAAGCAAC
>OGVO01000043.1_pt1 | contig 21700 bp, 21 predicted proteins | sample 1575771 | NCBI WGS metagenome assembly OGVO01 (sample SAMN07581527, study PRJEB24739) | freshwater metagenome | place: Singapore | collected 2015-01 | reverse complement strand
CAGGATTACTATTTGGAAAGAACCATTAAAGGTAAGAATGAGAACAATGGTTCAATCATTAATGCACAAATTTATAGTAGAAGATAGTACCCGTTGTTTTACTGCTATGCCTGATTATGTATTGATACTCACCAGTCGATTCAATGTGCTCAGGCTATCATCCTTTTTAGGAGATGCATCAAAAAACACATAACTAATGCTTCTTGTTTCTTCTTCTTTCTGATATTCTTTGCTGTGCTTTTTCAGATAGGCGCTAATATCAGCATCTGTTACTTTTACAGCGCTGTCTGCAATAGCTGCGTAAGGAAAATACACATAAGAGATATTAGCGATCGCATTATTATCAGCCTGTTGTTTTTCTACCAACCATTTTGGAACATACGCAGCTTGTTGTAATAAAGACAAGTATTTACTTCTTAATGTCTGTTCGATAGTAGGCTCAATGTATGCCTTCTGAATCATGTTCACTTGCTCTTGATTGGTGCTTTTTTTGATTTGAGCAAACGCTTGTCTAGCTTCAGCTACTTTGAATTCACCGGTATTAGGATCTGTAAATTCCTGACGCAATGGAGAGTTGGGTCCGAATAAAATTTCAGACAATTCTTTACCGGAAACTTGAAGACCTAACTTATTGTATTCCTGTTCTAATACAATACGCTCTACTTCCTGATTCCATAATGCGCCGATCAGTTGATCACGCTGAGCACCCTGTGCACCATACATACGTTCTTGCATAGCCAGCTTCTCTTCAAAATCAAGACGCTCAATGTTTTGTCCGTTCACTTTACCAATCGTAGTAGTATTAGAGAATGCACTACCACCACGACCCACTCCATCCTGAAGTATAAAAGCAATCAGGGCCAACGCAATAATCGCAAATACGATCCAGGCACCTTTGTCACGAATTCTTTGAATAACAGACATAATACAGTTTAATTGGTATAATTAAATAAAATCCGCCATGCGGCGGGAGGCAAAAATAGGGGTTTAAAGCATTTGAACAAATTGTGGAAAACCCTTTTCGGTGCAAGCCAGACAAAGGCTGAAGGGAATCTTAGATCTCAGATGGCAGATGTCGGATTTTAGATGTCTAGCAAAATTTAAGGATCGCTATTATTATCGGATAGTAAGGTATCTAAACTGTCTTCAATTAAAATCCGACATCTGCCATCTAATATCTGACATAAACAATTCACATCCCTGTGTTAAAAACCTCCATTTTCGGTGGAAAACCCTACTTTTTACCATTTCAAATGTGGAAAGAGCTCGAATAAATACCCCCAAATCTGGCATCTGAGATCTGACATCTAAAATTCCTCTCATTTTACTACACGTTAACGCACAGTGGAAGAAAAGTGGATTGTGAAAAATAGTAATTGTGTATTCCTCTTTCCACAGATGTGACTGAAACACAGTCTTTTCAGTATTAACGGAATGTTATGCCGTGGAAAAACCTGTTAATTCCCTGTGGATACATCTGTACAGGTTAACTTTGCACTGTGGGGATAAGTAAGTTATCCCGAAATCCACACCCGTAATAGTAATAGGTCTTTTATATAAATAAGTATTATTAAATATTATTACCGTGATTATGAACATTTCTGAAGCGAAAGAACAAATTCAACAAAAAGGTTTCCTTGACATAGAAATAGATGCGCGTCTGGATATTTTTGCCGAGATTGAGCGACTAAAGAAAGAAAAAAATGCCATCATCCTCGCACACTATTACCAGGAACCCGATATTCAGGATGTGGCAGATTACATTGGCGACAGTCTTGGACTGGCTCAGAAAGCCCGTGAAACCAATGCCGACCTTATTGTTTTTGCCGGTGTTCACTTCATGGCCGAAACAGCCAAGATCCTGAATCCAACCAAAAAAGTGCTTTTGCCTGATCTAAAGGCCGGATGTTCATTAGCCGACAGTGCCCCTGCGGGACCTTTTAAAGCCTTTAAAGAGAAACACCCGGATCATATTGTCATTTCCTATATCAACTGCACAGCAGAGATTAAAGCGCTATCTGATATCATTTGTACCAGTGGTAATGCAGAGAAGATTATTGAAAGTGTACCCAAAGACAAGAAAATTATTTTTGCACCGGATAAAAATCTAGGAGCCTATCTCGCTAAAAAAACAGGAAGAGATATGGTTCTCTGGAATGGCGCTTGTATGGTGCATGAAATCTTTAGTTTGGAAAAGATCACCAAATTAAAAGTTAGACACCCAAATGCGAAACTGATCGCTCACCCCGAATGTGAAGAAGCTATATTGGCAGTGGCAGATTATATCGGAAGTACTACACAGTTATTGAAATATTCTCAAACAGATACTAATCAGGAATATATTGTTGCGACAGAAACAGGTATTCTACACCAAATGCAACAAGCAAGTCCAAATAAAACTTTTATTCCCGCACCACCGAATAATAATTGCGCTTGTAATGATTGTCCGCATATGAAATTAAACACACTGGAAAAATTATACCTGTGTATGATGTATGAACAACCGGAGATTAATATGGATGAAACATTACGATTAGCTGCTAAAAAACCAATGGATAGAATGCTGGAGATTAGTAAAGCTGCGGGATTATTAGGGTAGTAAACAGAGAAATAAGAAATAAAGAATATCAAACGAAAAAGTAATTCCTATTTTTTATTTCTCATTCCTTATTTCTTATTTCTCTGTTTACTTAACTTACATCAATGAAAACTCCTGATCCAATATTGATCATTGATCGTATTCCTTTATTGGATGATAAGTTGATAGAATTATTAGAAACACTTTCTTCTGAAGATTGGAAAAAACAAACCATTGCACCCAAATGGAAAGTTGAAGATGTGATCTTGCATTTGTTGGATGGAAATATTCGAATACTATCCATTCAAAGAGATGGATATTTTGGAGTTCCCCCACAAAACATCAACAGTTATCAAGACCTATTGAATTATCTGAATCAATTAAATGCCGACTGGATCACTGCAGCAAAAAGAATGAGTCCGAGATTGGTGTTGGATTTATTCAAACAAACCAATGAAGAAGTTGCTCAATACCTGAAGACTGTTGATCCTTTTGCACCGGCGTTGTTTTCTGTGGCTTGGGCTGGAGAAGAAACGTCTGCTAATTGGTTTCATTGGGCAAGAGAGTATACTGAAAAATGGCATCATCAACAACAGATCAGACTCGCTGTTGGAAAAGAAAAAGAATTGTATGCTCGCGAATTATATTATCCGCACTTAGACACATCGATGCGAGCACTCCCTTATCACTATAGAAATTTTCCCGGATCAAAAGGAGAGATATTATCATTTGAGATTACTGGTGAAGCAAATGGTATCTGGCATTTATACCATGATGGGAAACAATGGTTACAAGTTGAAGACATTTCCTCAACAGAAAATAGGATCACCATTGAAGGAGAAGTTGCATGGCGACTTTTCACCAAAGGAATCAAGAGAGAAGAGATAAGAATGAAGGTACAAGGGAACAAGAAAGCTGGTGAACATTTGTTGTCTATGTTAGCTGTGATGGCTTAATAAATGATCAATAAAAGAATATTGAATCATGAAAGTCTAATTCATGATTTATTAGTCATTATGTTACAAGAAGCTTATTATTATATTTATGCATCAATATAGTCACATGAAAAAATTTCTATTCGCTACTATTTTTATCTCTTCTTTTTCGTTTGCGCAACAAACACAAAAGCCACCCCTACACGGGAAAAACTGGATGGCGATCACAGGTAAACCACTGGCAGCAACGGCGGGATCGATGATCTTTCAAAAAGGCGGTAATGCAGTTGATGCATCTTGTGCGATGCTTGCAGCTACTTGTACCATGTGGGATGTGTTAAGTTGGGGTGGTGAAACACAAGCGCTTATTTATAATCCGAAAACAAAAAAAGTAATTGCCATCAATGCGATGGGTGTTGCACCAACCGGAGCAACACCGGAATTTTTTAAAAGCAAGGGAATGAATTTCCCGCCACAGTACGGCCCATTAGCAGCAACAACACCGGGTACTCCGGGAGGGATTTGTTATATGCTGGCAGAATATGGTACTATGAGTTTGAAAGAAGTATTGGCGCCGGCGATGGATCTGGCTGCAGGTTATCCGATTGAAGCACAAACAGCCAATAGTATTGAAAGAGGAAAAGACCAGATCAAACAATGGCCTTACAGTAAGCAAGTATTTCTGACTCATCCCGGTGAAAAAAGAGAAGCACCGGAGGCGGGCGAAATATTTGTACAGAAAGACCTGCTGAATACGCTGACTAAAATGGTAGAAGCAGAACAGAATGCATTAAAAGCCGGAAAGAATAGAAAAGAAGCGATCTATGCCGCATACGATCGTTTTTATAAAGGAGATATTGCAGATGAATTCGTAAGAGGTGCTCAAGAACAAGGAGGACTCATTACCAAAGCGGATCTTGCTAATTGGAAGCCTATAGAAGAAGAACCATTACAAACCAATTACAAAGGAATTGATATATATAAATTGAAACAGTGGACACAGGGTCCTATGTTATTACAGGCGCTGAATATTTTGGAGAATTTCGATCTGAAGAGCATGGGATATAATTCTGCGCGTTACATACACACCATTTATCAAGCGATGAACTTAAGTTTTGCAGACAGAGATTTTTATTATGGTGATTCTTATTTTCCTCCGGAAGAACCCATGAAAGGATTATTGAGTAAGGCCTATGCAAAACAAAGAGCTGCGCAGATTCGCATGGATAGAAATGATGCAAATGCAGGTCCGGGTGATCCCTATCCTTTTGAAGGAAAAACCAATCCATACATCAGTTTATTAAAGAGCAGAGGATATGATGTGAAAGATACAAGTAGTAAACGAGGTTTTGCTCCCACGCATGATCAACGACAAACAGCCATGTTGAATGATGCAGAATACAAAGAAGCATTATGGATGGGAACCACATCAGTAGAAGCTGCCGATAAAGAAGGATGGGTTGTATCAATAACACCAAGTGGTGGATGGCTGCCAGCATGTATTGCAGGAAGAACGGGTGTTGGTATGAGTCAGCGTATGCAGAGCTTTGTGTTGGACTCAACCATTAATCCATTCAATGTCGTAGCACCAGGAAAAAGACCCCGTGTAACACTCACACCATCCTTGGCTTTAAAAGATGGAAAACCTTGGTTGTCATTTGCTGTACAGGGAGGTGATACACAAGACCAAAATCTGTTGCAGTTTTTTCTGAACATGGTAGAGTTTGGAATGACCGTACAAGAAGCAAGCGAGGCGGCAAACATCAATACGAATCAATTGTGGTTATCACTTGGAGGGAATAAAACATCAGATCGTGCACCGCGTGCAGGAAATCTTTTGTTGCATAGCAATACACCGGATTGGGTAAGAAAAGAATTGCGCAGTATGGGATACACATTAAGTTTTGAAGACCGAACCAGCGGCCCCATCAACGCCATTTGGTTTGATTGGAAACACGGAAGTTTCTGGGGAGGTAGTAGTAATCATGGGGAAGATTATGGAATTGGCTGGTAACAGAAGTTTCTGTGATTTTCAGTGCCCTCTGTGGTAATAAATTTTGAAAGGAAGAGGAGAACAATAGATTGTTCTCCTCTTTTTTAATAACTTGATCCAACCAAGTAACAGATCGAATTCAGATGGACGGGCAAGTAATCCAATAGCTTATTTACACTCAAATATTCTAATACCCGAGAGAATAAGCAGAGGAGTAAATCAGCTCATAAAAAATTCTTAACATTGCTTTGTTATGAAAAAAATCATTTTCTCTCTCGTCATACTCTTGTCTTTTACTGCTTCTGCACAAAAGAAACAACCCTATATACTTTATGATTCCAAAGGAAAAAAATTGAGTTATGAAAAAATGATGAAGAAGCTGGCCGATAAAGACATTCTGCTTTTTGGAGAATACCACAACAACGCTATTGCACATTGGCTACAATTGGAAGTAACTAAAGACCTGAAAGAAAAAAGAGAATTGGTATTAGGAGCTGAAATGTTTGAGCAAGACAATCAAGAAGCGCTTGATTTATATTTAGCCGGAACCATCAAGCAGAAACAATTGGATTCAATGGCAAGGCTTTGGAAAAATTATCCAACAGACTATGCCCCACTGGTAAATTTTGCAAAAGAAAATAAGATCGCATTTGCAGCAACAAATGTTCCGAGAAGATATGCATCCATGGTATCGCGCGGTGGATTTACAGTATTGGATACCCTATCTTCAAAAGAAAAAACCTGGATGGCGCCGCTGCCGATTGCCTATGACGCAGAATTACCCGGCTATAAAAAAATGATTGAGATGATGGGCGGACATGGGGGCGAAAATCTACCGAAAGCACAGGCCCTAAAGGACGCAACCATGGCACACTTTATTTTGAAATACCATCGGCCTGGCACATTGTTGATACATTACAACGGCGCATATCATTCCGATTATTATGATGGTATCAATTGGTATTTAAAAAGACAAAATCCTTTGCTGAAGATTGTCACCATCAGTACGGTATCACAAAAGAATATCCACCAACTAGAAAAAGAGCATTTGGGTAAGGCAGATTTTATTATTTGTGTGGATGAGGATATGACGAATACTTATTAGCGGCAAGCTTCAGGCTGCAAGCCACAAGTGGTTAATTGTGGTGTAATCTGCGTGAATCAAGATGATCATAAAAAATCTGCGGCTCATAAACAACCACCTATCGGGTTTGTTGATCGCCTAACTTGTACCGCCCTCGGACTGTCAGAAAAATGCGTATAAATACGCTATAAGAGCAAGAACCGAAACCCCTACTTTTATGTCCTCACAAGGAGAAAAAGGGGTCAACTAAATGAATTAGCTAAATTTTACTAAAAAAATTAGTTTATTTCAAAAAAAGGATTATTTTTACAATCCCATTTATCTCAAAAAAACAAATAACCATGAGTAACGCAGAAAAATTAAAAGCGCTGAAGCTGACGATCGATAAGATCGACAAGGATTTTGGAAAAGGAAGTGTAATGATGATGAACGAACGAGCGCAAGACGTAATGGAAGTGATCTCAACCGGCTCTATCGGTTTAGATACAGCGCTGGGCGTTGGTGGATTACCGAAAGGAAGAATCATTGAAATATATGGACCGGAATCATCCGGTAAAACTACGGTTGCAATTCATGTGATCGCAGAAGCACAGAAAAAAGGTGGCATGTGCGCTATCATTGATGCGGAACACGCATTTGATAGCAGCTATGCACAGAAACTCGGAGTTGATGTAGACAATCTCTTAATTTCTCAACCTGATTATGGAGAACAAGCACTAGAGATCGCTGATCGTTTGATACTCTCCGGCGCATTGGATGTTGTTGTAATTGACTCGGTGGCCGCACTCGTTCCAAAAGGAGAACTTGAGGGCGAAATGGGCGACAGCAAAATGGGTCTGCAAGCGCGTTTAATGAGCCAGGCGTTGAGAAAATTAACTGCAACGATTAATAAAACAAATACAGTCTGCATTTTCATCAACCAATTGCGCGAGAAAATTGGAGTAATGTTTGGTAATCCTGAAACCACCACCGGAGGTAATGCGCTGAAATTCTATGCATCCGTTCGATTGGATATTCGCAGAATGACACAGATCAAAGATGGTGATGAAGCAGTAGGTAACCGCGTGAAAGTAAAAGTGGTAAAAAACAAAGTAGCTCCGCCATTCCGCGCAGCAGAATTCGATATCATCTTTGGTGGCGGTATCAGCAAAATGGGTGAGATCATCGATATGGGTGTTGAACTGGGTATCGTTCAAAAAAGCGGAAGCTGGTTCAGCTATGAGAGCAATAAATTGGGTCAGGGTCGCGATGCGGTGAAAACATTGCTGCAAGACAACCCGGAACTCGCGAATGAAATTGAAGCTAAGATCAGGGCCAAAGTGGCAGAAGCCAAGGCCACGACTGAAGCATAAATCTGTTTTTTGAGATGGGTTAGTAAATAAAGCCGCCTTTGAAAAAAGGCGGCTTTTCTGTAAAAAAGTATATAAAAACCCCTTAAATAAGGGATTCGCTAAAAGCAATTAGAAAAAAACTAAAAAAACACGCCAATTGACGACAAATAGATGGTTGTACAGATAACATCAACGTACTTTATATAAAAATCAACCATTGTTATACACCCTGATCAAACTGCCAATAAGACTTGCACTAGGCTTGTTTTGTGTGAACAGAAAGATCATCAATCCACAATTGTTGGCACAAAAGGGACCTCTTTTATTGGTGGCCAATCATCCCAATTCTTTTCTTGATGCCATCATTATTGCCGCTCATTTTAAGTCGCCCATACATTTCCTTGCCCGAGGTGATGCTTTCAAAAAACCATGGCACAATACCTTGCTTCGGATGCTACATATGATTCCGATCTACAGAATGAGTGAAGGAAGAGAGCACTTACATAAAAATGAATATGCATTCAAACGATCAGCACAACTCCTACAACAAAACCAAATCGTATTGATTTTTATTGAAGGTATTTGTTTGCATACACACCAACTTCAACCTTTTAAAAAAGGAGCGGCAAGAATTGTTTTATCTGTATTGCAAGAAAACAAACCATTGAGTGTAATGCCGATCGCTATTTCTTATAACAGTTTTTTTTCTTTCGGAAAAAATATACGCATTCATTTAAAAGAACCCATTGCCGCACGAGATCTTCTGCCCTATCAAAATGATGATGCAAAAAATTTTCAACACTTCAATGACCAGTTGTACCAACAACTATCGGCCATGATACTTGTTCCGCCTGCATTTCAGGCGAAGCATAGAATCCTCTTATCCTTGCCTGCACTTGTAGGTTTTTTTCTGCACACACCCTTTTATACACTAATCAAAAAACAAGTCGCTGAAAAAACAAAGGGCTCGGTTTTTTTTGATTCTGTTTTATTTGGAGCCCTGTTGTTGCTCTATCCCTTTTACTTAATACTCTTGGCCACCATTTTATATTTATTTCATGTTCCATTGCACATCTTATTACCCATTGTTTTGATACATCCTTTTTTAGCTTGGTGTGCTGTACAATATAAAATAACACGAAACAACAGCTTGTAAAGAACAAGAAATCGGTTACCTTAATGCGGTAAAACGTATCAAGAAGAAAAGATGACAGCCATTAAAAAACTGGGAAAGCGGAAAAGAATTGCATTGGTAGCCCACGACCACAAAAAGGCCGACCTTATGGAATGGGTGGTTCACAACAGAGAAGTCTTATCGAAACATGAACTTTTTGCCACGGGCACAACAGGAAGGATCATTGAAGAAAAATTAGATCGTCCGGTCAGAAAACTCATGAGCGGTCCTATGGGTGGTGATCAGCAAATTGGTGCCATGATCGCCAGTGGCGAAATTGACATGATGTTCTTTTTCTGGGATCCCATGGAAGCACAACCTCATGATAGCGATGTAAAAGCACTATTGCGCTTATGTGTTCTTTGGAATATTCCCATGGCTTGTGATAGAGCAACGGCAGACTTTCTCATTACATCGCCTTTTATGCATGAAGAATATGAATCGCAATTACCCGACTACAGTGATTATTTAAATCGTTCGATCAAAAAACAAGATGATGAGCGTTGAATTAAGACGCTGGCGTATGCAGGATGCGCAAGCTTTGGCTTCTGTTGCCAACAATAGAAATATCTGGAACCGGGTGAGGGATTTTTTCCCAAGTCCTTACACCGTAAGTGACGCAATGCAGTGGATCGCTATGACAGAAAAAGAATCGCCGGCACTCAATTTTGCGATTCTTTATGAAGGGCAAGTATCAGGAGGGATTGGTTGTGTCACCAAACAGGATATTTACCGAAAGAACATAGAGATCGGTTATTATATCGGTGAGCCCTATTGGGGAAAAGGGATTGCTTCAGAAGCTTGTAAGCTCATTTGCTCTTACATTGAACAACAGATGGATGTAGTAAGAATAGAAGCCAGCACTTTTCACAACAACAAAGCGTCGATGCGCGTATTACAAAAGAATGGCTTTTATCTGGAAGCCATCAAACAAAAGGCCATCGTTAAAAACAATATTTTATTAGACGAATATTTATGGGTGAAAAGAGTCGGGAATACCTGGTGATGAATCAAGAATGCATTTTTAAAACCAATACAAGAATACTATGAGAATTTTGTGGATTTGTCTCGCACTTTTTGCAAGCGCGAATGTATCAGCGCAGGATACGTTGTCTAAAAAAGATATTCCTGCCGCAGCTCGTTTATTCGATCTGAATTTTACACAGAAAGAGATAGATACGATGTATGCGGGTGTGAAAGAAAACATAACGGTGTTTCAGCGGATGCACCAACAGAGCCTGAACAATAGCACACAGCCGGCATTTGCGCACAGCGCTATTTTGCCGGGAATGCAATTCAACACCAAACAAGAAAAAATAGATTGGGGTATTCCTAAAAATGTTTCATTGCCTACTAATAAAAATGAATTAGCGTGGTATAGTATTCCACAGTTGGCATCGCTGATCAAGAATAAAAAGATTTCATCTACTGAGCTTACAAAATTTTTTATCGATCGTATCAAAAAATACGGCGATAGTTTACAATGTGTGATATCAATTACAGAATCCATTGCGTTTGAGCAAGCTGCCAAAGCGGATGCAGAAATAGCTGCAGGAAAATACCGCGGCCCGTTACATGGGATTCCTTATGGATTAAAAGACCTGTTTGCAGTAAAAGGAACCAAAACAACCTGGGGAGCGGAGCCATACAAAGACCAAGTGATAGACGAAGACGCGTATGTGTACACACAACTAAAAGAAGCAGGAGCGATTTTGGTGGGCAAGTTCACACTCGGCGCATTGGCCATGGGGGATTATTGGTATGGAGGCAGAACCAAAAATCCATGGAATACAAGATTCGGATCATCCGGATCATCGGCGGGTTCCGCATCAGCAACAGTAGCGGGCCTAGTTCCTTTTGCTATCGGAACAGAAACTTGGGGTTCCATCGTTTCACCGTCATCAACTTGTGGAGCTACCGGACTCAGACCCACATTCGGAGCCATCAGTCGTTCGGGAGCGATGACATTAAGTTGGAGTTTGGACAAGGCGGGTCCAATTTGCAGAAGTGCTGAGGATGCCGCTATTGTTTATTATTATATCAAAGGAACAGACGGAAAAGACAAGAGTGCGGTGAATATGCCATTCAACTATAAGCCCAATACCGATATCAAAAAAATGCGGATCGGTTATACAAAGAACTATTTTGATAGAATTACAGACACGAGCAGAACTGAATTGAAAGTGCTGGAAGCCTATCGTAATATGGGCGTAGAATTAATTCCGGTTGATTTCCCCGATAGCGCCGTTTATCCATTTAATATCATGGATGTTGTGATCAGTGCCGAATGCGCAGCAGCATTTGATGATTTTACCAGAAAAGATATTGACGACTTAATGACCCGACAATTTTCATTTGACTGGCCCAACACTTTCCGTGTATCAAGACTGATTCCGGCAGTAGAATATATCAATGCTAACAGACATCGTTTATTACTAATGCAAAAAGTAAATGAAGTGATCAGTCAATTTGATGTGATCATTTGTCCAACAAGAGGAAGCGGAAATCAATCCGCCATTACTAACCTAACCGGACATCCCGTTGTATGTTTTCCAACAGGATTTGATAAAAGATTCAATACGCCTACCAGTATTACACTCATCGGAAAATTATTTGATGAAGCAAGTATACTTGCAGCAGCGAAAGCATATCAACAAGCTACGGGATGGGATGAAATGCATCCACCGGCCTACCAATAAAAACAGTGCAACAAAAAGCCCGGATTCCGGGCTTTTTTCGTATTGTTATAGAGCGTTTTACTCCCAAATATGGTTTTAAGATCCAATCGTAACACTTTCCTTCTTATAGGAGGAGCTATTTTACTCTTTCTCTTCACTATGTTGGGGGCATATAGGCTTACGCATTTTAGTACCCAACTTTCAACTCCAGAATTTTTCGTTACTGCGGACTCGGCAGATTACTCACCGGAAATAGCGCTTACACAAATAAAAAAGTATCCTGAAAAAATCAGAGATGGTTTTTTTAATGCGGGATTTACACAATATCGTTGGTGGGTATTGACAACTATTTCGCCTACAGAAAAAAGCTGGTTGCAGATTGCCAATCCGCATATCAACGATATCCGTATTTATGAAGAAGAAAACGGCAAGTGGAAGCAAGCCTATGTATCGGGTGATTATTATCCTTACGCAGAAAGGGCTTTCGATGATCCCGATTTCTGGTATCCGATACAGCCCAAACAACAACGTATTCTGATGCTCGTAGATAAAAAAGGAGAATCGCTCAACATACCTATCAGAATGATTCGCGAAAGCGCATTGGCACCTTATTTGGCCAATCGAAATTTTTTTCATGGAATGTTTTTTGGGTGGATCATTTTATTGTTGATGTTGAACGCCTTTTTATGGATCTCATTGAAAGACCATATTCACCTTTTTTATATCCTCTATGTTTCTTTTTCTGTTTGTTGGATCATTGCCCAATGGGGTATCGGTTTCCGATTTTTTTGGCCGGAGTGGACAGATTTCGCTGCAAAAGCTCGTCCGTTCTTCTCTAATATTTCTTATATCTTTTTGCTGGAACTTGCCGCACGTTTTTTTACGATACCCAATACGCAATCTTTATATACAAGAGCGATTCGTGTTGTTCAAATGCTCATGATTATTTCCAGTATAGGGCTCTTACTGATTGATTATGCCAGCAGCTCAACATTGGTGAGATATGTTTTTTTAACCAGTATGAATATTATCTGGATCGTAGCAGCGATTTTGATCATTTTATTCATAGCAAAGAGCTACAAAAAGCAAAAAACACTAGTACAGTTCTTTCTTGCTGCACTTGGTTTCTTTGCAGCCTATGTTATTTTATTACTCTTATCACAATATAATTTAGGAGGACAATGGATGTTCTTCGCTAATGTATATGGAGCGCCGGTTGGGTTTCTAGGAGAGAGCACGATCCTTTCTTTTGGTCTTTCACAGCGTTACAATGTTTATAAAAAGGAAAAAGAATTAGTAACACAAGCGTTAGAAAAAGAAAAAAGGGAAGTAGCAGATAAAATGATTCAAACTCAGGAAGAAGAAAGAAATAGATTGGCGCGGGAATTGCATGATGGATTAGGGGGTTTGCTGGGTGGCATAAGAATTGGAGCACATCATCGTTTAAAATCCGATCCTGAAACACAGGGGTGGATAGGAGAACAAATTGATCTGGCAGTAACGGATCTGCGAAATATTGCACACGATCTGATGCCGGTACAATTGCAAGAGCAAGGGCTGGATAAGATCCTGGAAAAAACGGTGGACAGGTGGAACAATGGTGAAGGATTCAAAATCCGCTATAGCAGTCAGCTCATCAGCAGATATCCTCTAAGAACAGAAGCGGCATTATATAGGATTGTGTTAGAGTTATTACACAATATCAAAAAACATGCTGAAGCATCAGAAGTAAGTATTGAGATTTGGGAGGATGCAAAAATGAACAAACTGACTTTGCTAGTAGAAGATAACGGTAAGGGTTTTGATAAGACAAAAGAAGAAGGGATTGGTTGGAAAAGTATTCGACAGCGCGTTCAGTATATGAATGGAAAAGTAAACTTAGACTCCAGTCACCTGGGGTCTACGGTTATCATTGATATATCCTTGGAAAAAGAAAACAGATAACATGAGAAAAGTAAGTGTTGCTATTGCAGATGATCATAAAATATTTGTTGAAGGTATACAAAGTGTGACCAAAGATGTTGAATGGATAGAGTGGGCCGGATCAGCACATGGAGCTGCTGAAGCCGTTGCGTTGTTCAGACAAAAACAACCCGAAGTTTTCTTATTGGATTATCATTTCCCGGATGGAAAAGGATATGAAGTGGCGGCTACTATCATTAAAGATTTTCCGAAAGCCATTATTCTGATATTAAGCATGGAGCACGACAATGATATTATCCAGCAGTGTAAATCCGCAGGAGTAAAAGGATACCTGATTAAAAATCTTTCCTCGGATGAATTGTTGGAAGCCATTCAACAATCGGTTCTGGGAGAAGAGATCTTTATGTGGGCGCCGGAAAAACCAACCACTACTAAACACGCAGACGGGTTGAGCAAAAGAGAAAAAGAGATCATACAGCTGATCACACAAGGATTCACCAGTCAGGAAATAGCAGAGAAATTATTCTTAAGCACCTACACCGTAGATACCCACAGAAGAAATATTCTTCGTAAACTGGATTTAAAAAACACGGCGATGATGGTGTTATATGCACAGCAGCATCAGTTATAAAAAACGCCTTGTCGCTTATAGGATGTTTGTATATTTATCCAAACGATTCTATATGAAAAACATCCTGTCTCTACTCCTGCTTTTTTCTTTTTCTGTCTCAACGATAGCACAGGACTTTTCTGCCTTTGAAAAGAAACAGTTTATCAGAGGAAACGATACACTTAACTACCGCATTTTGTATCCTGCCAAGTATAAAAAACACAAAGCGTATCCGTTGGTAATGTTTTTACATGGTTCAGGTGAAAGAGGAAACGATAACGAAGCCCAACTCGTACATGGTGCCAAAGTTTTTCTAGAACCCAAGAATCGGAAATACATGGAAAGCATTGTCATTTTCCCACAGTGTCCGAAAAACGTCACTTGGTCCAAGTATAAAAGATCTGCAGAAAAGCAATGGGCGGCTGTAGACTCTGAGGGCGACGCTCCCATTCCCCAACAACTTGTAAAAGCATTAATGGACAGTTTGGTGGATAACAGATATGTGAATCATCGCAGGGTCTATTTAGGTGGATTGTCTATGGGTGCATTTGGCGCTTACGATATGTTACGTCGCTATCCCGATTTTTTTGCTGCCGCTTTTCCTATTTGCGGTATTGCAGATATTCCTTTATTGGTACAAAATGCTAAAGATGTTCCTATGTGGATCTTCCACGGAGAAAAAGATCCTGTTGTGTCTCCTGAGCCTAACAGAGAACTATACAAAGCGCTCATGACCGCAGGAGCAAAAGATGTTACTTATTCAGAATATCCGGGAGTAGCTCATGATAGCTGGACCAATGCTTTTGCAGAACCCAAACTGTTGCCTTGGTTGTTTTCACATAAAAAGAAAGTTTCAAAAAAATAAATACCATCCATAAAAGGTGAGCAAAAAACACAGCATATTTATTTTAATGGCTGTTGCATTATGGTCATGCAGCATTACTCAAAAAACAGCAGTACCATCCGTTGCAGCCCAAAGCTTGAAACTGATTGATATATATGATATACCCTATCAATTTTCATTTCAGCAAACAATAGTAGGTGGATTATCGGGCATAGATTTCGATAGTACAGAACAATTATTCTATACCATCAGCGATGACCGGTCTGCACTGCAACCCGCTCGTTTTTATTCTATGAATATTTTATTTTCAGACAATAAAATTGATACTATTCTTTTTCAACAAGCAGTTACCTTGAAACAGCCCAACGGCGAACCATATCCATCATCCAAAGAAAATCCACAACTAACACCCGATCCGGAAGCTATTCGTTATAATCCTATTACAAAACAATTGATTTGGACCAGTGAAGGAGAAAGAATCGTAACAACAAAAGACACAGTAATAGCAGACCCTTCTATACAGATGATGGATCGATCAGGAAATTATATTCGCTCTTTTTCTTTGCCCGATAATCTGCGAATGTCTTTCCAGGAAAAGGGTCCGCGAAGAAACGGCGTATTAGAAGGCGCTACTTTTGCTGATAACTATCAAACATTATGGGTAAGTCTGGAAGAACCAAGATATGAAGACGGTCCTCAAGCAACACTGTTACCCAACGACGCATGGGTTCGTCTCTACAAGTTCGATGTTACAAAAGGAAAATCTGTTGCACAATACGCGTATAAGTTAGACCCTGTTGCATATGCGCCCAATCCGGCCGGAAGCTTTATGGTGAATGGTATTCCTGATATCATGGACATCGGTAACAATAAATTGTTGGTGATGGAAAGATCTTTTTCTACCGGAAGACTCGCTTGCACGATTAAAATTTTTGAGGTAGACCTGAATGAAGCAAAAGATATCAGTAAGATTCAAAGTTTGAAAAATAATCCACCACAAAAACCGCTTCGAAAAAAATTAATATTGAATATGGATGAGTTAGGAATCTATACGGATAATGTTGAGGGAATGTGTTTAGGACCTAGACTAAAGAATGGCAAAAGATCTTTATGGATGATTGCAGATAATAATTTTTCTGCTGCGGAAAGAACACAAATTTTTTTGTTTGAAGTGAATGAATAATTATGAAACGATGGCTGTACTTTTTATTATTGATACTACTTGTTTCTTGTCAAGAAGAAACAGATAGTGGAAATCCGCACGTGATCATAGAAACGAAATACGGTAAGATTGAGCTTGAGTTGTATGCAGATAAAGCACCCATTACCACAGCAGCATTTTTAAGCTATGTTGATTCCGGTTTTTATGAGAACACCTCTTTTTATCGTGTATTGAATGTCAACAACCAACCTTCCAATGCACCCAAGACAGAAATTTTACAAGGAGGGTTATGGCGAACCAAGAACGAAAAAGCCAGAAGTATTCCGGGAATCCCGCATGAGTCCACCGGAAAGACAGGCGTGAAACATAAGGATGGGGTGATCTCTGTAGCAAGATTAGCACCCGGAACAGCGGGTAGTGAATTTTTTATTTGCATAGAAGATCAGCCCGGATTAGATGAGGGAGGAGAAAATGTAGAAGACAAATTGGGATATGCGGCTTTTGGAAAAGTGATCAAAGGAATGAGTATTGTTAGAAAGATTTATATGCAGAACGACCGAAATCAATACTTAGATCCACCCATACCGATTTATTCGATTAGACGACAATAAAACCTGAGTATCAACCAGATGCTCAAACAAACAAAGAACAACTTAGCGCAAGGGCTATCCTAATCAACAGGATGGCCTTTTTTATGCCTGTAAAGAAAAAATTGAGAATATCTTGTAACGTAAATGCGGAATATGCGATTAGATAACAAGACTACAGGCAAACATCTTTGGAACCGGTAAAAACAATAGCGAGCGAGGAAATTGTGGAGCGATGCAAAAAGGGCGACTCAACCGCCTTTTCAGCACTGTATCAGCTTCATTCCAAAGAGGTGTACAATACTATTTACAGACTTGTACCCCACACAGGGGAAGCAGAAGATCTTTTACAGGAGGTATTTGTTGCGGCTTTTCAAGCCATTCATCGTTTTGAAAATACAGGAGGATTCAGGGCCTGGATCAAAAGAATCGCTATCAACCAATCCATTTCCTGGATCAGGAAACAGAAAGTAAGATGGGTCGAGTTAGAAGATAAAGACAGCTATCTGAAAGAAGAAGAAAGTATCGATGAGTCTGAATTTGTGTTTAAGGTAGAAGAGGTGAAAAAAGCGATACAACAATTACCCGACTCAAATAGAATGATTGTGCAACTATACCTGTTCGAAAGTATTCCGCAGGAAGAGATCGCACAGATGTTGGGAATCTCTTACAATAATGTGAGGATTCAATACCATCGGTCAAAACAAAAGATATTAAAAATTTTACAAGCAGGAGGTGTAGCATGAGTAGCGAACTTGAAAAATTCATACAACAAAACAGAGAAGCTTTCGATGACCGTGTTCCAGGAGCAGACGTGTTGTCTCGTATCCAGGAAAGAATAACTCAAGCGCCTGTTAAAGAAGAGCGCCCTAAAGCGCTGGTGATCTCTTTCAGAACCTTACGCATGGCATCCACAGCTTGTGTACTGGTATTGGCAGGCCTTGCCATCTGGTGGATGAATCAAGACAAATCAACAGCAGAAGTAGTGGTGGCCGTCCATCAATTTGAGGACAAGAACAACATAACAGAATCGACAACAAAAGCAACAACGATTCTACCAGATTCAATCAATGATTTGCAGACAAAAGAAAAAGGATCAGATCCGGCTGCTCAACAACTTATCAAAGAAAACGAGCAACAAAAACAAATGTTGTTTGCGAGTTTAGGTAATATGGAATCACCTAGCACTAGAATAGCTGCAGCGATGAAGGCTTATCGTATGCAGGAAGCGAATAAAGATATTGTAAACGCTCTGGTAAGTACGATGAACGAAGATCCTAGCACAAATGTGAGACTGGCAGCATTAGAAGCACTCTCTCGTTTTCATAGAGAAAACTATGTGAAGAAAAAATTGATCGCTTCATTGAAAAAACAAAAAGATCCGATGGTCCAGATAGAGTTGATACATGTTTTGACAGAAATGAAACAAAAATCAATTCTTGACGATCTACAGAAAATGGTACAGGACGTAAATACCAATGAAGCGGTTAAAGAGCGTGCCTATTCCAGCATATTAATACTTGGCTCATAAATACTAGCAGACGATCTCTGGTTCATGCATGACAAGAAAGTCTGGATCATTATCATAAAACTAAAAAACGAAAACAAACAAAATGAAAAAGTTTATAGTTACAACTATTGTAGCACTGATCGCCACTACTGCTGCATTTGCACAGGATTATAAGATCGCTAAAAGTTCAGGAAAACTCATCATCAATCTTCCGGGTGTATCTGTAGAAGGTTATGATGGCAACGAGATCATTTTTTCTTCCAGTAAAACAAAAACCGAAGATGATGAACGAGCCAAAGGCCTTCGACCGATTAGCGGATCAGGATTAGAAGATAATACCGGTATTGGAATCAATGTAACAGATAAGGGAGCTAATATTGAAGTAAACCTTGTAGGGAAAGGAGATAACAAGATCAAGATCAAAGTACCCAAAGGAGTATCCATCTCTTATAGCTTCAACAAGGTGATGCATCAGTCTACCGCATCTTTCAAAAATATTGAAAGCGAGATCGAAATATCTGCTTTGTACAATAACATAGAACTGGAGAATACAACAGGACCCCTTACTGTTAAATCTGTTTACGGAACTGTTGAAGCAAAATTGGGGCAAAACATCAAAGGACCTATTTCATTAATATCGGTTTACAAACATGTTGATGTTGCTATGCCAACCGCTACAAAGGCAAATCTCAAAATGAATACTTCTTGGGGAGAGATCCTGGCATCAGCAGAATTTAAAATCGATATTGAAAAATCCGGCGACATGATAAAGTACAGTGAAAACAATATCAAAGGAAAGTTGAACGGCGGCGGAATTGATATGACTCTTACTTCCAATTACGGAAAAGTATACCTGCGTAAAGCCAACTAATCCTATCACGTTATTAAACATACTTGTATGAAAACGATACTCACCGTATTGTGCTGTACCCTGCTGTGTCTTGTTCAAGCACAACAGACCATCACTAAAACCTATCCGGTAAAAGCCGGACAACAATTGAACCTGTCATTTGACTATCCGAAAGTGGTTAAACTAAGCACTTGGGATAAAAATGAAGTTTCCATTACCGCATCTGTTAGTATCAATAACGGAGAAAACAATGAAGCATTTCAGTTGATTGAAACAACCGAAGGAAATACACTAACCGTTAAGAATATCATTAAAGACATGGATAGACTTCCCAAGCGTTATACTGTGATGAAAGACGGAAAGAAAACAGTATTTACTTCAAAAGAATCGTACAAGGAATTTACTGCTGATTTGAAAGGAGCTAAATATTATTCAGAGGGCGTAGAAATAGAAATCACTTTAGAAGTTAAAGTACCGGAAAGTCTAGTAAGCACTTTTGTAAAAGCTACTTATGGTATTGTAGAGGTATCAAATTTCAACGGACAGTTAAAAGCAGATGCGACCTATGGAGGAATTGATGCCTCTATCAATGAAGCAACCACCGGTAAGTTATCTGTTACCACACACTACGGACAGATATACAGCAATCTGAAATTGAATATTACTGACAAAGAAGAAAAGGATTTTTATACTTCTATCACATTAGCGCCGGGTAAAGGACCAGCTTATTCTTTGAAGTCTACTTACGGTAATCTTTACTTGCGCAAATCTGTTAAATAACTACGCAAGCTGTTTCTACAGTTCGCAACTATTCTCATGTGTATGAAAGCCGCAGCAATGCGGCTTTTTTATGCACTGATCAAACCTTTGCCAAAACAAATAACACGATAGTTTTTAACAGCAGATTGACAAAATTTTAGGTTCCTTTTCGCAATTGCAGGCACGAAGCTTGGATATAGAATAGTGTATATGATCCTGAACAAAAAAGATACGATTATGAAAACAACGAAATGGACAGCCACTATTTTATCTCTTATGATAATACTGGCATCGTGCAGCAGAACAGCCTATGTTCAAAAAGACAGCGATGTTGATTTTAGTAAAATAAAAACATACAGTTGGGTAAGAACCCAAGCTGATAAAGAAACCGCGAGTACATCAACAAGAAATGATGATCTTACTAATCGAAAAATCAGACAATCCATTGATCGAAATCTCGCCGAAAAAGGATGGAGAGAAGTAAAAAATAATCCGGATGTATATCTGGTATATGATGTGATGATCGAAAAAGAAAATAAGATAGATCGTAACGCCGTGTATTCACAGTCGTTCACGAGATGGTTCTTTAATCCTGCTAGCAGAAGATGGGTACCCGTTTTTTATCCTTCTCGTTTTCTTGGGTTTGATGAGAATACAAGAACCGTCAATGAAGGAACCTTGACATTGACCATGATGGATGCGGATACAGATAAAACTATTTGGCAAGGGTGGACTACATCTGAAATCAATGGAAAAAAATTAAGCGATAAGCAGATCGATAATAAAGTAAAAGCGATCGTAAAGAAATTAGAGGAGTAATTATTGATCATGAGAACAAAGCCGTTTCAGCAATGAAGCGGCTTTAGTTTTTGGAAGAAAGTTGATCGATTCGAGATTGCAAAAGATGTTTTTCTGCTGTTGAATCAGTGATTGCTAGTGCTTTTTGTAAGTAGTCTTTGGCTCGTATTTTATTACTTAGCTTCATGTATAAAAAGCCCAACACAGCACTATACTGCGGATCAAGATTGATCAGTAGATCTATTCCAGGTATCGAAAGAATTGCTTGGATGGCTTTCTCTGTTTCACCCATACAATGAATCACAAGCGAACGATTTAATAAAATAACAGGTGAACCATCTATTTCAACAAGTAAATTATACCACTGTAATAATTGTTGCCAATTCGTATTGCTGTACTTGGATGCTTTGCAGTGTTCTGCTGCTATGGCTGCCTCTAAATGATAGCGTGTAAGTGATTTGCCGGAAGAGGCCATGTTAAGATAGTAGTAACCAACACCTATCAATTCCCGGTCCCAGAGATCTCTGTTCTGCTCTTCCAATACAATGATTTCATGATGATCGGAAGATCGGCTATTAAAACGTGATGCATGTAAACACATCAATGCCAATAAGGCTTGATTAGCAGGATCTGCAACAGCCTTATGCTCTGCAATGATCTTTGCACAACGCATGGCTTCTGTACACAGATCTTTTCGAATGACCTCATCAGCTTTTCTGGAAGAATAACCCTCATTAAACAATAAATATAAGGTGGTTCGTACTGCTTCCAATTGCTTTCTGAGTGCTGCTGTCATCTGATTTACCTACCTTACTTAACAGTGATTTAGCATCTATAGTTACTAACTCTTGTCCAGACACTTCTACTACTTGGTTATTAATATC
>OGVO01000042.1_pt1 | contig 21730 bp, 20 predicted proteins | sample 1575771 | NCBI WGS metagenome assembly OGVO01 (sample SAMN07581527, study PRJEB24739) | freshwater metagenome | place: Singapore | collected 2015-01 | reverse complement strand
TATTTTTCTATTGGCATGAATTTTAAATAATTCTTTTAGTACTTGGATCATTGCTTTTGATAAGATGTAATCGGATGTTTGTCAAAATATTTTTGGTAATCAAAACAATATTCCTAAACAATAATCCGTGTATAGAGAGAATAGATATGTATTTTTGAATTGCCCCATTAATCATTACTTACTGAAAAGGAGATATCAATGAGAATTTTGATTGCAGATGATCATAGTCTAATCAGAGAAGGATTGCGAAAGATATTGTTGGAGGCTATGCCTTTAGCCGAAGTACAAGATGTGGCTGACTCTGCAGATCTTTTCAAAAAAGCGATCAGTGAGAAGTGGGATATCATTATTTCTGATATTAGTATGCCAGGCTATTCCGGTATTGAGATACTCAAGCAAATCAAAGAACATGCTCCTAATACTCCGGTCCTTATGCTAAGCATGCATACTCCTGAACAATATGCAGTAAGGGCCATCAAGGCCGGTGCATCCGGTTATCTTACCAAAGAAAGTGCTCCTTATGAATTGGTAAAGGCGGTGCAGCAAATTTTAAGTGGACGAAAGTACATTACAAGTGAAGTGGCTGAGGTACTAGCAGGATCCCTAGAACAAAAAGATCAGCGCGCCCCACATGAACAACTATCTGATAGAGAGTTCGAGGTATTTAAAATGATTGTAATGGGAAAAAGTATTTCAGAAATCGGAGAAATACTTTCTTTAAATGTCAATACTATCAGTACTTACAGAGCAAGGATCATGGATAAAATGAAGCTGCATAATAATGCTGAATTGGTGAAGTATGCCATACAAAACAATATCGTGTAACCGTGATTTTTTCTTGCGTGTAGTGTTATTACTACAGCTATTTCACGAATCATAGTATAGGGCAATCGGATTGTTTCATTGTCCTTTGTATGGTCGAGCTTCCCCCACCAGTAGCCGATAATCCTTTTTAAATTCCTCTATCCTGATTAAAGTCCAAAATTTGTCAACTATTTCGGTTGACTAAAACTTATTGTCCTGGAAAAACCTTACAGCCAATGGCTGTATGGGCTTTGCAGGTATTTTCCTGCAAAGCCCTTTTAAAAACTTTGGAATGATGTCCATATCAGTTATGATAGATAAGATGCTGAAAATATTACTGGTGGATGATTCAGAATTTATTCTGCAGCGTGTCCAACATTTATTATCTGGCATGGGGCAGGTTCAGGAGGTACGAACAGCCACTAGTGCTGAAGAAGCCGACCAGTGGATAGAAGCTTATAATCCTTCATTGATTTTTCTTGATATCAATTTGCCTGGCAAAAATGGTTTGCAGATGCTGAAAGATATCCGCAGTAATAAATCTATTGACCCCATAGTGGTGATCCTAACGAACAATACTTTATCAGGTTATAGAACTGAATGTATGCAAGCCGGTGCTGATTATTTTCTGGATAAGGCTAAGGATTTTGCTTCTATTCCGGATATTATCATTGAAACTGCTGGAAAATTTTCTTTCGGTCATAGATCCAACAACTAATTGCTTTCTTAAATACCCAAAGCGCTTTTTAGTTTTAAATAACAATGGCTGACCAGTCGTATAACCAACCGGGAAAGGGCACTCCCAATCGTTTTAATAAGATAGCGCCTCCTACTAGGATGAGGACGATTCCTGTAAAGAATCTGTCATTATAATTTCTGATATCGTAGCTGTTATTTTTCATATTTCAATGATTTAGCACAAAACTATAGTTGCAGCTAACCCTTCAAAAGTGGAATTAGGTAATAGCAGGCGTGAAGGCGGTAAGTGGCGGGAAAATGTCGGTAAAAAAATAATCCAATCAATTAACTGGGCTCAGATGCAATTTTTGACTGCCATCCGATCAATAATACGCCGATGATGACAAGTGCAGTACCCACTATTTGCTCAAGTATAATGGATTCACCCAGAAAAAAATGTGCTTGTAGAATGGTTGAAACGGGGCCAATACTTGTGATGATCGCCACATTATTGCTACCAATCTTTTTCATGCCCACACTCATCATAAAAGATGGTAATACAGTAGCTATGATGGCTAATGCAATACCATAACCTGCTAGAGATGTGGTCATCACAACACTGCTGATCGGTTGTGTCATGAGAAAATGAATAAAGATCCCTGCTGTAGCGGCGAGCATTGCATAAGCAGTATACCTTGTTGCTCCAACAGCATTTACCAATCTGCCTGTACCTACAAGATAAAATGAGTAAGTGACGGCGCATAAAAAGATCATAAATGATCCATAAAAAAACTGAGGTCCATAATGTGCAGACTTGATCTCACCCCAATAAGCAGTTCCAATACCTATGTATGTCAATATCAAAGCCAATAATTGAATCCGGCTTAGTTTGGTCTTGAAATAAAAAGTATTGATCAGTACAGCGAAAGTGGGGTATAAAAAAAGGATCAAACGTTCTAATCCTGCAGAAACATATTGTAATCCTATGAAATCAAACAAACTACTTAGATAATACCCAAACAAACCCATGATCAATACCCATAGCCACTGTCTTTTGGTAAGTTTTGCCACACCCTCTTTACGGTGAGCGATCCATGCTGCACCAATATAAAATGGAAGTGAAAACAACATTCGTAAACTCAACAGTGTCACTGCATCCACTTTTGTATCCTGGAAAGCCATCTTAACAAAAATGGCCTTGGTTGAAAAGAAGATGGCACCACTGATGGTGATGAGGAAACCAATGAAACTGATCTTTTGAATTTGATTATTCACAAGGGTAGTTAAAAAGATCATAGACCATGGTCCATAGTCCATGGACCATGGTCTATGATCTATGGACTAAACACTCACATTAAAATCTCTCAAAGCATCATTCAGACTTGTTTTCAGATCTGTACTGGCTTTGCGTTGTCCGATAATGAGTGCGCAACTCACTTGGTATTCACCGGCATTGAATTTCTTGGTATAACTTCCGGGGATCACTACACTTCTTGCAGGAACACGGCCTTTGTACTCAATCGGTTCATCGCCACTTACATCAATGATCTTGGTGGATTGTGTAAGTACAACATTGGCTCCCAATACGGCTTCTTTTTCAACGATCACACCTTCTACCACAATACATCTGCTGCCAATAAAACAACCATCTTCAATGATCACCGGACTAGCTTGTAAAGGTTCCAGTACGCCCCCAATGCCAACACCTCCACTCAAGTGAACCCCTTTACCTATTTGCGCACAACTACCTACAGTAGCCCATGTGTCTACCATACTACCTTCATCTACATAAGCTCCAATGTTCACGTAGCTTGGCATTAGCACCACATTGCGCGCCACATAGGCACCATAACGAGCAACAGCATGTGGAACGGCTCTTACACCTAATTCTTTGTAGTTACTTTTCAGCAACATCTTATCATAAAATTCGAATGGAGGCAGTGTCCAGGTCTGCATTTGCTGAATACCGAAATACATCAGAATTGCTTGTTTGACCCACTCATTCACTACCCATTTATCCTGCTCCGGAGAGGCTACTCTTAATCTTCCTTTATCTACTTCTTCAATCACAGCTCTCACTGCATCACTGTAGGTATTATTTTGTAACAGTTCCCTGTTTGACCAGGCTTCTTCGATCAATTTTTTCAGTTCCATTGCCTAAAATTTTTGCAAACATACAGGTTCATGGGAAAGTATAAATGCTGAAAGTCATATTGGGCACAATTTGTACATTGCAATGACAATGCTACCCTTTCAAAGTGATATTGATGCTTGTTTGGAAATACTGGATAAAGGCGGACTGATCCTTTATCCAACAGATACCATTTGGGGTATTGGATGTGATGCCACTAATGAATCAGCGGTGGAGAAAATCTATCAATTAAAACAACGCCCTGATCATAAGCCCATGGTCGTACTGATGGCTGATGAAAGAGAAATTCTTCAATATGTTACTCAACCCGAGCTCCAAGTATTTGACTATATCAAAGGGGTGAGTAAGCCTATAACAGTTGTTTATGAAGGCGGTATTGGTCTGGCCGATCAATTATTGGCAGAAGACAGATCTGTGGCGATTCGTATTACAACTGATTCCTTCTGCAAACATTTGATCAAACGCTTCCGCAAGCCGATTGTAAGTACTTCTGCAAATCTTTCAGGCTATCCAGCTCCAAGATCCTTTCAAGATATTGATCCTTTGATCAAAGAAGGTGTTGATTATGTGGTACGTTACAGACAATCGGATGAAAATTACTATAAACCTTCTTCAGTGGTGAAATGGGATAAAACTGGTGAATTGATCATCATTCGTCCCTAATTGTGCATAAACCTGTGTGAAACTCACAAAAATTGTTAATTAGCTGTCATTGAGTGCTTTAGCGTGTTTTCACATGATTTTGGCAAATGTTTTGTTGAACTTTTAATTGTATTTGTTGTAATAAAGTGCAAACTTAAAGTAAGCAATACACTATGGCACGCGTAATACTGGATGTTCCGACTGAGAAAATGCAGCCCTTCCTGCAAGCCATCCTCAATCTGGGGTTAGAGCGTCATGCCATTAGTTCATCAAAGTTTCAGAAAAATACGGTCATAGAGCGAAAGAGAAGAAGAGGATTCCGACATCTCATTTCAACCTATGTATTATTTGACTGGGAATTTTTTAGCAATGAACTGGAGTATGAGTAAGTACTGATACAAGCTCGTTTGTATTAGTTTTGTCATATGCAGCGTATTTTGATCATTCAAACTGCTTTTATTGGTGATGTGGTACTTGCCACAGGTTTGTTGGAAAAACTTCATCAACATTTCCCCGATGCAGAAATTGATATGGCCGTTCGAAAAGGCAATGAATCCTTGTTCGATGATCATCCATTTTTGCATCAAATATTGATATGGAATAAAAAATCTGCGAAATACAAACATCTCTTTCAATTATTGAGCATTGTTCGTAGAAGAAAATATGATGTAGTGATCAATGTGCAGCGCTATTTCGCTACAGGATTTCTTACTGCTTTTTCCGGTGCCGATAGAAAGATTGGATTTGATAAAAATCCATTTAGCTTTTTCTTTACTGATATTATCTCGCATGATTTTTCCGGTTTAGGTGATGCTACTCATGAAATACAACGTAATCATGCATTGATCCGTTCTTTTACAGATGAAAAAGCCGGTAGACCTGTGTTATACCCGACCACTAAAGCTTTTGAAAAGATTGCTGTTTACCAGCAACGGCCGTATATCTGTATTGCCCCCGCTTCGGTTTGGTTTACAAAACAATATCCCGCTGATCAATGGATAGATTTGATCCATCAATTGCCAGCCCATTATTCAATTTATTTGTTGGGTGCACCTAGCGATCAACATCTTTGTGATACAATACGTAAACAGTCGAATGATAGAGTGATCGATCTTAGTGGACAATTATCCTTTCTCGAATCTGCCGCATTGATGAAAGCAGCGGTGATGAATTATGTCAATGATTCTGCACCCATGCATTTTGCTTCAGCAATGAATGCTCCTGTAACAGCAATTTATTGTTCCACAATCCCCGGATTTGGTTATGGTCCACTTTCAGATCAAAGTAGGGTTGTAGAAAGTCAGGAAAATCTTTCTTGCAGACCTTGTGGGCTACATGGTCATGCTGCTTGTCCTGAAAAACATTTCAAATGTGCTCGTACCATCCAAACAGAACAGTTATTGAACAGCTTGAGTTCCTTATAAACAAGGAACAAGTTACCTTTGCTCCGCATGGATATTGTTTGTACCGATAAAGAGGCCCTTATTTTTCAGAAAATAGGAAAGGCGGCAGCAGCACTAAATATGCCCTGTTACCTCATTGGAGGCTTTGTGCGTGATAAAATCATTGGCAGAGCTACCAAGGATATTGATATTGTTTGTATTGGAGATGGTATCACACTGGCGCATAAAGTAGCAGAAGCTTTTCAGCCGAAACCTTATGTGTCTTTTTTTAAAAATTTTGGAACAGCACAAATCAAAATTGACGATCTCGAAATTGAGTTTGTAGGCGCACGTAAAGAAAGCTATACCCAAAATAGCCGTAAACCGGAAGTGGCTCCTGGAACGATTAAAGATGATCAAAATAGACGTGATTTTACGATCAATGCTCTGGCTATTAGTCTGAATAAGGATGATTATGGAAAACTTATTGATCCTTTCAATGGAATTCAAGCTATTCAAGAGAAAATAATAGTGACGCCACTGCAACCCTCTCAAACATTCAGTGATGATCCATTACGAATGATGAGGGCTATTCGTTTTGCTGCACAACTCAAGTACACCATAGTTCCTGAAACATTGGCAGCTATTTCATCCAATGTACATCGAATCAGCATCGTTTCTCAGGAGCGTATCACAGATGAGTTGAATAAGATCATGCTTTGTGATCAGCCATCTGTTGGGTGGGATCTTTTGTTCAAAACAGGTCTCTTGCAAAAGATATTCCCTCAAATGGTAGACCTTCATGGTGCAGAATATATAGACGGACATGGTCATAAAGACAATTTTTATCATACACTTCAGGTACTTGATAATATGGCCATGTCTACCAATGATCTTTGGCTAAGATGGGCTGCTTTGTTACATGATATAGGTAAACCTGCAACAAAAAAATTTGAAGAAGGTCACGGTTTCACATTTCATGGGCACGAAGTGGTAGGAGCCAGAATGGTGCCCAAAATTTTTACAAAGCTCAAGTTGCCTCTAAATGAAAAGATGAAGCAAGTTCAGAAATTGGTTTTGCTTCATTTGAGACCCATAAGTCTTACCAATGAGAATATTACAGATAGTGCGGTGAGAAGATTACTTTTTGATGCTGGAGAAGATATTGATGCTTTGATGATGTTATGTTCTGCTGATATTACGAGTAAGAATAAGTATAAAGTAAAGCGATATCTACAAAATTTTGAGCTTGTAAAACAGCGACTTCTAGAAGTAGAAGATGCAGATCGTATTCGAAATTGGCAGCCTCCGATCACTGGTGAAATGATCATGGCAACATTCGGGTTAACTCCCGGCAGACAGGTAGGTGTTATCAAAGATGCGATTAGAGAGGCTATTCTGGATGGGGTGATTCCCAATGAATACGAAGCGGCACGCAAATTTATGTTGGAAAAGGGTAAGGAACTGAACTTGGAGGCCGTTGAATAAATTGTATTTTAGCATTTCGTGCAACACAAGGGATGTTGACATTCATTATATAAAAGATTTAAGCATAAAGAATGGCTGTTCTGAAATTCAGGGTTTATTTGGAGGAAGATGATGCGGTGTATCGCGATATTGTGATCAAGCATACGCAATATTTTATTGATCTGCATTTTGCGATCTTGAAAGCTTATGAATTTGATCAAAAACATCAGGCTACTTTCTTCAGAAGCAATGATAACTGGCAAAGAGGTCGTGAGATCAGTTTTGAGCGATATGATAAATCGTATGTAGCTGAGCCTTTACTGATGAGTGAAACTATCATCGGTAGTGAAATCAGAGACACCAATCAAAAGTTTATTTATATCTACGACTTTGCCAAGAACTGGACTTTCCTTGTGGAGTTGATCAATGTGAGTAAAGAAGAAAGTAATAAATTAAGTTACCCCGCTGTTTCAAGAGTAGAAGGTATTGGTCCACAGCAATACGGAACTAAGAGTTTGTTAGGGGATAAATTTGCTGATATTGAAGAAAAATATGACCTGACTGAAACTTCGGATGGATTTGGTGAAGAAGGAGAGGAGGGAGAATCCGATGGCGATGAGTTTGGATCAGAAGAAAGCAGTGAAGAAGATTTTTAGTAACACTTCAGATATATTCCATTATTAGTGTCTTCTCATACAGCCATATTGATTGTAGGTCCAACGGCTGTAGGTAAAACAGCTGTTGCCATTGAGTTGGCAAAAGTATTTCAAACAGAGATTATATCAGCTGATTCAAGACAATGTTACCGTGAAATGAATATTGGTGTGGCACGTCCAACCGATGATGAACTTGCATCAATACCTCATCATTTTATAGCATCTCATTCTATTCACGATGATGTGAATGCAGGTTTGTATGAAAACTATGCTTTACAAAAAGCAGGTATCATTTTTCAAGAACATTCGGTGGCGGTTGTGTGTGGAGGAACGGGACTATACATCAAGGCTTTTTGTGATGGGATAGATGATATGCCACAAATAGATCCTGCTATCAGACAACAACTGAATGACTCTTATACAGAAAAAGGATTGCAGTGGTTGCAAAATGAAGTAGCTCTACGTGATCCACTCTTCTGGCAAACGGCTGAACAGCAAAATCCTCACAGATTATTACGAGCGTTAGAAGTATTGGAAGGAACCGGGAGATCGATTACTGATTTCAGAATCGGAAAAAAAGCGGAACGTCCTTTCAAAGTATTGAAAATAGGATTAGAGATGGAAAGATCAATGTTGAATGAAAGGATTGATCTTCGAGTTGAAAAAATGATGCAAGATGGTTTATTAAATGAAGTGAAATCTTTGTATCCCTATAAACATCTCAATGCATTGCAAACAGTAGGGTATCAGGAAATCATAGATCATTTGGATGGAAATATCTCTTTACCCAATGCCATTACGTTGATCAAGCAACACACAAGACAGTATGCAAAGAGACAAATGACCTGGTTTAAAAAAGACAGCAGCATCCATTGGGTGAATGCTGCTGTTGAACCTGTTTCGCAGATCAAAAAAATACTGCTAGAGCAAGGCTTATAGCAATGTATTAGAATTTAAAACCAAAAGTCATCATCACTGTACTTCTTGAACCTGTTTGTTCTGCAAAAGTGTTGGGTTTGTCATTCAAACGATAAGCAAACTGAACATCTTTATTGAGTATATGTGCATAGCTTAGGTCAATAAAAATTCCTTTGTTTCTATAACCGATACCACTAGTGGCGAGAATGCGGTTGGCGTTTAATTCATCTTCAGCATATGGGCTTCCATAGAATGCAGTACCTAAACGGAACATAACGGTATGAAATTTTAGCTCACCACCTAGTCTAACATTAAAGTTGCCTTTGTAAGTATCTTTTACTACTTCATTCAATTGTTTGTAATAATTTACCAATGGTTGATCATTTTCATCTGCTGCATAGAATCTTGAACCACGGTAATTAACATACTCAATGTCTGCACTAATAAAAGCTCTTTGTCTGCGTGTATCTTTTATTTCACGGAAAACATAACTGGCGCTTACGATGGCTCTCCATGGAGTAATGAGGTTATAATTACTCTCACCTGGATTGCCGCTATTGAGGTTGTCACTTTTTTCTGAGCGAATACCGGCATAACTCTCGGTATTAGCTGTCATAGAAGCACGTACACGATCTTTGAAAGAAATAAATTGTGGGGTGTGAATAGCAAACCCAATACGCCAAAATTCTTTTGGTTTGTAAATGGTACCGATCTTAGCACCAATACCGATTCCTCTTGAAGTAAAATTCTCACGAAACTCAAAACTGTTGAATTGGTTATTGGGATCATTGGTAGCATCTGTTTCTCTATAAACCAGGTCACGGGAATAACTGATAACAGGTATCGTTAAACTTCCGCCTATATACATTTTATCTTCCATGTTACCGGCTACTCCTAATGCGATCTCATGATAGCCACCTCTTGTTGTAGCGTCGTATAACTGATTGACACCTGTTGAAATCGGAACAAGACTTTGATATCCAATAAAGTTCCCGTTGCCGTCATTGGCAGTATCCACTAAAAATGTTCTGAAAGCAAGGGAAGAACCATATACATAATTACTCAATGCAGCATTGGTGTCAGCAAGATCTTTTGTGAGCTCTTCCAGATATTGCTCAGAGAAAGAACTCATATTGTTGAATCCTTTGAACTGAATGCGGTTATTATAATTGGCGAGTTGGTTTACGGAAAAAGCAACGGCACTACTGGTCCATTTGCTTCTTCTTTTATTACCGCCACTTAAAATGACACCGGAAGCACCATATCCAAAATTCGTTTTATCACTTACCGTATCAGTACCACGATACTTAAGTTTATTATTGTTCATTAAGAACCCGGGAGACAGTACAAATTCATTGGTCTTGAATAGACCAATACCTGCAGGATTCACGTGGTTAGCGGTGATCTCACCACCTAATGAACCCATTACGCCACCTGTGGCAATATTTCTTGCAGAACCATTTTGAGTGAACCATGCAGTCCTTAATGAGTAATCAGGATTCTGCGCAGTAGCAGCGATGGATAGTATAATTGTCAGGGATAGTAAATATGATTTCATCTTGCAATGTGTTTGGATATAGGTTTAGTGAGAGGTGTTGTACACCTGATGTCTGTTCAACCTGAAATGATGAATTAATTGCCTTTGCCGCCGCGGCCTGAACTGGCACTGCTGCCGGTACTTTTCACGCCACCGCTGTTACCACCTGCATTACTACTTGGTGTAGCAGTTGATCCATTATTATTGGAGAAACTTCTGACAGGTCGGTCAAAACTGGAACCTAAGCTTGAGTTGGCTGAACTATTACTAAAGACACGCTTCAATAAACTTCCAAAACTATTGGACGATTCAGATCCTGTATTGGAATAGGTGCCTGTTTTAGTATTGTAAAAACCTCTGTTCGTATTACTGAAGCCTTTGGTATTGCGGTAGGCGGAAAGATTACTTCCTGATGTACGTCCACCACTATAAAACTTAGGTGAAGCATAAGCGATCACAGTGTACATGGGATTATTCCAACCCCAGCCAAAACCTAAACCGGGTTGCATTCTCCATAATCCATAATTAAAGGAAGGATTCCAGGGATTGTTCCAAGGGTTATTCCATGCATAAATGCTATTCCAATTACCAAAACCCTGATAACGACCAAAATCATATCTGCTATCATACCAATAATTAAAATCATCGATTGCAGACCAACGATTTCTATTGGCAACCTTCATTCGTAAATAACGATCATCCTGACTGCTAATGTATTCTTCATAGCGCTCCTGTTGCTCTTTCATTCTATCCTCTTCACGCTTATTAATACCCTCTTTCCCGGGTGAATAATAAACATCATCAGGGGTCTGTCCGGACTGATAGGCTGTTGAACAACCAGAAAGAAGTCCGATCGTGAGTAATGACCCTAGTAGCATTCTTTTCATAACATCAGGATTGAGAAGGTTATATAATGTGAAGTTACATACATTTGCGCTGTTGCAGACTTCATATGAATAGCGGCAATTAGTTTGCCAACTAACAACTGTAAGCAACCTATTTTGTTAAGAGAACTATAATATTTTATGAGTAAGGAGATAACATCCCGGGCGCAAGATTATTCACAATGGTATAATGACTTGATCATTAAAGGCGGATTAGCAGATTATAGTGCAGTGAGAGGTTGTATGGTCATTAAGCCCTATGGTTTTGCACTTTGGGAAAACATGCGTGATGTGTTAGATCGTATGTTCAAAGAAACGGGTCATCAAAATGCTTATTTCCCGCTTTTTATACCTAAGAGTTTATTTGAGGCTGAAGAAAAAAATGCAGAAGGCTTTGCGAAAGAGTGTGCTGTTGTTACACATTATCGTTTAAAAACCGATCCGGCCAATAAAGGAAAACTGATCGTAGACCCGGAGGCGAAATTAGAGGAAGAACTGGTGGTTCGTCCAACCAGTGAAGCCATTATCTGGAATACTTATAAAACATGGATCCAATCTTATCGTGATCTTCCCATTCTGGTAAATCAATGGGCCAATGTGGTACGATGGGAAATGAGAACCCGATTATTTCTTCGTACGGCAGAATTTCTTTGGCAGGAAGGTCATACTGCGCATGCTACCAAAGATGAGGCTGTTGAAGAAACGGTGAAGATGTTGAATGTATATGCTGATTTTGTAGAAAATTGGATGGCTGTTCCGGTCATCAAAGGGGTAAAAACTCCCAACGAACGTTTTGCTGGTGCAGAAGACACTTATTGTATAGAAGCCATGATGCAGGATGGTAAAGCTTTACAAGCAGGTACTTCTCATTTTCTGGGTCAAAATTTTGCAAAAGCTTTTGATGTAAAATTCAGTGACAAGAATAATAAACTGGAATATGTGTGGGCTACTAGTTGGGGCGTAAGTACTCGTCTTATTGGTGCTCTTGTAATGGCGCATAGTGATGATAGTGGGTTGGTATTGCCTCCTCGTATTGCACCACTTCAGGTAGTGATCGTTCCTATTTTCAAAGGAGAGGAACAAAAAGCGCAGATCGATGAACGTGTACACAGCTTAATGAAAGAATTGAAAGCATTGGGTATTTCTGTTAAATACGATGACAGTGATAATGCAAGACCGGGATGGAAATTTGCTGAGTATGAATTAAAGGGAGTTCCTGTTCGTATAGCTCTAGGCGCACGTGATCTTGAAAACAATGTAGCAGAGATAGCACGAAGAGATACCAAAGAAAAAACGACCGTATCATTAGATGGTCTTTCAGGTTATATCCAAAACTTATTGGAAGAGATCCAGCAAAATATCTTCAACAGAGCGAAGCAATATCGCGATGAACACATTACACCAGCTAATAGTTGGGATGAGTTTGTTCAGTTATTAGATACAAAAGGCGGATTTATTGCAGCTCATTGGGATGGTACTGCTGAGACAGAAGATAAGATCAAAGAGCTCACAAAAGCTACCATTCGTTGCATACCATTGGAGAATCAACAAGAAGAAGGCAAGTGTATTCTTTCGGGTAAACTTTCTACCCAAAGGGTTTTGTTTGCAAGAGCTTATTAATACAAAAGGGTCATTGCAAATACAAGAATCTTCCAATGCGACAGAAAGAAATACATCCAGCCCTGCAGCCTTATCTTGATGGTAAGGTCATTCTATTAGATAAGCCATTGGAATGGACATCCTTCGATGCGGTAAAGAAAGTACGTATCCTTACTCGTATTTCTAAAGTTGGACATGCAGGTACTTTAGATCCCCTGGCCACAGGACTATTGATCATATGCACCGGTAAATTCACCAAGAAGATCAATGAGTACATGGGTATGGAGAAGGAATATACGGGCACTTTTACACTAGGTGCTACTACACCAACCTATGATTTGGAATCAGCTCCTGAAAATCAAAAAGACATCAGTCATCTTACAGAAGAGCAAATACATCAAGCAACCATTTCATTCATAGGGCCTATCATGCAGGTACCGCCCGCACATTCAGCGATCAAGCGAGATGGTAAGCCGGTTTATCTGGCTGCTCGAAAAGGGGAGAATGTTGTGCTAGAACCTCGCCCGGTAACGATTCATCAGTTTGTGATTGAAAAAATTGAATTACCTGTTGTGTACTTTCGGGTAGTTTGTTCAACGGGTACTTATATCAGAAGTTTGGCCCATGATTTTGGAGCGGCACTAGGAGTGGGAGGTTTTATGAGTAGCTTACGCAGAACAAGGATCGGAAATTTTTCTGTGAATGATGCGTATTCGCTGGACTCTTTTGAACAAGCAATAACAGCACTCAAGCAAAACTCAGAAGGGCAAACCAATACCGAACTGTAGTGCCATATTGTTGATCTTTAATCCTGAAGATCTAGTTTCAGACCATACAAAGTTTCTGATACTCATCCATCCTCCATTGGTATTTCTGGCCGGATCTTTTACACGATAAGCAAAATCAAATCGAATCAGGAAATACGAAAAATCAAATCTGAGTCCTGTACCTACACCAATGGCTAAATCCCTTCCCAGATTGCTCAACGAAAATTTAGATTCAGGGTCTTGGTTATTTCTTTTAATATTCCAGATATTACCGATATCGGCAAAAAAAGCACTTCCCACTTTGAATGATCCCAATGATAACAAGGTGAATCGATATTCAATATTACTTTCTAGTTGAATATCTCCAAAGCGATCTCGATAAGAACTATTTACTGTATCACTAAATATTGAGCTACCTAAACCCAGTTGTCTGAGTCCCCAAGCACGCATACTATAAGGACCACCGGCGATAAATTGTTTGAAGAAGGGTAGCGTTCTTCCGATACGAGGATCATTACCATAATTGTAACCTACACCTGCAAATGCACGGTATGCTAATTCAGATTTATCAAAACGTGTGACTTGGCGATATTCTGTTTCAGTTTTTATATAACGATAGATGTTATTTTTCAATCCCGGTAACAACCCAAACAAGCCTCCTGCTTCTTCAATACCTACTCTGAAATAGTGACTTCTATTTCTATTCATTCTACTTGTACCGGTACTGATAAAAGATAAACTTTGGCTTACAATATTGCCTTCATTAAATGAAGCTTGTAAGAATGGATTTTTTTGAATCAAAGTATCAAGACCTGCTAGTCTCGTGATACCGTACAGTTCAAGATTCAAAGGCTTATACAACCATAAATGGTCTCCGTTTCTTTTTCTGCTTCTCCATTCATAACCAATACTTGCTGTAATGGAATTTACTTTATAGAAGTTTCTTCTATCTATATAAGATCCGTTGAGAGTTAATAAGGTTTTTTTGTTTTCTACTTTCTTAGAACTACCCCAGCTGCGGAAAGGTGTGAGAATCCTTGGAAATGCATAAGTGTGGCTTGCACTCACTAAAAAAGTTTGTAGTAAAGGGTTATTTGCTTGATTCAATAAATTCAATTCTACCCCTGTTCTTAAAACAGTTTGTTGTTGTATCGCCTGCTTCCATCTGTTTTTATTGTTATAACTAAGGTTCATAGAAATCCCTAGCGTATTACCAGTGATCACATCACCGGAATTTCTACTTCCCTCCAATTCTGCTGAAACAGATTGTTTGGTGGCCGGTACCATAAACAGATGTACATCTAAGGAGTCTTTATCTCTTGGCTCGAGGATCGCATCCACTTGTTGCCAGGCACCTAATTGCCCAAGGGTATTTAGCGTTTTAAAGTAATCAGCCTCATTATATTTGTCACCTCTTTTAAAGTAAGTATGCTCGCGCATAGGCCTGAAGCGAAATATTCCCTGATTGTATTTCATGATTCCGCTTCTGAAAGTATCTACTATAAAATCATTTCTTTTTTTAACACTGTCAGGAATGTCATACAGATTTGTTTCAGGATAGTAATAGATATTACCAAAGCTAACTTGTTTTAGTCCTGTAGAGTCAGTGAGAACCCTTGTAGTTGTGATCATGATATCCCAAGTAGGATTTTCATTTCTTTTTTTAGCAGCATCAGCAATCAACTGTGCCTGTTTAAAAGGATCTAGTGTTAATTCTAGAAGCTCACTTCCCAAAGTGTCAACAACAGCTCTTAGGTCATCTCTGCTGAAATTATAGTACCCATTCTGACGGAATAAATTGGTAAGCCTGTCAAGCTCATTACCGATGACTTGCTTGGTATAACGTCCGCCTTTTTTTAATAAACTTTTTGAAATCTCAGATTGTACAAGTGCGTTTAATGCAGAGTCTTGAAAATTGTAGGAAACCGAATCAATAGTGATATTCTTTCCCGTTGATATGTCCATGATCACACTGGCACGTAGCTGATCTTTGACGGTATCGATGAAAATAGAGTCTTTGAAATGGGGGTAGAAATATCCCTGACTATTTAGATAAGCCTTCATGAAATTGACAGAGCGATCAATATTGACGCTGTCAAATGCCGGAGGTTTACTCAATCGATACCATGCCAAATATCTTTGTGCAAGTCTAACACGTAAACTATCATCCCAATAATTCTCTAGTTCATAAGTTAACCGTTTTTCCTCATCTTTGGGAAGTTCATTGACGATGTTGATCTTGGTACTGTAAACAAAGGGCTTGTTCTTGGGGTATTCTTTGACTTTGATACGTTGTTGTACGGAACAAGAGCTAAATAGGATCATTAACAATAAAGTCAAGATACCATATTCCGAACCAACTCTTTTTCCGATCAAAAGCATAATCAATGTTAAGCAAGAATGAGCTCAAATATATTCAATCTTTGTGCCACAAAAAACAAAGAACGGCTGAGCGGTTATTTATTGTGGAGGGCGTGAAATTGGTCCATGAGCTTATTATTACCGGTTATCCTATCAAAAATATCTATGCAACCGATCAATGGGTAGCACCTAAAGGAGATCATCCTATTACGAGGGTCACAGAACAGGAATTGAATAAGATCAGCTCCTTGCAAACTCCCAATCAGGTCTTAGCAGTCGTTCATCAACAAGAAATAACCGATGATCCTAAATGGGATCATTCACTCACGCTTGTGTTGGATGGCATACAAGACCCCGGAAATATGGGTACCATTATTCGTATTGCAGACTGGTTTGGAATTGATCAGATCATCGCCAGTGAGGATACGGTTGAATTGTACAATCCCAAAGTGATTCAATCTACCATGGGCAGCTTCATGCGTGTGAAGGTTTGGTATCGTGATATCGCTTCTTTGTTAAAAGAAAAAAAAGTTCCTGTATATGGTGCGGTATTGGATGGGGATTCCATGTATGCCATACAACCACCGAAATCAGGGATACTAGTGATCGGTAATGAGTCAAAGGGAATCAGGCAAGATCTACAATCTTTGATCGATCATCGTATCACCATACCAAAAATGGGGCATGCTGAATCTTTGAATGCTGCTGTGGCAATGGGTATATTGGTGTCTCAATTTAAGAAACCTGTTTGATCTAGCGGAATTGAATGGCCTTTACCGGATTTACTTTTCGTATCAATAAAGAAGGGATCACCAAGGATGAATAACATACAATTGCTGTTCCTGCACATACAACTAGAACCTGCCACCATACAATGATCATTGGTGCTTCTCGAACATAGTAAGAACTCTCATCCAATCGGATAAAGCCTGTTAGTTGTTGTAACACACAAATCCCTACACCTAGTAACATTCCTAAGACTACACCCATCACTGTGATCACAGAAGCGTGGTATAGAAATATTTTTTGAATGGTCCAGTTACCGGCACCAAGTGCCTTTAGGATGCCCACCATTCTTGTTCTTTCAAGAATAAGAATCAATAAGCAGGTGATGAGATTGATGATCGCAACTGCCGACATTACAATAAATATTACATCTCTATTTACATCTTGTATGTTGAGCCAATCAAAAATATTGGGATATACTTCACGGATGGTTCTACTCATCCACTCAACAGGTAGTTGATCAGTTAATAACTGACTTACAGAATCCATCTTTGTATAGTCATTCACGAATACTTCATAACCACCAATCTGATCATTTTTCCATTCATTGATACGTCTGATGAGTCTAATGTCTCCAAGAATAAATAGTTTATCGTATTCTTCAATTCCTGTTTTATATATTCCTTTTACCTGAAGCTTACGATAGGTTCTACTGTCATCTATAGAGGAAACAAAATGAACTTTAAGTGTATCATTTAATCCAATATTCAATTGATCAGCTAAAGCTTTTGAAACAATGATCTGTTTACTATAGCTGGTGTCTTCAAATTGAAGCCATTGTCCGTCAACGAAAGAAGATTTTAAAACAGTGCTGTCATATCTGTGATCAATGCCTTTTAGTAAGACACCCTCAATTTCCCCCTTTGATTCGATCACTGCTGATTTGGTTGCAAAAGCCTGAACCTGTAAAACATCTTTCTGAGACTGTATGATATGAGTGATGGAACTATCATATGCAAAAGGAGTCTCTTCCGCAATAACTGATTTCCCTACTTCGTAGTGTTGTACCCTGATATGTCCCCAAAAACTAAAGATTTTGGATGCAACTGTTTCCTGAAAACCATTTACAAAAGCCAGTGTAATGATCATGGCAGCAACGCTTAATGTAGTAGCTGCTACTGATAGACGTATGATAAACCTGGAAAAGGATCTTTGACGGTTAAATGCGATACGTTTGGCTATATCAAATGAAAATCCCAAATGGCATGATTTTGGTAAAAATACGAATGGCTGGGCATTCCATCATCGTTTCGTTTTTACTAATAAAAGTCTTTGTATTATTACATTGTTATCAGCAGATATGAAACACCGGTTTATCATATTTTATCTTTTACTGGTCACTTATAACACTTCAGCACAACGTGAACCCGATCGTATTTATATGGAAGGGATTCAGACAGTGAAGTTGTTTCAACAAAATGATCAGCAGTCTGTTCCTTTGATTCGTTTAGGAAGCGCCGATCAGCTCGAGTTGCACTTTGATGATCTGAGTGGAATGGCGAGAAATTTCTTTTATACCTATGAATTGTGTAATGCGGATTGGAAACCAGCTTTGTTGAATCCATTTGATTATCTCAAAGGATTTACACAAAATCGTATTGCACAATACCGGATGTCATCAATTGCAATGACGAAGTATATGCACTATCAGGTATTACTTCCTGAAAGAAGTTGTATGCCCTCAAAAAGTGGTAACTACTTGTTAAAGGTTTTCTTGAATGGAGATACATCAAAACTGGCATTTACTAGAAGGGTTATGATTGTGGATGACAGGGTGAATATAGGTGCCAGAATATCTCAGCCATTCAATAGCTCACAAATCAGAACACATCAGAAGGTACAGGTCACTGTTGGTGCCAAAGATCTCAATATCATGAGTCCACAGCAGCAAACAAAGTTGGTGATCCTACAAAATAATCGCTGGAGTGATGCTGCCTATAATCTGCAGCCCAGTTTTATTCGAGGTAATGCGTTGGAGTACAATGGAGAGCAAGATGCAGTTTTTCCGGCGGGTAAAGAGTTTCGTTGGGCAGATCTTAGAAGTTTTCGTTTTGAAAGCGATAGGGTGGAACGAGTGGATCGTTCGGAATTCCCGCATCATATTTTTATCAGACCAGATCTGCAGAGAAATGATCTGCGCTATGCTTTTTTCAATGATCGAAATGGATGGAATGAAATATCAACCACTGAATCCATTAACCCATGGTGGCAGGGAGATTATGCCAAAGTAGAGTTTACGTTGGTACCTTCGAATGGACAACCTTATCCGGGAAAGGAAGTGTTTATTGTAGGTGAGATGACAGGTAATCAAGCAAGTGATAGTTCGAGGATGGTATTTGATACAGAAAAAGGGGTCTATAAAAAATTACTTTTTTTAAAACAGGGGTACTACAGTTATCAATATTTGACCAAAGATACAAGAGACCGGTCGGCCAAGGCAGAACCCTCACTAACAGAAGGCAACTATTGGGAAACGGAGAATGAATACCTTATTTTATTTTATTTCCGTCCATTCAGTGGTCGTCATGATGAATTGCTGGGTGTAACCCGTCTGAATTCCAGAAATTTTGGAAATGGCTTCTGAGTATCCTTGTATTGATTCAAAAAATTAGGGAAAATAGGTCTCAACCCTTACTTTTGCACCGGCAGGTCTTACACGACCAGCTCCTGCTGAACCTCCCCAGGGCAGGAATGCAGCAAGGATAGGCGGTTGTAGCGGTGCGATGTGAGTAGCCTGCCATTTTTTTCTTTCTCCCCGAAGTCATCACCAAGGGGCTTAATTCAATCAATATGAAATTTTTCATTGACACCGGTAATCTTGCGCAAATCAAAGAAGCGAATGACCTAGGAATTTTAGATGGTGTTACCACCAATCCTTCTTTAATGGCCAAAGAAGGTGTGAAAGGTGAAGAAGCAATTGCAAATCACTATAAAGCGATTTGTGAATTGGTGGATGGGGATGTAAGTGCGGAGGTTTTATCTACTGATTTTGCTACCATGGTAGAAGAAGGTAAAAAATTGGCAGCCATCCATCCAAACATTGTGGTGAAAGTTCCGATGATCAAAGATGGTGTGAAAGCGATCAAATGGTTTACTGATAATGGTATCCGTACCAACTGCACTTTAGTATTCTCTGCAGGACAAGCAATCCTTGCTGCAAAAGCAGGTGCTACTTATGTTTCGCCATTCATTGGTCGTATTGATGACAGTGGTTGGGATGGTATGGATTTGATCGGACAAATCCGTCATATCTATGATATTCAGGGATTCAAAACAGAAATCCTTGCTGCATCTATTCGTAGTGCATTGCATATTACAAAAGCCGCTGAATTGGGTGCTGACGTGTGTACTTGTCCGTTGGATTCTATTCTCGGTCTGTTAAAACATCCGCTCACAGATATTGGTCTTGCAAAATTCCTAGAAGACGCGAAGAAGATGTAATTAAAATATCACAACAATAGTTAAGCCGGAAATCAAATTCCGGCTTTTTTGTGGATGATCTTTAAAGCCTCTCTCTTACTCAAAGCTGGTAAAGAATGTTGTTGTACAAAATGACTGACCCAGACAGGGTTTGTTTTGCTATATTCTCTCAGCGCCCAGCCAATGCCTTTTTGTATAAAAAACTCTTTTGAGTTGGCACAGTTCAAAATGTATTCAGATAGTAGCCTCGTATCCGTATCTTTTTTTCGAAACTTCTGGAAAAGAATACTGCTTCGCTGAAGCCAAATATCTTTTGATTGATTCCATTTCTTAGTGACACTTCGAATCTGCTTGGGAAATTTGATGAAATAGGGATCTATCCAATCACTTGCAATCGCATCAACTGAATCCCACCAACTTTGATGTAAAAGACCATATTCAATCACTTGTATTGCGTCTTCATCCCAAAATTTTTTATTGAATGCAAAGAAATCAATTCCGGCATGGTGAAACTCGCGATAGGGATTTTGAAAACAAGCTTGAGTGATTATTGTGATCTCTTTGATATCTACAACCGGATTTTTTTTGAAATATTCCTTACTGATATTTCTTCTGGACGAAGCAGTAAGCCCATAATGCTCGAATTGATCTAATAAATAAGCTTTTGCTTTTAAAGCAATGTTCTTGTCAGCATGGTGCTTGAATTGTTTTTCTAACGGCAATAAATAATCATGCATTGTTTAAAATTTATAAACAGTTCCATTTTGAGCGCTTTTTACAGCGGCTTCCAATATTTGCATCACAAGTAATCCATCGGCAGCGGTGACGGGCGGTGCTGTGTGATGAATCATAGCTTGATAGAATTTTTCATAAAAAATACCATAGTTTCCGGAGAGCGTTCTTACTGTTTCTTTTATTTCTTTTCCATGGATGGTTGTATGCAATATTCCATCATTGATTTCTGGTTCATTACCCCAGTTGATACTTCCGGGTTTCTGACCTGCAATCAATGCAGCTTCTTGAACATCTCCACGAATTTTTAGGAATGAACCCTTGCTTCCATGTATAACAAAAGCAGGCAACGGTTCCTTTACCAATAAACTTGATTTCAAACGAACCCTCATAGTGGGGTAGTACAATAACAGATCAAAATAGTCATCTACCAAAGACTCAGGCCTAAGGATTCGGATATCGGCAAAAATTTGTTGAGGCATTCCAAACAAAAGCAATGCCTGATCGATCAGATGTGGCCCCAGATCATTTAAAAGTCCTGCGCCCGGTCCGGGCAGTTCTTTGTGTGCTTTAGTGCCAACTATATCTTTATACCTATCGAATGAGAATGATACCTCTTTTAATTCTCCTAAAACACCTTCCCTGATAATCTTTTGTACAGTTTGAAAATCACTGTCCCATCTTCTGTTCTGATAAACCGATAAGCATAAATTTTTCTCTTTTGCTAATGAAGCGAGTGATTGAGCTTCTGTAACTGTTGTGGTAAAGGCTTTTTCAACGATCACTGATTTTCCGGCTTCTAAAGCTTTTTTAGCATATTCATAATGTGTGTTGGTAGGTGTATTAACAACGATCAGTTCGATACTATCATCCTCCAATAGTGCTTCCAATGATCTCACAATATGAATACCCGGATATATCATATGTCTATCGTGACTGGGAAAC
>OGVO01000041.1_pt1 | contig 21816 bp, 21 predicted proteins | sample 1575771 | NCBI WGS metagenome assembly OGVO01 (sample SAMN07581527, study PRJEB24739) | freshwater metagenome | place: Singapore | collected 2015-01 | reverse complement strand
GTTTCCCAGTCACGATATGAGCCTATGCAGTATGTTGAACATCATCACACATCATCATGGAACATCACCACACAAGACGAACCCCGGTAATATCAGAACGAGCAAAACCCCCGTCGGTATACTGGTAACGGTCCTTGTAGCGACAAAAAGCAAAGTACAAAGCATCATGAAAAACCATCAACACATTGCTGGTAAAATCAGCATCGTTTTCATGAACCCACTTTTCGTTTTCATCCAAGTAATAGACAGCATCTTCCTTGTAGAGTACACCAGAGATTCTTTGCATAAAAACATGGAGGTTATTATGAGTTTATATAGAAATGCCCCAGACCAACCGTTTAAGAAAACTGGGACCTACGGCCTGCAAAATTTCGAAGAAACATCCATACATGGTTCTGAAACAAGTTTTTTCCAGGGAACCTGGGATCTGCGGCCTACAAAATTTCGAAGAAATTCGAATCGGCGATCTGAAACAGGTTTTTTCCAGGGAACCTGGGATCTGCGGCCTACAAAATTTCGAAGAAATTCGAATCGGCGATCTGAAACAGGTTTTTTCCAGGGAACCTGGGATCTGCGGCCTGCAAAATTTCGAAGAATGTTCCATTCTGGGACCTTTTTCATTTTCCTCACTCGCCGCTTCTGGGACCTCGCCGAAGTCCCAGTCTAGGCTCAACTTACCGTTTCCGGGGCCTATGTATAAAAGAAGTAACTTTTTGCTCAGTTTTCATGTCTTCTCGAATGTCTACTGGGGGTATACGCCGCAGCAATTGCCCCGAATATGAAGAAATCGAAATTCTTGGTGTACGCGTTGATGGAGGAGAGACTCGGTACCTGATTGGCTATGAACAATGGGTTTCAGAAGACGATCCGCTTGTGACTCCTACGGCTGTGGCAAGATTTTTTGACCAATTTGGAATGTTGTTAAAATTAATAAAAAGAACTTAGTTTATTTCGTAACCAAATGGGTACAAGTATCCTTCTTCATCCAAAACGCCTTTGAGGTCGTTTCGGTTAAAGGATAACTCTTTCAGCATTTTATACGTAGTGATACCTTTACCAAGCTTGTAAACAAAAGACTGCTGAGGTACCTTGATAGACAAAGTTTTAGTTTGCACAGCACCATCTTCATAAACCAAGTTACGCATCGTTTCGTGGTTCACCAAAGTTTGCGTTGTTCTACTTAAAGACATTCCTTTACATTTGGTTTGAGTTACACCATTAAAACATAAAAGAGAGTAGGTTTTTGGGCCAACACCTACAAATTCAACAATACCCCCATTTTTGGAATCAATGTCTTCCACCTCCCATTCACCCCAAATATCTCCTTGAGGGATGTTGTAATGAAGAGGATCATAAATGTAAATAATAGAATCGGTATCGTTCATCAAAACGCGTTTTCCCAATTTTTGTAACTGTTCCCACAAATGTAAACGACCATATGCAGGTACAAATAAACCAGCAGGTAGGTACCCCCCATGGAGATCGAGCTTGACACGATCCTTGTTGTAAAGAAATAAATCTTCGTCTTCGTTTAAGCTAACCACATTTTTGAGATTAAAATTTTTGTTGGAGACGTTATCAAAAAAGCGTAACCGGTCTCGGGAATTGTTTCGATCAATAATCTTACTTTCAATCATGTTAGGTCTTTGACAATGTTTACCCCATCCACTGTTGATCATAATTTTAAACGTTTTTTTCTTTGCAGGATTTTTTCCCCACCGTTTTTCGTCAAAGGTTTTTTGTAAATCATCGCCCATACCGAATTTTTCTTCGTACTCTTTTTTAAGACGCTGCTTTTCTTCTTCACTAGGTTCGTTGTTACTATTCACCATTTTTTCAATAAACAAGTCCTTGATCACATCAGCCCAAAGTGAAGGTCTCTTGTTGTATCGATCAAACCGGTGGAGTTTGACAATTTTATAGCCTACTTTTAAAGCTTGCTGAAATTCAACGGAAGTAAACACTCCTTTTTCAATACGTCTGCAAGAAGCAACCGACTTGTTCAGTTCTTGATCAAAAGCAACCAGAACGGGGTGGTAAAGATCTTTTGGTGGATCAATAGTACAACACACAATCCCAAACCAAGATGGATCAAGTAAATCGTTCTGATTCGGGGTGATAACGTTATCAATAACTGTGAGTTTTGGGGAGTGACGTGGAGTGTTACACTTACAATTGAGCGTGGGGCATTTGACACAAGGGTAACAAGAATTATCCCAAACAAAAATGGTTGGGGTACCCACTGGAAAATCGTGTACAGCTTGCTGGTAAGGATACTGAGAACAAATATCTTGATAACGAATACGTACTCCTCTGGCCCAGTCTTCATCCGAAACTTTATGATACACCTTTCTAATTTCGGTACGACCACCACGTAAAGCTAGTCTTGCAAATAAATATTCTTCGTCCTGTAAAACCGCCCAATATTCTTCGTGAGCTAGCTCATGTATACGCTGACTATAACCAGTTGGATCTTCTTTACGGTCAGGTAGCTCCAAGGTTCTGTAAAGATAGCGAAGGTACACTTCGTGAACGTAGCTAGGCGCAGTAGTATTAATCCAAGGAGACATGTCAAGTTTTTCTACCAAAATATTGTGATGAGACAACATGATAGCCGCTAAAACGTCCACATCATTGATACAGTATTTACGTAACTCAGTTTGAAAACACCAATCGGTACGACCTTCCCACGAATTGTACCAAGTATAAAAGTCTTGTAAATCTTTGTCAGTTTTGACAGCAAAAGTCAAGTCAAATTTATCAATAGGCGGAATCGATCCGACATAGTTGTAATTTTCAATCGAGTTGAACAAGTGAGGAAAGTATCCTTTTTCTAATTGAACATCGCTACAGTACTCTTTAGCCAAACTTCGTAACGAACCTTGGAGATGAAGTAAAGTATCTCTAAAACAGATATCATTAATTTTAAACTGAATAAATTTACAACCACGTAAAATGGGGGCTTTACAAGAACTGTTGATATTGACAGCATTGTCAAAAATCAATCTTGTATCGTACCCAGAAGCATTGTGAGCATAACAGATATTTTTACCCTTGTTATAGGTCCCCATAAAAAATAAAAAGTCGATAATACAACTGTCTCCTTCAAACACTTTTGTTTCACCTGTAAAGACATTTTTTGCAACGACCAAGTTTGCCTTGTGTTCTCTAGTTTCAAAAGAGTAAGTGGTAACGTCACCCGTAAAACGATCCTCTTCGGTGTCAAACTCGTCAATTACTTGGTTTTCCGTTACTCTAATTTCAACTCTAGCTTCAATATCATAGGCCCACAAGGCTTCTACCTTTCCTTCTTGATTACCCATATCATATTGAGGATTTTTTCTTTCTCCAGTACGAATCACAATACAACGATGGGTTTCGTCGGATTTATGAGTTGCATTGCAAGTCCAACAGCGAGCCATGTTACAAGTACATTTGGCCTTGTCAGTCCGTTGATTGCAAAATTCACAATTCCAAATACGTTTCTTTTTTTCAGGTTGTTGTTGTAGCAACCAATCTTCACAATTATGAGCTACTCGACCAGATCGATATACTTCGACACATTTGTGACAAAAACCAATATCGTTTGTTTTACGAACTTTTTTAAAATAGCTGCTAGGGGAACTGATGGGAAAATAGTGTTGATAATCAAAAACGATATAAACGACTTTGGATGCTGCAGAAGTAATTTGTCTTTGGTTTTCGTCGCTTAATAAATTGTGGTCAAAAAGTTCCCCTTCAAAAGTAGTATACCGAAAATTGTCTGTACCAGGAAGAATAACCGTTAAACGGATATCCTTGTATACTTGAACTACTTTTTCTAATTCAGACAAGGCCACATATGGTCCCCAACCCATTTCGGTTTGAAAGGCTCTAGCATCGGCTTTGACTCTATCAAGAGAGGCTTTGGGATAGTTACGTTGACGATAAAACAGTTTGTAATTGAGAGCAAAGGCGGCGCAATTAATAGATCCTTCGTTGTCTGAAAATTCTTGATAACAAAGTTTGTAAAGATTCGTTGGATAGTCAATCTTGAGTATTTTACCTCCTCCAACAATATAAGAGCGATCATTGATGACAAAAGTCCATACAAGTGCATTAAAATCAAGGTCCCAATTACTTTGATAAATACGTGTTTCCAAAAAGGCCTTCAAGTTTTCTGGAGTAAGTTGTTCAGCGGAAATGTTTTGCATTTCTGCATACCTACCGGTATCAGGAGATTCAATACCAAGGTACCCATCGATTCGATTTAAAATATTGTTTCGATCAATTCTACCAGTGGGGTAAAAAACTCTACTAAAATGTCGTTTTAACAAATATTGGAACTGGGCTGACAAGGCTCGAAGTTTTCGATCATCATTCGTTTGTAAATTGATTGTGGTACGAGGAAGTGTGAGCGTTACTCTTTGCCATTGACCTTGGGCGTTTTGAATAATGTCTTGACTGAAAATAAAACGCATAATCTTGTTAAAGCCTCCATACAATTTATAGAAAGGTCCCGGAAAAGTGATCTACGATTTGATTGGTCAACGACATGTTGTAACGCCACAGATCCCGAGTCGGAGATAGATCTGTAAAATGATTGGTCAATGAGGACCCGAGTTGAGGACCCGATCCAATGACCCACTGGCGGCCCGTATTTTAATCTACGAAAAATCCTTTCTTTATGAAAGACATTCAGTTTATTAACACTAGAACGTTAGAAGGTGGTAGAGCTTGGGATGTGTTGTTTCAAGTAACGGGATCTAAAGTACAACGGGTGGAACGATTATTTGATTTTTATACAATCTATTTTGAACAAGTGTTGATGACTCCAGTTCAGATCCCTATGGAGATCACATTAAAGATCTTGTTTAAAACCTTGATTGTCTTGTTAGGTGAACACCATTTTGCCGATGCCATGCGTTTGATCTGTATGAGTCGTGAAATGATAGATCAAGTGTATTACTGCTTATTTGGAACAAACAAGGTAGAAACGATGGTAAAGATGCGGCGTTTATCCAAAGTGTTTGTATTGATTCAAAATTTGTATGACTATTACTTTGCTGCTGAAACTATTTACGATACACCTACGGTTGTGTTGGAATACGAACGAGAGTTTTCCCTCTCCAACACTTCTGCGTTTTATCCTTGGGAAATGGAGACGATGATCTCTGTTATTAACGTCAGTCACGTGTTAAATCAAGAAGAGCCCTACACTATTTTTTCGTTGGGCGAGTTTTATGGAGATCGTTTGTTTATGGAAGAAGTACATGAAAAAAGAGGTTTGCTTTACACACCTGATTTTGGATTTCCGTTTGTGCATCTCATTTTGATGGATGCATTTAGTTTTTTAAACGTATTTGAACATGCTGAAACCCGGTACTACTTTTCTCGTTTTACCATGTTTTTAAAAGCAATTTTTGGTACATCGTGTCGCGTGTTTTATTATGAAGCAAAGGTACCTTTACAAGAAACACCGGTAGAGGATCAAGATTTCACCCACATTTTTGATAATGCTTACAAGTTTAAAGAGCTACCTTATTACAAGCGTAAATAAAGCAAAATGTGTGTTGCTTAAAGAATGATTGGAGTGTATTTTGAATCGTGGGCTTGTCCCTGGACGGACAAGGCGGAAGAGTGTGCGCTAGCCAAAATTGATAAACCTATTGATGTGGTATTCTTGTCCTTTGTCCATCCTGATTGTAAGTATAAGAAATCTCAAGGAACGTGGGCTGGAACGGGGTTGGATTTTTCTGTAGATTTTCAAGTCATTCGTCAAGCGATTCAAATTTTGAAAAAGAAGGGGATCAAGGTTTTGTTAGCCGTAGGCGGGGCTTCTTATAGTTTTGATGTATTCAATCATAAAGCAGTTGCTGAGCTCATGTACGATTTGGAATTGGATGGGATGGATATTGATTGGGAACCAGTAAAAGGGATTGCAGACGCAGCAAAGTTTGGACCTATTTTGGAGCAGGCAAAACAGTATTGCGTTTCCGGACAATTACTCACCGCAGCTGTATTTGGATATGGCGCTTTACCTCCTCAGCAAGGTGATCTGTACCGTGGAGTGAATTTGGAAGGATTAAAATCGCATGGTCATCTTCTAGATATGATCAATATCATGGCGTATGATGGAGGTAAACAATTTGATGTGATTCAATCTTATACTAGTTATCAACAGTTCAAAAGAAAGATTTTACTAGGTTTTCAAGTGGGAACGCAAGGGTGGGGAGATGCGTATTTGTCTTTAGACGATGTCAAAAAGACATGTTCTCATCTAAAGCCTTTTGGAGATGGGTGTTTTGTTTGGGCCTACTTCAAGGAAGGAAAACCCAATTGCGTAGAAGTAGTGAAACAAGCTGCTGAGACGTTGGGGGGCACTGTCACCGAAAAACCCGTAACGTTTCAATGTTTGCATTGTAACAAACCCCTTTTTATTTCAAAATAAATCACACTTCTTCGTGCGTACAGTTTTTGAAAAATAGTTCGCCAATAGAATTGGGTCTACATTTACTAATGGCTAACAGTTCACTTATGGTTAATAAAGTACCTAAAAGAGTAGAGATAAAAATGAGAATCGCGGTCGCATCATCCATAGAACGAGACACATACATATTGTATGTTTAATAGGGTAATGAAACGAGCTCGGTATGAAAAAAATTTGGATGGATTGGACTATGGAGAATTTGATGAGTTACTTGTTGCAGGCGATGGGGTGATTAAAGGAAACTTATCGGTGCAAGGATCCATTAATGGCGGATCTGGTCAAGGGTTTTACGTTGCGACTGATACTTCTCGTCAATACAGAACGAACGCCTCTAATTTAGATTTACAAGTTGGGACCAATTCTGGAACAGTTCGTTTACTCAATTCTAGCAATACTGTTGCTGGGGTCAGTTTACAAACTGAAGGTGTTCAAGCTACTAGTATATCAACTGGGACGCTGACAGCTACAGGAACAGCTACCACTTCTTCTTTAACAACTGGCCCACTTACAGGTACAACTGCTTCTTTTTCAGGGGGAGTGTCTGCAAATACCTTGACGGCTTCTACTACCAATTTGGGCGTTGCAAGTGGATCTAGTTTGACTACAAATACATTAAATGCAACTACTTCGGATGTGGGTACAGCGACTGCTACAAGTTTGACAACGGGTACCATCACTGGAACAAGTGCTACGTTTACGGGGGGTGTGTCGGGTAATACACTAAGTGGAACAAACACTACCCTTGGTACGGCTTCTGCTTCTAGTCTAACAACCAATACCTTGACTGCAACTTCGTCTAGTTTGGGTGCTGCAACCACTTCTAGTATGAATACGGGGCCAGTGACTGGTACTGGAGCAACCTTTTCTGGGACTGTGACAACCAATAACTTGTCCAGTACGACCAGTAGTTTGGGTACAGCTTCCAGTACAAATTTGACCACTGGAGTGTTAACGTCTACTACGTCCAGTTTAGGATCTGCCACGGCTACTAGTGTGTCTACTGGAACAATGACCACTGATATTGCCACTGTTGGGGTAACCCCCATCAATGGAGGTAGAGGAATCACCGTGACCAATCAAAGTACCGGTTCGGATGCTCATACGGCCGTTGTATTGGATACGGATAGTAGTTTTAACGGGGTGATTTTTAAAAACGGGTCGAATCGTGTTACAGATGGCGGAGCTCATACCATGACAATTCGTAATGATGAAGGGACATTACGGTTGCAAGCTCAAAGTACTACGTTATCAATTGGCTCTACTTCTTCCATCTCATCCGGTTTTACTACAGGGGCCTTGACAACTACATCGCTTTCTACTGGGCCCATTACTGCTACTAGTGTGTCTGCAACCTCGTTAACCAATACGGGTGATTCAAATATTACAGGAAGAATTGTGAATGCAAATACCACCGATGCCACGGCGGCATTGGATGGGGCAATTTATACACCTGGAGGAATCAAGGCTCTCAAATCGATTGTAGCTAATACTGGTGTTCAGATCCCCTATGGTCAACCATTACGTAGTGATACCACCCATGTTGTTCAAACAAAAATGCTAGATGCTGATTTTAACAAGGCAGGGGGTGTACCGAATGATGGTTTGTATCTATACACTCCTGGCTCAACTCCCGGTTTTGCGTCCACTAATTTTGTCTTGGGTCTCAATGAGCAAACGGTTCTGTTTCCTCAAACCACCGTTTCGAGTAGTACGACAACAGGTGGAGCAACGTTTGCAGGTGGTGTAGGCATTGCTGGGAATCTCAATGTAGGTGGGTCGATTACGGGAGGTAGTGTGTCGTATTCCTCTACTTCTTCAGGGACATTTGCCGTCACCAACGGATCAGGAACGACGTTTACAGTAGCTTCGACAGCTGTATCTTCTAGTCCGTCCACAGGCGCCGCCGTGTTTGAAGGAGGTGTAGGGATCAAGGGAAATCTCAATGTTCAAGGAACGGTGACAGGTGGAGCTATTACGTATGCAAGTAGCAGTACAGGTACTCTAGCTGTGACGAATTCCCCAGGAAATACGGTTCAAGTGTCTTCAAACGAAGCAGCCACATCGAATACAACTGGCGCGGTTACTGTTGTGGGAGGTATGGGTGTTGGAAGAAACTTGATTACGGGAGAAAATGTAATTGTTGGTCAAGATAGCACCTCAGGGAGTTTTGGTAGAACGTTATTGTTGAGCAATACCAGTACTGGTACAAATGCCTCGACAGGTCTATTATTTCGAAATCAATCCAACCAATCGAATATGGTTTTGTTTTTGAACGGTACAGCTCGGTCAATTGAAGGCGGTGGGAATGTAGGAACATTGAGAAACAATGTAGGTGATTTACGATTACAGTCCTTGTCCGAAAGCAATGGGGGTATTGTGGTTAGTAATGGACAAACCAGAGTGACCCATCCACTAAGAATTACAGCTACAACATCATCGGCGTTACAATCGGATGGAGGATTGGTTGTTTCTGGAGTTGGTCGAACGGGATTAGATATGATTGTTGGGGATACTGCAGTAGATGGACAGCGAGTCATGGTAGTGACAAATCAGAGTACTGGAACCAATGCGTTTTGTATGTTGGCCCTGGATTCTGCATCTACAGGTAGTGGTGTATTGTTCAAAAATGGTCCTAATCGAACCGCTGATGGTGGAGTAAACACAATGACACTACGTAACGATGCTGGAACATTACGATTACAAAGCAGTGCTCAAAACGGTGTAGTGGTGACACCTACTTTGGTGGAAATATCAGAAATGAGATGTACGAGTAGTACCAATTCCACAAGTAGTACAACAGGATCTATTACTACTGCCGGTGGATTGGGTGTTGCTGGAAATACCGTTTTGGGAGGAACCTTGTCTGCAGGAGCAACCACGGTAACATCACTTTCAAGTGGACCCATTACCGCCCCCAGCGCTACATTTAGTGGGGCTGTCAGTGTAGGAAGTATTACAGTACCTACTTTAACTACTGGTTCAGTGAATGCGACTACCGGAACCTTTACCAACGTCAACTCCTCTGCTGATATTATTGTTGGTAGTAGTATTGATGGAGGTCGCGGGATTGCTGTGGTTAACGACAGTATAGGGGCCAATGCTTCGTGTTCTCTTACCTTTGATACTGCTGCTGCTGGTAATGGAGTCTTGTTTATGAATGGACCCAACAGGACTGTAGATGGGGGACCGAATACGTTGACGATGAGAAACGACGCAGGAAGTATACGTCTCCAAAGCAATACATTGACAGGGATTACTATTACACCAACCGTAGTCGAAACAACTCAACTGACTTGTACGAGTACTGTACCCTCTACCAGCACCACCACTGGATCCATGACAACGGCGGGAGGATTGGGAGTAGCAGGAAATACTTTTATTGGGGGGGTACTCAATTCTGGAGCATTGACGTCAACGACAGGAACGTTTACAGGAAATGTGGGTGTAAACTCATTAACTACTACAGGAAATACAGGTGTTGGAACAAATTCACCAAGTCGAAGATTACACGTTGTTGATTCCAACACGGATAGTACTATGATGATAGAAAATACAGCTTCCAACGGGTTTGCCGTAGCCGCGTTTAAAACCACTACACAGCAACTTAATTTTGGTGTAGGTGGACCAGCAAGCGCGATTCCTAATTTGGCTTATATGTTCTTTGGTGGAGCAACACGTCTTGTAATGAATGACGCTGGAAATGTGGGAATAGGTACAACCTCGCCCTCGTCAAGATTATCAGTTAATGGAGATATCTCTGTGACGGGGCAGGTTTACAAAACGATCAATCACTCCATTTATGAAATGACCGCGGACTATCCATGGCCTACCGGGACTGCCACTGCATGTGGAAACTGGAGCAGTGTTTATAGTACAGGGGAGTCGCTTACCAATTTTGGTACTTATTTTCAAAATGACTTGGGTAGAGTAGTAAGTTGTACAGTCTCATATACGGGTGGTAAAAGATTTAACACCTTTGGTGCAACGCGATTTTTCCTATCCACAGCAAGTTTTACGTATGCAGATGCGACTGTATCAGGAACTGATACGGTAAGCTTATGTGCTACACTTGTACTTGCACCAGGAGCTGTTTTTGATGTAAGTGGTATTCAATCTAGCGGCTCTGGAGGGGATTTTAATAAGGATGTTTCTCTTATTACAATTCTAATTCATTAATTTTATTGCGAAATAAACCAGTTCCAAATTTCATTCAACTCTTTTTGTTTTCTATTTGTTCGAGCAGAAGGAATGGGGTAATTAAGAACAATTCCATTCTTTTCAATTAGTTTCAAGGCCATAAAGCGCATGTTGGGAAAGTAGGTTCGTTTGAACTGCGTCTTTTCATTTTCATATAAAAAACAAAAACGGTCAAAGTCTTGTAAAATGGATCTGTATTGATCTGCATGGATTTTGGGTGAAGAATTGATTTTTGTCAGTTGCTGTATAATGTAGGGGATTCGATTGTAATAAATACGCAACCGGTAGTGTTTTAGAATACGACGGACTTGATTCCATTCATCTCCAGGTTTCAAGTACGCCCCCACAATGGTCAGGACATGTGCAGGTACTTTACCCTTGTCACCTAGGAGTTGTCCGAGAATGGTTTGAAAACGAGCTTTTCGATCGTATCGATGGATGGGCCGTTTGTAGTAGGACTGTTCCATTTTGTAATCCGTCTTTAACGCTATTGTATCTCTATTGTCAATGACTTGATAAATCTCGAATCCCCAATGTTCAGGAAACCCATAATCGTCGATTTGATTGTTTGTAAAAATGGGGATACCTTCTTCATATCGAAACGGAATCATAAAAATGAAACTTTTTCACCCATTTTATATAGTTTATCACGTGTAAACTTGTTTGTTGATTGGTGGAAAATGTATGCGTGATCAAGTATGAAGTGGCGAAGATCGGATCCTTCTGAAATACTGTTTGAAAAACGCCAAGCTTACCGCGCGTTAAAAGAAAAACAAGATCTTGTTCGTAATAATGCTGCTGATAATCTTCGAGAGTTGCAAGCTAAAGTTGGTAAAACTACGAATACTACTGAAAAAGTCTCTGGAAAAAAGTGGGCTCCAGTAAAAACGGTTGGTACCAAAGGGGTTGGTGTGTCGAAAAGCGGTTACTCCACCAAACCAGTACCGTTACCAGGTATGTCGAAAAAACCTATTACTTCATTACCCTCTGGATTAAAAAAAGGTGGGTTTAAGATTGGAGGTCTAAAAGGGGTTGCAGCGGGTGTTATTGGTAGTGGTATTGCAGGGGTGTTAAAAAAGAATAGAAAAGAAAAGGACCAAGATTTTTGGAATACGTATGATTCCATCACAGCGGGTCTTGGTATGGGTCTGAGTCTGGTGAACCCGGTAGCCGGCGCGTTAGCTGCACCTGTTATGGAGGTACTTGGACAATGGGGAAACGCTTTGGCTGATAATGGTTATAATCATCTGGGTATGGCGGGAGAATTTGACTTTTACGAAGACTGGGTAAATTACCGTAAAAACCCCGCCAATGACGGTGTTTCTTTACCAGAATATCAACGACGAAGAAGGGTTGCAGAAGAAGAGTTGAAAAAAGATTTGGGAGAGTGTACACCGGTACAAGAAACGCGTGAGCCCAATACTACTCTTACACCTGGAACTATACCTAGTATGTAATCATTAATAAAGGTGTACCTAATTGGATTCACAGCGAGGATAAAATTCCGCTTTTATTTGCTATCAATGCTTATGAATCGGCTCCAGAAACCTTGTATGGATATACAAAAGTCTATGAACAACTTCGATATAGGGTATGGGAAAAAGACGGTGAACAAATTGTAGCGTTTAAAGGAACATCGTTTCGCCCCGAAACGGTGATTCAAGATATCCTTGATGATTCACAAATTGCTTTTGGAAATCCTTGCGACTTGTCTCTTATTCAAGGTATTTCAGTTGGAGACGTTGTTACATTTACAGGTCACTCTCTTGGTGGAACAGCCGCACTGTGTATGGCCAAAAAATATCCTCAATCGAGAGCTGTTAGTTTTAATGGGGGCGCGCCTCTGACAAACCAAGTTCAAGGTCCAGGACCGCAGCGCGCCCGTCATTACCATATTGAAGGTGACTTGATCTCGTCTCATTTGGATCCCAAAATGGCCGAGATCATACGTGTCCGAATGTCCGGACCTTCCTGGGGGACAGTCTACCCTCATGAAACCCGACGATTCCTGGAATCTGGTGAAATAATTACAGCAAACCAGGAACAGTCGTCTTTTAATCGTTGGGGAGGAACTTTGTTGAAACCCATTACATGTATGAAACCCATTCCAGGCTCTACGGTAGGATGTTTTACGTAGCAAAATGTATGTTTTCAATAATAAATGGCCTCTCACTTTCGATGGTATCCTTCCGCGTCTGAAATTGTTGTACCCTTCAATGCCCGTTACTCGTTTCCTTCTCAAGCAAACAAGGCTGTCAAGATGACTCCAAGAATTACTCCCAAATCTGGGTCAAAGTATCAGCCAGGTCAAATTATTCGTTTGGAATTCCCTGCTCAAGGGTACGTCAACCCTTCCAATACAACTTTGGAGTTTGACGTTACCTTGACTCCCCCAGTCATGAATGCTGTTTCTGGTGTAACAGCTCCTCACGTTACCAGGTTTCAAAACAATATTCAATCCATTTTTAATAGAGTCCGTATTATGTACGGATCCACGCCTTTAGAAGACATTATCAACTACAATCAAATTGTTCGGTTACTTACTGAATGGACTGGAACGACCCAAGTGGGTACTTTGGACCAAACTTCTATTTGTGAAGGAGTAGGAGGTGTTGTGTTGGGTGTAGAAGGCGCTACCAGTACCGCTTTGGGCGCATTTGGTAGAGGTACTCAACGAAAAGGGTTTGTAAATATTCGTCAAGCCTACATCCAAGGAATTGACACTAGTACTAATCTGGAATTAACGTCTGCAGGACCCTTACCAAACAATCTTGTTGATTTAGTAGAAGCAACAACTAGGGGTGATGGATTCGCGGTTGTTCCTGCAGACTTCCAACCAGGTGAAAACAATCCAGGTGGTGCCGTAAGAAGGTACCAAGTTTCCCTAGCTACAGGTCTTTTTACTCAAGAAAAATTACTTCCTACCAAATTTATGGCCTCTCAATTTGCTATTGAAATAACCTTGGCAACCGAAGCAGAATGTATTTACAGTCAGTATGGTGATGCGCCAACTCAAGGTTCTGCAGGAAGTATCACCCCTGCTACATACTTTGTTGAAAACGTAAATCTTATCCCAGAAATTTTGGAATTTGACGCAAGTTATGGTAAGTCTTTTCAAAATTTTTTTATTTTGGAAACCTTTTTCGAATAGAATCTAATTTTTTAGACGCAATGTTTTTAAAAGGTTTACAAGAAGACGGTGTTCCTATTAAATTTTCTTCTTGGCATACCTATATTTTTGGTACGGGTGGAGCTAGCAATCTTAATTTACAAATTCAAGAACGTTCCAGATCCGTAAAAGCATTATTTGCTGTTCAAAGAAGAGCTCCTTATAGTATCAAAACAGATTCTGGAGCGTGTTTCCTTTCTAGTATTAAAGACGATGCAGTAGCGGGTGTTCAAAAACCCTCTAGTACTCTTCAATCTTACCAATACCGTATTGGTGGAAGATACTTTCCCGCTTCTCCAGTACAAATTTCGAATGTAGTTGGAGGTCAAAGATGTAACGGAGGAGCCGAAGCATTTGTGGAATTGCAGAAAGCCCTGAATGTTGTAGGAGACATGAGATTGGCTACTGGAGTCAATCTGTTAAAATGGGGTGTTATGCCATTCAAAGAACCTGTTCTTTTGGGAGGCGAAAAAAATGGTCTTTTAACTTATCACCACGAAACCGACTACTCAGCAATGTGTTCTCAATATCAATCAGATGGTCAACCTTTTGTAAATATTGTGACTCAGCCTCGTATTAACGATGGAGATAGTTTTTCTGGAAATATGGGATCTCAATGTTTTGCCATGGCAATCGATTTGGAAACATCCAATGGTATGGAAATTTCAGGTTTGAATGCTGAAGAACAATCTGATATTGCTTTAATTGCTACCTACAACACCTCTCAAAACAAAGATTTCGTTATGGAGGTATACTCTTACTACGATGCGATGCTTATTTTACGTGAAAACAATGTCATTGAATTGATCCAATAAAGTAAATTGTATGTCACTGATAGAAAATGGAATACGTTGAGATCTATGTTGATTCTCGAGATGCTGTTCAGACCAACCCACCTACTCTCATTACCGATTGGCCCACGTTTCGATTCGATACACCTGTTTCAGATATCGCCCAAATGAAAGTATTGGAAGCGGCGATACCTTTTAGTTATTACACCATCAACCAAAACAACAACACCTTTACCTTAATTGAATCGTTGATAGGTAGTACTACTGTCACCATTCCAGAAGGGAATTACAATTCAACAACTATTACCTCTACTCTGTCCACACTCTTGTCTACAGCAAGTCCGGCGGGTCGTACCTATTCTTGCACGTATTCCAACACAACCGGAAAACTAGCCATTGTTGCTAGCTCAGGTCCTTTTGTACTACAATTACCTACTTCTTCTTTACAAATTATACTGGGATTGAACGCTTACAATACCTCTACAGGTCCTACCCTACTTTTCCCCAACGTTGCTCAATTAACAGGTGAAAATTATTTGTACCTCAGTTCCGACAAATTAGGGCCTATTTTTCAAACCTATTTACCAACCACAGCACAACAATTTCCCCCTTCCAAAGGTCCGCAAATTAGTCGTATTCCTGTAGATGTAAATCCAGGGGAAGTCATTTATTACCGCGACCCAGCGCCTGAAAAATGGTTTGATACGCAAAATTTGTTTAAACTCCAAAACTTTGATCTATACTTTACACTTGGGTCTTCCAATCAAAAAGTCAGCTTTAATGGTCAAGGGTTTAGTATCAAATTAGGGCTTTTAATCAATCCGGCAATTCACAATAGATCAAAACAAAATGCTTCTTTTACTGCTACAAAGATGGTGATGGGTTAATAAATTGTATGTGTAGCAATATAATGCAAGCCATTGTTGATCCTGTTTACTTTAAACGCACCCAAGTAATATCACCAGGTGTTGTCGGGTCTGTCGGAGATACATTGGGTACGGTTCGTTTGAAACAAAGTACTCCCGATATGGCCATGAGATATGAAAAAGCTTTTTATGGTAAAAATGAAGAGCGACTTGGTAGTAATGTACAAGACGGAAACTCGGTTTCTTATACGACTGGTGGAGGCCCATCACGTACGTTGGAGCTTAGTTGGGACAATAGAACCAGACGTAATCATGGTTTTGCCTATCAGGATTTACGCCAGGTAGATAAACGTATGGAACCTATTGTAGGCTCTACTGGGCGCTACACCTGGAATAACAAAATTGCCAACGTTATTCAAGAAAAACTCACAGGTGATTTGTTTTATCCTTTACCAGGCTTGTTTGCTCCAACCAGTATGACCAGAGGAAACCAGTACCCGCAAGTGACAGACATAATAGGTCCTGAAAAAAACTATTCAGATCTTGGGATTCAACCTGATTTAAAAAAGAAGTTACTTGACAACGCTGACAAAGCAATCCAGAGTGTCGTTGACAAGAATAATGGTGTAATGTGTACAAGAGCAGGAGCCGTATCTCAAGAAGAACTTGAAAGACGTAAAGAGGCGGTAAAAAACCCCCCTGCACCAAGTCTTTCTCCAAACACCACCCCTACTACTACTAACCCTTGGGCATCTACTCCGTGGGGATCCTCTGGAGGAGGTTGGTTTACATAGTTAAATTGTATGTAGATATAATAAATGATTACATATGGGTTGGTAAAACAGATGGGTCCATACGGTAAAGGGTACGTAGCTTCTTACAACGCTTCCAACAAAGAACGTATTTCCCCCACTTATCCTTATGAACCTTCATTAGGCTTACCTCCCCCTAGTAAGTATGCAAAGAGAGAAATGATGGATGGTGAATCTAGCGCAAATCCTAGATTTCCCAATATTTTTGAACAAAGGAAACAATGGGAAGTACGAAATTTAATGAATAAGATAGCTACGGCGTTAACAATGCACAACCGGTTTAGTCGAAGTGCTGAAAACTCCTCTACCATGTTGGGGACTCAGACCGACTTTACACCGACTTTAAATCAAAACGCTCCGAATGAAAATGCTCAAGTTGAAGACGCAGATGAAGAAAACGCTAATTTTACACCCTTTGTAAATTATGATGGAGACACGCCTACCTCTTTAAACCAAGAAGAAATCATTGAACTTCGTAATTTTGTATCTACAGAACAATTCGAAGCATACACGGAAGAAACTGTAAGGCAGCTGCTTTCACGGCAAGGTTTACAAGGATTCCAATCAGTTGTAAGGGGAGGTAGTAATGCACTTACAACCATGCGCACCATTGGTACTTATGTAGGTACAGTAATGCCCTTTCTATCTGTCCTTGTTGACATGAAAGCGATTACTGTAGAAACCATTCCCCGTCTCTTATTTGGTGACAATATCCTTGGAAACAGTGGTAGATATTACAATGATATGACTAGAGTAATGACTGATTTAGTACAACAGTATGGAGCTAATCCAGCTGCTGATGGGATACGTAGACTTGTTATAAATTATTTCCGTACCAATGGTGGAGATGCTACAGGGGGTTTACTAAACGTTATTCAAACAATGGTAGTAGACGGGGCTTATGGAATATCGCTAATTGGGGCAAATGATTTAAACACGGTTTTTACCCAATTTGTATATCCTTACCTGGAACAAGTTGCACAACTTGCAGAAAACGATCCTCTTTTTGTTATACCGTATAGGGAACCAGCTAACCGTACGCCTACTATTCTAAGAACAATTATGAATTATCTCGCGGGTTTTGGTGGAGCAGCCGTTGGAGGAGCTGCTGTAGCAGGAAGAGCGGCCATTGGCGCAGGTGATGGTGGTGGAGCTGGAGGTGGAATAGTTAATAGATACAACTTACGACCTTTAGTAGATGTTGACTATCAAACACAGGGTCGTAGGATTTTGAGGGCCCTAAACTTAAACCTTCGAAGAAGAACAGGTTTTGTCAATCAATAAACAAAATGTATGTGTTTTTCTAATATAAATACGATCCAAAATTTCTTTCCTTTATGACTCTCTATGCAGCAGATGTGATGGACGTTGCAAAACCCGTCAAGAAATTAAAAGTGGTTCCACCAAAGCCAGATGAGGTACCTACAGCTCCTAAAAAAAGACAACGAAAAAAAGAGGTAACTGTCGAACCAGAACCACTACCTCCAACCCCTCCACCTACACCAAAACGAAAACGAAAAGTAAAGGAATCCGTGGAAGCTCATCCTGTAACCCTTGCTGAACCACCTAAAAAGAAGCGGGTCATGAGTGAAAAGCAAAAAGAAGCTTTAGCAGAAGCGCGTAAACGTAAAAAAGAACAAAAAGCGTTAGATACCGAAATTGACAAGGCTGTAGAAGAAGTCACTACTGAGTCTGTACCTAAACCTGTTAAAGAAAGAAAACCTCGTAAAAAGTACAACCCTGAAGACCCCCCAAAATGGTTTCAAAAATATTTGGAAGGGGTTAAGCGTGAACAAGATCAAAAGAAACCCGTGAAACAGATTCAGCAAGAAGCTGAAGTAGAAGCCAAAACAAAATGGGAAAACGGTATGGTAAGAGACAGGGTTCGTAACGAAGTTGACTCCCACATGAATCGTATGTATAGTATGATTTTTAATCGTTAATTGTATGCTTTAAATAAAAATGAAAACTTTGGTTGTCAAACCTGTGCCTGTACCCAAATCAAGTCATCATCCTCCTGCACCCAATGATGTTTTACCAAACCATGAATTCACTATTGGGATCATTGCCCCAAAAGGGTCTGGTAAAACAACGGTTATTGCCAATTTACTCAATTTTTACAAAGGATACTTTCATACCATTCTCATTTTTAGTCCTACTGTAGCCAGTGATGAAAAATGGGATTACGTGAAAAATCAACGACTCTTGATTCAAAACAAACCTCTACAAAAATGGGTCAAATCGGTGAAAGCTAAGAAAGATCGTTACAGTGTAGTCGATCCGCTACCACCCTCTCACGAAATTCAACAATTAGTAAAAGAAGAAACGGATGAAGATTTTGATGGTAAGATTCCTGAAGAGTGTTTCATGACAGAATACAATGAAGAAACCTTGGCCAACATCATGTCCGAACAAATGGCAATTGTTACAGCGTTAAAACAACATGATAAAAGCAAACACCTTGCCAATCGTATTTGTATTGTTTTTGACGATTTAGTAGGTAGTTCCCTTTTTAGTGGTAAAAAAGACAATCCATTCAAACGTTTAAACACCAACCACCGTCACTACTCTATTTCCATGTTCATGGTCACTCAAGCATACAAGGAAATACCAAAAACGGTACGAACTCAATTTTCATGCCTCATTGTTTTTGAAATTGCAAACGAAAAAGAGTTGGAAGTTATTTTTGAAGAAAACCCCATGAGTTTAAAAAAAGACAATTGGATGGAAGTATACAAATATTGTACAGAAGGGGATCATGATTTTATGTTTATTAACTACCAGAAACCAAAAAGAATGAGAATCATGAAAAACTTTCAACAGTACGTTTTCATCGATTCGTAACACATACAATTTGGTTTGAATATAAATACATTCCCAATCTTTTCCTTTTATGGGTCTTTCAATCACACTCTTTGTGGACAAACCGTCTACCAGTAAACAGACAAACTTGCTCAATAATTTTCACCAGTACCACTACCCTGTGTTGGTAGATGCTGTTCATACCAATGATATTGAATACATGCAAACTAATTTTGGCCCCCAAACCCGCTTCTTTGTTGTATCGGAATTTATTACTATTTACCCTGTTGACGAAATCATTTCCATGTTGGTCAAGCCCGATTTTGTTATCAATTTTGACGAGGAAGAAGATATTACTGAAAAACAATGGATTTGTATCTATCGTTATTTGGAAACTATTCTACTTGGAATCAATCACCCTGACGATATTGTCTCTGAAGGTAAACAACTCTTGTGTACCTATTGTTGTCCAGCTCTATTGTACAAAACACCAGAGGCACAACCGCCTCAACAACATGAACACTATGAACTACGTATGAAGCATATTGAAGACAAGGATACGATGCTTATCGAAGTAGAAAAACCTTTTTGCGAATTACCTTACACAGTAGTTATTCACGAATACAGTAAAAAAGGGTTAAAATCTTTTTTCACCGATTTATTCATTTCGCAATCCTGGGGAGTTTCAAGAAAAGATTACGCTTTCTTAGAAGAAGCATGGAAATATTTTGACATGAAAGAAGAATATGACTTGGATAAAATGTTACTTGAAGCTACCCAGCGCTGTTTTCCTTCTGAAGACCGTACTCCTGATCCGGAACCTGTTGTATACCGTAGACCAATTGAATCTGTTCTTCAAACTCTTCAAAAACGTATTGAAGGAGAACAGCGAAAAGAAAACGATTTTTGGAATATTCACCGGTTAGAAAAACGTAAAAGAGAGGATTCTTTATTGCGATAACTTCTTGGCCTTTTTAGGTGCGGGACCATCCAACTTGGTTTTGATTGAAACAATGGGGAAATAAAAACCAGCGATTTTTGATTTAAAGTTGAGGTAGGCTTTGATATCTACTTCTACGTGTACTGGTTGACCACGTTCCAAACCTTTTTTAGGATTCTTTGGATTAATAGAGACATCACAGTTTGCAACGTATTTACCATTCTTTTCCTTCATTTTCAAATACAAGATACCATTACGTAATACTGGTTTGATTTCAAAATCTTTAGGGACTTCAGTCATAGTCAACGAAAATAAGTTTGATAACTCCTCCAACATCTTTACATCTTGAGCGTCTTCCAACGCAATTCCAATAGAATGACCGTAATCGTTTGTATGAATACCTTCAGTAGTCAACTCGCCGACAAGCACCAACTTGAAACTTTTCTTGTTCGATCTCAATTCCACAGCGGCAAATTCTTTGGCGTCATCTTCCAAAAATGCCGAAAAGAGGGTGTCGTAATCAAATCGAAAAGTATTAACAGAGTCCAAATCGAGTTCTTTAGGAGCGATCTTCATTTTGATAACTTTTTGGGTTTGATCGGCCTTTATATACTTGGGTCCCTCATAATGTGTGCCCCGAGTTTTATGGAGTGGCTAATAGGGACCCAGGTCGTCACGTTGTGTTTTTTAATTTTGAGTGAATTGCTCGGGGTCTCTACCACAGATGCAAATGGGATCGTGGATGCTTTGTATAAACTCTACAAAGCTGGACGTCGTAACGAATCTAATGTATAATAAACGATAAATTGTATGTGACTAGTTTTATGGCAAAACGTAGAAAAACTTATAAAACGATCGCTGGTCATAAATACGAAGTTACTTACTATGATCCAAAATTGGATGGTAAAATGGAGTTTGTACCAAAGAAGGGTAAACCTCGACCTATTAAATTGAAAAAAGGGGCACCATTATATCGAAAAATAAAGTAGTATATTATACACTCGGTGAAATTGGTACCCATGCAATAGTAGAGTAAAGAATCCCCCCAACATGAGCGACTGTTTGTGTGTGTATATACATAAACGAATGGAAAAAGTGAAAGACTGTAATGATTGTGTCGCTTCGATGAAGTTCAAAGTATATCATATTGTTCTCCATTGTCATTTGTACTCGTAGTCGTTGAATGAGTGGAAGTAACTTGTAATACATTTCAGCGGCATGAGAAGGCGTTTCGCATAAAAGTGTCATCATGGGGCGTCCCAACTCGGGACTTTCTGGGGTCAAACCCAAAATTTGAGGGAACCGGTTCGGGTCGTAGCATGAGATCGAATATAACATTTCAAGGGTCCTATGATTAAAAAGCAGGGAATTTACCCTCTCTTTTATGCCTCTCTGTCAATGTCGAGAATGTGCTCATAACCCCCATACTCAGGCCCCAGTGAACCGATCCGTGGATCAATTATACCTTAATTTAGATCGATTAGTGGATATGTATGAATACAAGCTTCAAGCGTACAAGCATGAAAACTTGGCTCTGAAACGAATTATTGTTGATTTGCAAAAGTCTCTAAAGAAATAAAGTTTTATTTACACCCACATCCACATCCTTTACGCTTCCTGCTCTTGTGTCTAGGTCTTCGGACATATCTTCGCATCTTTACTTTTTCTACATCCCACACAATTCACTCGTGGGAGGTGCTCCCCTAAACCGACCTGGAAGGGAGGTTTGGGGAGCGCCTCCCACCACCTCGCTTATCGTGACTGGGAAAC
>OGVO01000040.1_pt1 | contig 21846 bp, 34 predicted proteins | sample 1575771 | NCBI WGS metagenome assembly OGVO01 (sample SAMN07581527, study PRJEB24739) | freshwater metagenome | place: Singapore | collected 2015-01 | reverse complement strand
TTTTTTTTTTTTTCAAGCAGAAGACGGCATACGAGATGCGCATTAGTGACTGGAGTTCAGACGTGTGCTCTTCCGATCTGTTTCCCAGTCACGATAGCCATAGAAGCTAGTTGCTTAGCGGATGGCGGTACGTGGACTGCGGGAGGAGACTGTTCTGGCAGTAATCCTTGTGGTCCTGGCGGGCCTCTCTAATCCGACGAAAATTCTCTTGCAATTTTGACTCGATCAGTTATACTGATCGAGTCTCTTACTCATGAAGTATTCTTATGGTTAAATACAGCTTTTGTATGGCTACATACCAGGACTTTTACGGCGTCGATTCGACGATCATGGGCCTGCTTATGTACCATGATATGACGGATTGTGAAATTATTGTTCTCGACAACGATCCCAAGGGTTCGCACGCGAACGATGTGCGTGGATTGGTCCGCAACGCGGACGGTAACGTATGCCCCATCCATTACCATGAAATGGAAGGCAACAATGGCACTTCAGCCACTCGGCACAAACTATTCGAACTCGCCAAGGGCGAGCTAGTGATAGTCATGGACTGCCACGTATTCTTGCAGCAAGGGGCGGTAGACCGCCTCAAGGCATTCTGGGAGTCTGCGACTCCAGAAATGAAAAAGAACCTGTTTACAGGTCCATTGCTCATGGATAGCCTTTCGTGGCGGCAGACACACTTCGAGTGTGAATGGCGTTCGGAGATGTGGGGTACTTGGTCTACGGCATGGCGAAAAGATGGTGAATACTTCGTAGCCCGCGAATCAGCGGATCGTACTAAGATCGAGATGCGACGGCACATGGGCACCGAGGTAGTATACACTTTCGACCACGGCTGGCCGGGGCATGAACAGGCCCTCAAGCACTTTGGCTTCGTTCCTGCTGGCTCCGATCCGGATGAACCGATCTTTGAGATTCCTGCTCAAGGGCTAGGGCTATTCCTAGGAGCCAAAGAGCATTGGCTTGGATTTAACCCACACCATAAGCATTTCGGTGGCGAGGAATGCTACATCCATGAGAAGTACAGGCAAGCAGGTCGCAAGACCTACTGCCTCCCCTTCATGGGCTGGCGGCACCGCTTCGGTCGCCCCGAAGGGCCACGTTACCCCATCTCCCGCGAAGGGAAGATGCGTAACTACGTCTTGGAGTTCCAGGAGCTAGGTTTAGACCTAGAACCTATCCGCAAACACTTTATCGATGAAGTCGGCCTCAAGCCGGAAGTATGGGACAAGTGCATTGCAGACCCAATCAACTTTGACCCATTCCAGCAATGGCCAGTCAATACCCACCCGGAGAATATGAAACCCGTTATGAAAAGTAACTTCGGTATGGATCTCCCACTCAACATGGGTGATCTAGAAATGATGGCAGTAGAAGTCTCGGCTATGCCGAGAGACCTACACGAACACATGGCAACCTTTCTCAAGTATGGCCGTAAGAGCAATTCCGTCCTGGAAATCAGCAAACGTCGAGAATCGACGCTGTTCTGGGCGGCGGGGCTCAATGGCCGAGCTTGCTCTGGTGCCTGTGCAACCAAGGAATGCGACTGCAAGAGTCGTTTGGTCAGCTATCAAGCCGAGCAAGATAGTCTGCTGTCAATGGTAGTCCAATCCGTCGATCCGGAGAAGGGTCGCTTGCAGTCTGTCGATATATTCGACAAACCGCTCGACGGCGAACTCCCTGACGTTGAAGGGGACTTCGATTTGCTGTATTTCGACGGTCGCCATACAATGGCGTGGGTCGCTAATACATTGGAGAAGTACAAAGACCAGATCAACAAGTACATTGTTCTTCGTGGAATATCAGCGTCCAATTCAGGTAATACCGGCGAAGATCAAAGTAAGCCAGGGACGTTCTTCGCTCTGCGAAACTTTGTCAAGCAGAACCCTGAGTGGTTCATCGTACATCATGCTGAGAATTGCTATGGAATGACTGTGCTCTCCAAAGTGGCCGCAGAGCGGCCCGAGGAGCTGATTCGTCCCTGGACACCTATGGACGACGAAGGTAATACTTGTGGGGTAGGCTCGAACATCAAGGCATTACTCAAGACTATGGGTATTGAGGCAAGTGCTAACTGTGGCTGTAATGCACAAGCGGCACGCTTGGATGCCATCGGACCCGATGCCTGTGAAGCCGAGATCGAGAGTATCTTGGACTATATGTACGAACAGGCCAAAGCTAGGAACTTAGAATCCTTGTTCGTTCGGCCCGCAGTACGGATAGCCGTACAATTGGCCATTCGAAGGGCGAGGAAAAAGATCAAGAAAGGGGAGTGCTTCTAGCACTCTAGGGACGTAAAAATACCCCGCTCTCGCGGGGTATTTTTATTGGCTAGCCTTCGGCTAGTAGCTTAGTAACATCTTCCATTTCCCAGTGGATACTGAGCCAAGTTTCCTTACCGTCGAATTTATCGACTCCAAGGTTGGCTCTATATCCCCAAACATCGGCTTCGTCGATCCTAGTGATCTTGTAAAGATCCCCTTGGTAATCCAGGACCGTGCCAACGGTCCATCCTTTATAGCGACATATTTCAGCCGGGGTTATCCCATAACTCAACCAAATCTTACCTTCGGCGTTAGGGTGAGTCACGATTACTGGCTTGCGTTGTTCACGCATACAGTTAATCATGGACTTTGTTCCCTTGCTCTGACCGTCCCATATCGCCAGCAGCGTATCCGCTGCCTTTGCCATCTCTTGGTTGCGGATAGGGCCAGCGCTGCGGCCATACAAGTCCCAGTTCGCGGGGAACGGGACTACTTCCAGTCGGCTAGTGAAGATGGACTTCGCAGCCGCATCGATGCCTTTGGCATCCCCGTGGATTATGGTCGTGGGCTTAGGGAATAGCTTTAGGTACGAATTGTACGCTGCGCGTACCTGAGCCACCGCATCGCGGTGCGGGGTCGATCTGCTGCCTGCTATAACTAGTCTCACTTACACACCTCCACGGAAAACGCGATACATCTCCAGCACATGCTGTGCTTTGTCACAATACCTTGGCACCAATGGTCCCGTAGGGACCGAGGGTGGAGTGTTCTTATACCAGGAATCGTCAGACGCTCCCATGTAGCCACTGGTATGGTCGTCTAGCGTCAAGTCCCAGTTGTAGACGTAGCCAGGACGCTCGGGGCCGTGTACGGTATCGCCGTACTGTGCCCGCATACGTGCGAGGAATTGTTGATCGAAGAACGGTAGCACACAGTCACCATAGCCGCCAATGGCGTTCAACGCCGAAAGGCGATAGGCACTAGAGGCCCAAAAACGACCCCCAGAATCCTCAGTGCGGAACTGACCGCCATAGCTGCTGTAGACCTTGCTTGGATAGCTCCAAGGATGGTCGGCGAGAATCGCCGCGTGGTCGCTGAGAAAGTGCGGTAAGTAGATGTCGTCATCGTCCATCACGCACACGTAGACACTATCCGCGTCTTCGTGTTTAACATAGGCGTGGTTTACACCAAAGTCATACTTTGCCATAAGAAACGGAAATCTATCTGGATGTTGAACGTAGCCAACATAATTGCCGTCTGGTGTTGGGAAGTCTGTCACACTCTGCAACGCGGCTGACGGCCTATCATCAATCAGATACAATTCCGTTGGGCCATCGTAGTCCTGGTCAAGGAAGGACTGCATCAGGTTCTCAGTCCATTCCTGCCGATGATTCCAAATAGCACAAAGACAAATAAATAACGGCTTAGTCATCTAACACCTCACAAAATAACCAACTACAAGATCCACGTTTTCCCCACCGGGTTTCACCCGGCTCCGGCCACACAGTAGCCAATTCACCATCATGCCAATCCTCGGTAGACCAGTTGCGGAACCGAGCAACAATCGTTTCACCCCGGATAGCCCGGATACCATCTTCGAGCGTAGCCGCTCGCCATTGCTTCACTGGGGTCAGGACTACTTGCCTACTGTCCATCGATTTAGAATGGTCGCTGTTAGCGACGGTCACTTCCCGGATATGGGGATTAAAGTAGTGGTCGCCTTTCATAGGTACTCGGACCTCAGCAATTTCCTCATAGCCCGGTACGGGCTCCAATAATTTTACTTTCATCGCTTTGCGATCTCCTTCAAAATAGTTTTAATAGGGTCGATGCGGGCTTTACCCGCTCTGACCGCCAAATCACCTGCTGCAAAATCATTGCGATCATACGGATTAAAGATAGGCTGCCGAAGTTCGGCTCTTTTCCTATAGATCTCAATGCGTTCCAAACTTCCAGGAAGGCTACCAGTAGCCTCTTGGTACACCAAGGGATCATCGTTCCCAAAGATCAGAAACGCATCTTCCTTGGACTGTGCTGCGAAGCGTTCCGCTTCCGGTAGGTAGTCTTGGTTTCGTCCCACTAAAGTTCCACCACGTTCCCCCGAGCAAGCTCGGGAATATGAGTTACCATAATAAACTGAAACCCTAGCTCGCTTGCCAGCGAGTCCAATAAGGCCGCTACGCGGCCCCTGTGATCGGCACTTAGGAACCGGAACGGTTCATCAAGTATCAGCACTTGTGCTGGCTTTGGTTTAGATAGAACAATCGTAGCAAGTCGCAAAGCGAATGCAATGATGTCTACCACACCACCACCGTTAGCATTTAGTGGATCATACTCGTTTCCTTCGGCGTCTACAAGTACAAAGCGAACTTCGCTTTGATCTCGCTTACGCTCGTAGACCAGCTTGAACCGATAGCGGTTCTCCGGAAATATGTCTGCTAGGCAGCGAGTCACGAACTGTTCCAAGGTAGCCTTGGCTTGCATTTGACACTGCAAAGCTAGGGCCTTAGTCGCTTCGGCGACAGTGGCCAAGTCAGCTTTGGTGAACTGCAAGTCTTCGTATTTCTTGACTTCCGCAGCAAGCATGGCATCCACTATCTCTTTATCGCGTTTACGTGATAGCTGAGACAGTAGCTCTGGTTTGTACCAATCAGAACTACTCATGGGGCATCCCCAAATAACAAGGAACACACCTTGACCTGTTCGTGTAGATCGGACAGTCTTCCTGTACCGTAAGCGGTAACAGTGCTAGCGTTGCGGGCCAATATGCCCCTACACGACACGCAACTGTGCCAACTTTCCAGTTTAGCGAAAGCCCCCAACGGAGTCAAATGCTCATCAAGGAAATCAACTATCTGCTTGGTTAGTCGTTCCTGTGTCTGTAGACGTTTGCTGTAGCAGTCAACTACCCTTGGTAGTTTGGATAAGCCTACTATCTTATCCGTGGGTATGTAAACCACCGTAGCTTCTCCCACAAAAGGTAGCATGTGGTGTTCGCAAAGCGAACTGAACTGTATTTTGTGCATACCTACGGGGCTATAGTAACCCTCGTTAGTGAACACAGTCATTTCTGTGGGTAGGTCTATGTAGTAACCCGCAGTCATGTCTTTCCATGCTTGAACTGCCCTGTTGGGCGTATCGAATGTATGCTCATCCCATCGGTTTATCGATTTTAGAAACTCTTCGTGATTCATTTGGCGTACTCCAAAGGGTCTGTCATACCAGCGAGACGGAACGCCTCTAAGCGTTCTTGGCAGGCACCACACTTGCCGCAGGGTAGTTCCCCTCCTTTGTAGCAGGAAGTCGTTAACTCGAAGGGGATGTTCAAATCTCTGGTTTGGAGAAGCATCTCGCTTTTGGTTTCCGTAATATACGGGAACTGTAGCTCCACTTCCCAATGAGAAGCGATGTATAAGGCTTCGCGGAGCGAAACTAGATATTCTCTACGACAATCGCGGTAGATAACACGATCGCCAAAGTGACAGCCTAGGAATATCTTACCGCCTCCTGCCGCCTGTGCGCAACTAAGTAACACGGCAATAAACATAGTATTCCGCCCAGGAACTACGTTAGTTTTCATAGACTCGCTCTCGTAATGTCCTTCCGGTACAGGAACTGCGTCGGAAGTCAAACCCGATAGGGTCGTTGCCAATATACCACGCATATCTATGGTAGTCAGTGGTACGCCGTAGTACCTTGCCACACTAGATGCGGCGACAAATTCTTTGGCGTTGTGCTTAGACCCATAATTAAAAAAGTAAGTATTTATGTCGTATCCGTCTGCGACAAGTTCGGCTAAAAGGATAGTCGAATCCATTCCCCCACTTAACCCTATAAATGCTTTCATGCCATCCCCCATACTTTGTGCAGTTGCGTAGATACGTTCAAATCATGCTGCATAGCAAGACTTATAGCTAGTTCTGTGTTTGCCTTATTCTTGACTGGACACCCCTCGTCGAGCGGCTGTAGGTAGACGTTTCGCTTTACTTTGATTGCCGGTAGGATGTCTATACCGTTACAGTCAAGTGGACTATCTAGCTCTTGGAAAGTATCCGCAGATACGAGGAACTTAAAGTACACCTTGCTCGGGAAGTCGTAGCAAGTAGGGTGTATCCGTGTCTTGGGGCTCACAACCACTGTAGCGTGCAGATGGTCTATTGGTAGTGTGCCATTTGTCTCGATCTGTACTTCCCAAAAATTAGATGTTAGTTTGTTAATAAGTCGCTCGACAGACCCTTTCTGTCTCAAAGGCTCACCGCCTGTGATAACCAAAAAGCGGCAAGCGGACAACTGCCCGATTCTCTCTACCATCCCCTCGACGGATACGGTTTGGCGATTGCTGGTGTAGTCCGTATCACAGAACTTGCACTGTAGATTACAACCAGCAAGCCGAAGAAAAACAGCAGGTCTGCCTGCGAACGGACCTTCACCCTGGACGGTATGGAACAAGTCAACATATTCCAATTCATTAAGACTATTGCTTAATTTTTCAGGTTTCTGGGTATTCATCGGATGTCTCCAGAGGATCAACTAAATCAAAGTAAGGGTCATTGTCGGCAGCATTTGCCCATTCAAAGTATCTAAGTAAGGGATATATCCTCCACCTAGTTTTTTCTTTTCTGTGTTCCACGCCACCTTGCCTAAACCAACCAGTAGAGTCGCATGAAGCAACACCTATCGTATGTGCATATACCAGTGAATCAAAACTATTTAATCTGGCGTAATGTGTGATGTGTCCTGCGTCAACAAAATCAGGTATCGATTGCTTGAAATTGTCACTTCCACCAATAAAAGCAACAACATCTTTAGGTACGTCCGAAGGTGTCATACCGTCTTGACAGGCCATAGCTAGTTTGAATCCCCTGCGTTCTATTCGGGGTGCCCATACATCAAATAATCGTAAAGTACCATCCCTGTCGTACAATACGTCAGGCACAACAACCCATATTGGAGGATAAGGCGACTCCTCTGCTCTATCCAGTAGATTAAGAAACTTCTGTTCATTCCAAGGTCGGTTTGCCACAGTATCTGCGTACTTACCATTGTCTATGGCATACGGTAGGAAAGCGTGAGGTTTCATCCAACCTGTAGCGGTAGACACCATAGCACCTATTCGCCTTGGGAATCTCCCCGCTAGATAACCAACAAGTATGTTACCGTTGGCTCCTGGCATTACTAGCATCAGTTCACCTCCAATACCACAGCAGAGGATTGTGTTTCTTGCAGCCTGACCCGTTTCACGGGTATGGATTCCCTCAGCTTATTAGCAATAAACCATACCAATCTTTCCACCGTAGGCTCCCCCCGTATAAGTTCTACATGGTCGTTCAAGTTCGCGTGGTCGAACTTATTTACTATACACAGAATAGCCTGCTCCACCTTAGAGAATTCTACTGGATTTTCCAAGGAAGTTTCTACCCACACTGTGAGTGTGTAAGTATGTCCATGCAGTCTTGCACACTTGTGTTCTATACCGAACGCTGAGACACTGTGGGCTGCATAGAAATGCACTGTTTTTTCTACTAGCATATTACTGTCCTCCAATGTTTTCGTATTCCGCCTTCAGCTTTGCGACTTCGGCTTCCTGCTCAGCTTGCTGAGCCTCAAGCTCTAGGATCTTGGCTTCCGCTTCTGCTATGGTTGATACGCTGAATTCCTTTTTTAGTCGCTCTAGGAGCGTATCTCTCCGGCCTATTACCTGATTCCTCTTGGCTTGCAGGTCTTGGAGTTGTTTCTGTAACGATTCTAGCGTTGGTTCCTTGACCACAATTACAATCTGCTTTCATTAGAGTACACTTACCATTGAATTTGAAAGGACAAGCAGCCAGCCCGTCCGTTTCGCGTATTTGCCATGTGGCGAGTATCTCGCCGCATTCACGACATTTAATCACACTTCCTAATGTGGTTGAGGAGTTCATAGTAGAGCACCTGTACTTGACCTTTCGCTTGTTCTGCTTGCATAGTTAAGGTTTCCACGAAGTCGGCACCGACTACCTGCATCGCTGAGAGCGATTCCAGGATCGAATCAGTTTTCTCCTGCAAGGCTACGCCTTGCCACTGGGCATCGATCTCTGGGAAGCTTACAGCTTCGTAGGTATTGTCGTCGTAGACGACCCCTAGCTTGGGCACATGCCCAACCTGGGCACTGGTCATCGCTAACAGCGATCCGTGGTTTACTATCCGTGGTAGACTGAAAGCTATGTGATTATCCCCGATGGCTACGCCATCAAAGGCTCTCATGTGATCTGTCATGCGGGACAAGTTGGATTCTTCGTCGGCTCCGACGTAGCAATTTGCTTGGTGGGTCCAGACGTACTTGTGGAGCAGGCAAAGCCTGAACATGCCTTCGAAGTCCTGCTTTGGTAAGTCATAGTAGCCCCAAGGCTGCCCATATAACGCTACCGCGTTCCTCATGGTGCCGACAGGCACCCATTGGCCTGCATCGATGTCTCGAATAACGCCAGCCTTGATTAAAGCACCGTAGGCCCCTTCGTGGCGGGCGTTGTAACGGTGCTGGGCCAGATCGTGCTGACCTGGGACCGTGTAGATCTCCATGCCCTTGAGCGATGAAATCGCCCAGGATACAAGGGATGACGGGGGATCGGGACGATCAAAGACATCGCCTGCGATGGCAATGGCCACATCAGGATAGGCAGCTTTTAGCTGCGCAATCCGCTTATCCATCACATCGAACCAAGACTTCTCGGCCCGCGAAGCGGGCACTGTAGTCCGAAGGTGCCAGTCGCTACTGGTTACTAATATAGGTTTTCTAGTCATGTAATCTCTCGAATACGTGCCAAACAAATGGCCGCATAACTGCGGTCCCGATAAACAATCTAGCGTAGCCTATTGGTGTAGCGATTGGGTTTCCTGTACCTATAATCTCAATGGCTCTAACTTCCTCCTGCAATGCGTGCGTATCAACCATCACCCATAGACACAACGTACCATCTTGATCCGCTACGCTTAGGATCTCAGCCTTTTCTGGCATAGGTATCAATTGGACATCAGTTAGGGCTAAAGGATATTTCCAAATTTTCTGCATGATTTTCTCCAGTTAAATAAAGAGGGCCGCACGGGATTCCAACCCGCAACTCCGCATTACTGCGGTGACTTGGCTTGATTAAATCGACCGGCCCTTGGTCTACTTCTGTAACACCTGCCCGCAATGCGGGCACACGTTGCCAAATTTCTTTATGGCCGCTTCGACGGCCCCGATCTCTACACCGATCTCCATAAACTGCTTTCGCAGTTCCTTCAAATCGGTTACCGATTCCTTGAGAGCCGTTATACGGCTTCCTGTTGCAGTTACTATACACACCCCGGAAGCAACCGCCTTCGTAATTTCTGAAGAAATTGTTTCCATTAGTGATTCTACTGCTGCGTGTTCACGCAGAATATCCCGCAAAGCGGTGTCCCGCTGTTTTAGCTCGATATGGGCCGCTATCGAGGCCTCCAACGCATCCAGTCGCGGTAGCGACTCAGAAGCCTTGTGGTCAAGCAGAATGCTTCCTAGGGCCTGTTTTGCGGCTTTGGTGGCCTCTAGCCGTTTCACGGCTTCTAGGTAGGCTTCGACCAGCTTGGAATCACAATCAACGTGGGACAGATCCCTGTTGAGTTCCTCAACCTCGATCACAATATCTGAGATTTCAGTAGCCTTGCTTTGCAGTAATTCGCAGTTAATCGTGATAGCTTCTGCTGCCCTTAGAATCGCAAGGCGATTTTCCAGGTCATCAAAGCCCCGCAACTGAGCGGTATACTGCTCTATGCGACCTTGGGACAGTTCGATCTCGGTATTGAGCCGGATGTCCTTGGTTTTCAGCCAAGTGATTGCCGTATCAATGGCATCCAGGGAAACTATCTTGTTGATTTCCTTGGACGCCTGCCCAGGCGTCAGGGTTAGTAGGTAATGCGAGTCATGCTGCCCTTGGAAATTGATTTCCGTCAGGTTGTGGCACTGCTTGATGTCCAAGGGTTGCTCTTTACCGCAGGCTAAATACTCGGTGGAACCGAGCCTGTAGCCGTATTTCTTTTTGTCCCTGAAGCGAATGATCGGTGCTTGGTCGGTCTTGATACCGACCTTAACCGAAGTTTCGCCGTGGGTAATGATGTCATCGCGGCTTTCGTGCATCGCTAGCCATCGTATGGCTCGGATTATCGCGGACTTGCCGCGATCCGTGGGGCCTACAATTACGTTGAGCCCTGGAGACAGGGCGAGACGTAATTGGTGATGGGCCTGGAAATTCTCTAGGCGGATTTCTTGGATCATGCTACACCGTTTGCTTTAGTTGGATTGCTATGACCTGGGACAGGTCGATGCAGGCATGGTTCATTCCGTGTGTGTACTCAACCGACCGTAAGGCAGACCCAAAGATCAAACACCAGAGTTTCCCCCAGAAGCTCTGCGAGAATCGCCAAGTGGCTAAAGCGTCTTCGTAGTGCCCAAAAGTACAGTCACTTACTTCGATTGCCCCGTCGTGATAAACAATAATTAGTGTTGATTTCATGTCTTTTTCTTTGGTGGAGGTGGTGATGAGATAGTTTGTACGTGGTGTTGCTCGGCATAGCACCCGGTCCCGTCGTGGAACTCCACACGGACCATGCCATGACCGAACATATTGATAGTCTCTGGGATGCCGTTAGTCAAGGGTATCCACCCTGTTCTGCCTGCGTGCGGGTGAGACCCGCGAATGGCTACGGGTATCATGGACCGCTTAGGCGGTGAAACCGGCTCTTTGGTCATTTACATTCCCCTACGTTACCTTGCAACCATGCCAACCCACGCTTAACGAAGTGACGGCAGTTACCGTCGTTAACAAAGTGACAGTAGGTTGCCTCAGGCTCCTCTGGAGCCCCTGTGACTGCATTATAGGTAACTGGTTTACGGACCTCTGGTGCATCGCACCTATGGTCCCAAGGGCTGTCGTAAGTACGACGTATCGCGTCAGGTGCCTTAGAGTACCACTTGCAATTCAAGCAGATTGTTTTTGGTGGTTCAGTTAATTTCATGCCCATTCTCCGAATTGATAGTATTTCTGTAGAGGTAAGTTATCCGTCCAAAGGTCCGAGCGGACCCCAGACGTGTACATTTGCATTATCCCAAGGTCTAGCTCCGCTAGAGCATCGATAGCATTGTACATCAGCAAGGCTCGCATATTTGCGAGGTGGATGCTATTGTACCCTTGTTCGTCCTCATCTTCGAAGTACCTATCGATCTCATGGGCAAAGTACCTTTGTCCCAGATCCCTAAACGCCTGGAACTTTAACCCGGCTACGCCGGGCTGTGGATCATACAAGTGTCCCGAGATTACATTATCCCAAGTCCAACGTCTTACGTGAACTCCGTACTTGACTAATGACCAGCGGTGCTCGAATTTCAGGTTAGCTGCGATCTTGTAGGAATCGCTAACAAGATAATCTCGCCATGCGTCCTCTACATCGGCAGTCATGGGAAATGCAAGGCATTTCGTTTGTAAGCCTTCGAGCCACGCCACCGAAGCGGTGTAAACTTTAGCTCTACGCTTCTCTGGTTTTAGACAGTTGGTTTCGTAGTCAAACGTCGTAATCGGCTTCGCCGATACTAGACGCAAAGTTTGACGTATTTCATTTACGTCATACGTCGTCCTGACCATATCATTATAGTTAGGTACACGGTCGTAGGGGCGACCCTCCTGCTTCAAGGCTTGATCGATGGCTCGGTACAAGTAGATCTGGGCAACCTTTGGGTTGACTTGGATACCCTTTGCCCCGATAGGGAATATCCAGGCGTTCAATTCCCGACAGGGAATCCTACGCCCATACCAGTAATCAGGTAAGCCTGCTGGCTCTCCCCAAAGCCACTGTATCACGGAAGCGAGTGCTCGCTTCCCATAGACTAGAATTTTCTCGGGATTCAGGCGTTTAATCTCCTGAATCATCAAAGGCTGGCAGTGCTGCCAGGGTGTATTCTTAGGCTCCCCGCCCGTTATCGGGCAAGCAGTCGCAGGAATCAGAGTGCATTCGCTAGCCGAGATTCCAAATCTCCGCAAAGCGGAGTCTAGCTTTTTCTGTATCTTAATCCCGTGCGGAGTGTCCTCCGTAGGACCATTGACCACTATGACAATCTTGCCACCGCGATGCGGTGCCTGTTTGCCGTGGTTGCATTTACGCAGTAATCCGCAAGCCTGACACTCCGGTAGGAGTGGCAAAGGCTTGGATTCTGTGGCGGTTGAGAAAAACTGGAACACACTAATTGCTCACTTCAGCACTAACAACTAAACAATACCCATCGCCTTGCGTCCGAAGGGACGAGGGCGTTACTTGTACCGGACCTCCAGAGCGGAGAAGCTCCGCTAACGAGGTAGGATTTACTATGAAGGCTACCGCCTTCCCTTCGTACAGCATAGGTTTCTCCTCAGTGAATTCACCCATAGCATTCCTAGCTTCCACCGTAAGCATGTTGTCCGCAAGGCGGACATTAACAACTTTGCCAGTAGCGTTCTCTGCTACGAACGGAATGGCTCGCTGTACGATGTCAGCTACCGTCCTCGGTAGTTCGAACTCCGTAACCATAGGCTCCGCGAAGATAGGTGTCAAGTCAGGGTACTCAGAATCCAGTAGCCGCAAAGCGACTCTAGTACCCGAATACGTCTGGAACCAGACGAATTCCTGACCATAGCTAGCTTTGGCGAGTCCTAGTCCTGTGATGTTAGTGAGGCTAGAGCCTCGTACTAGAACAGTACCAGCGGAGCGACCTGTCGCTACCAAGTACCGCAAAGCGGCATGTTTGTTTGTAGACTGTAATCCTTTTGGAGTAATCGCTACGCAATTCAAAGCGAAGTTAGGGTCATCCTTGGTTGTGATGCCCGCAGCAAGCGTTAACGCTTCACTGAACACGGGTGGCAGGTCCGTGAATACGGATGGTGCCTCTACTTCGCTAATGTCTAGCAAAACATCAGGCGACATGGTAATCCGCTGCTTGCGACCTACGCCCTTAATCGTTATTGACGATTCTTCGGCTCTGATCTCAAGTTCGTCGTCGGGCGACTTCCGCAGAGTCTCTAGGATAGGCTTAGCAGGTATCGCCCCGTGACACTGGAAGGCTACGCCTTCATCGTTGCACAAGGTAGCTTGGCACAGGATCTCCCCGTTGTACGTGGTTACCATGCCGTCCTTGACTATGAAGCAGGAACTCTGCTCAGCAGAGTCTTTGGTGTTTAGTCCTGCTGAGCAGGACTCTAGGATGCGTAGTAGACTTTGACGGTCGAATTTCATCTATTCGCCTCTCGCTCCCTTGATTGCATCGTGAACCTTGCGAATTGCCGCCGGTTCATCCCTGAATCGGTGCATCCCGTAACAAATCCACCATTGTTGCACTAACTCGCACGCTTCCAGCAAATCCGCGTTTGCCGCGTGACCGGCTTGAAACGCTTCCCAAAGTTGTTTAATACGAATAGTGTCATCATATATTTGGTGACTGAACCATACTGGATGCTTGTTTCTAATCCATTTCTCAAACTGCTCTCGTAATGCGTCCATAGTTACTCCGCTGTGTGATGGTCTACTGTTAGTATTTGCCTGTCAACCATATAAGCAGCAATCTGCTCAATACCGATTGGGTGGAATGCGTGGCAATCAACCCCGACATCCATAATCTTACCGCCGATGTCAGTCAAGTTACCGTGGCTATGTCCATGCAACATCCAGGCTCCTCGGTGCATTTGATTCCAGACTCGCATGGCATAATGACACATGACAATGCGTTGCTTGTGGATTCCCCCAAGATCTAACTTAATTTCGTGGTAGGGTGCGACCTTAGACCACCGACGATTCTTCGTCACTTGGTCCCTGTCATGGTTACCCTTAATTAACCATTTGTTACCGTTCAGTCGGTTAAGTAAGTCATCTATTAGGTCAACATCCTTGCGACTATTGGATAATGCGAAGTCGCCTAAGTGGTAAACTGTATCGCCCCGCGATACCCTGGAATTCCAGTTAGCGACGATTGCTTCCGTCATTTCCGTTACGTCGGCAAAAGGACGATTGGAATACTCTACAATTTTAGCATGATTAAAATGTGTGTCGGCAGTGAACCAGATTTTAGCGGTCATTCTGTGATCCTATACGTGAATTTAATCCCAGCTTCGCTGCCAGCATACCCAGGGAAGGCGTCCGCCTTCAACGGTAGCTTGGCCTGGAAGCCAACGGCCCGCAAGAATAACTGGGTGTCCAAGTCAACCTCGGGAACCACATAGTTGATTCGCTTGACTCCGCTAACGATGTCACCCTTGAACCGCAACAACAGCCGCGTTCCGATCTTGAGCCTGCGAAGCTCGGGATCGACTAGCATCCTATGCACCAGCAAGCTATTGCTTGGTCCGGTGCTGGTAACCATGTAACCGCAAATGCGGTTCTGCTTACCGTGAACGGCTAAGTATACGATTATGTCCATCTCCTCGATGGACATAATCGACTTCCATGCCTTCAGGGTGTCAGGGTACTTGTGGAACTTCGCATCAAAGTTAGCGACTTGTCTTGCGTGCTCTGGCATTCCCATGATGAAGTTCACATAGGAATCCAAAGATTTCTTATTTCTTTTCGGCATAGTGTTGGTCCCAAAGGGAAAGTAGCCACTCTCGATTGGTGGAATTCAGGAAGGATTCCAGGGAGTCAATGATCGGATACGATCCATACAGGGAACTGATATAGACCACTGCATCCCGTCTATCCCGCTTGTGAATAACAGCAAAGGCCGGTGTACCGGCGAGGCTGGCACTTTTCTCTGCTTGTTCCAGGAATTCATGGAAGCCCCCTTTCTTTTTCTCAAAGATGTCGGCGATACTTACCTTTGGATATCCCCGTTTCAATTCCCAAGTGGTTAGGTCGAGAAGCTTCTGCCCTTCAGCACATTGGGCGCAAAGATCTCCTGCGGAGTTCAGTGTGCTCTTGCCTACCTTGGCCCTTTGGGTGGCCCTGCCACCGCTTTGGCTTGACCGCCAAAACCAATCGTCGGCTTTGCCGTCACTCCACCATAGAGATAGCTGCCGAGAAATCGATCTTTCTAGGTCTTGTCCCTTACCCATTTACTTGCTCGCTTTCCACCAACATCCCTAAAGCTTGCAGCTTTACCTTGACCGCAGGGCGGCTATTGACCAATGCTTGCACGTCAGCCTCGGTGTAGCCAGCTTCATTGTAGATCTTAACCCATCGGTCGCTGAGCGACCCTAGAGCCATCTGCATCACATGGCGGTCCTTCACCCGTCTGCCTTTGAGCAGCTTTGGGGCTGGACCCAAGGAAGCGAGCTTAGCTCGCTCCAGGATACGCAGGTTGCGTTTCGCCCGAGCTTTCAGCTTGATAATGTTCTGGTTGCGAATGATTTGCTTTAGTCGATTTCGTTCTTTGGTTATCATGGTTACTTTCCTTTGTTGATTACTTTACCTCGACGCCGAACGGCGTCCCGTCGTCGAACTTCCTGCCTTCGGTAAACATTAGCTCATAAGATGCCTTACGTCCTTCAGCCGTCCATATCCCGTCGTCGTCGTAAGACGACACGCGGTAGTGGCCAGGAACATGGTCTTGTGTGCTATAGGTTCTACAAATCCAACGGTCACGGTGCGGAGCAAATTCTGCCGCACTAGCAAATGGCCGGTAGACCGGCTTAGGTGTAGGGTCAGGCACTTCCTCGACAAGATGTTGGTAGGTGCGTAAGCTGTTGGTCCCATCGTCTTTATAGTAAACAGCCCCCACCGACCAAGGCCGGTCATCCCTGTCCTGACTAGCTTTACACGGGCCGACTACGCAGCCATCGCCTCTTTTGTACCAAGCCCCGGCACGAAGCTGTAGCTTCGGTTTTGGTGGTTCCCAGGTGAACGAGTCGCAGTCAGGTAAATGCTCTACCAAGTCACTATCTTCCACTTCATCTGCGATCCACCGTCCATCCCAACAGAATGTGTCCACACGTCCTTCTTCATCCTCAACAAGCCATTTGTCTCCTGGCAGCGTTGCGGCTTTAGATTCCCCGATACAATAGCGAATCTCTCCGCATCTTGTCCTATACCACTGCCCTGGCTTCAATTCAATTTCTTTACTCATTAGGCATATCCCATCCAAAAGTTACGGCACCGATATGTTCCGCAAGGATGCTCCATTTTATTGGAGTAGCTTGCGGGGTTAGTTTGATTTCATTGACCCCTTTCAGGGGTAATCGGACCAATTCCATGTTCCGAACGTATACGTCGAGATTATCGACGAATAGCTTATACTTGCTACTAGTCTCTGCCAGTTTACCTCGCATGAACTTAATAGCAGTCTTCTCTCCAACTCCAGGCAGCCCCTGAACATTGTCGCTGGCACAGCCAGCCCATGCCTTTACAGAGGACCACTGCGTGGGCGAGATTTCGTATTCCTTCCAGAAGTCATCAACCGTGTACGGTTCCTTGGTAACTACGTCATGGACGCAAACCGAAGGCGACAATAGCTGGAGCAAGTCTTCATCCCGGCTAACGATCACAAAGTTCTCTAGCGGGTTATTGTAAACCGTAGAGGCAATGAGGTCGTCCGCTTCGTAGCCTGTTTGCCCGAAGATGTTCTGGCATCCCATCTGATGTAGTAGCTTCGGCAACGCCGAAACCTGATCGTACATCTGCTGGCGACGTAGCTTCATCTCGTCGGTTTCCGACGTCCGTTTAACTTCACGGTCAGCCTTATAACCGGCATAGACTTCCCGACGCTTTGATTGCCTGCTATCAAAATAGAAGGCGACGTTCCACGTCGAATAAATGCCTTGCAGCTTCTCCGCAGTAACCCCTATCTGATACAGGACACCTGTAGCCATGTTAGGGTCATCCGGGTGCCGCATCTCATGGACGGTGTGCATCGCCCTGTGTGCGAGGTTGGCTACGTCTAGCAGTAGGTACTTATCGTTCATCTGGGGCACCGAAGACTAATTCTAGGATAGCGGCGAAGCCGATGTAGGAAAGGAACATTGCGACCCCGCCTAGCAAAACACCGGCGATAATATCGCCCAGGATTGAGAAGACTTCCATTACTCGGATTCCTTGAGGTACTCGATGTTATGAATGAATGAATCGTTGAATAAATTAGTGCTTAGGGTGCCGTCTGCGGCACGGTACACCTTATCTATAGTTTCCGTAGTACCCTTTCCCCGAACCCATTTGTGGCGGAACTTCCGTTCCTCCCGAGAGAGCAGCAATTCCCAAGCAGTCTCCGGAGTCAACTGAACCCACCGCTCCGCTTTGCGGAGAATGGGGTACTTCTCCTCGCTGTAGTTGATTGATGCCTGGAATGGAGATGCTTTCCCTGGTCTATGAAAAAGAAACAAGAAAAATTCCCCCTGTCTAGGGAATCGCCATTCTCCTGTAAGTTCATACCCTTCTGGTACTTCGACTTCAATTTCGATCTTTTGCTTTGCCATAGTTCTCACTCGTACTTTCGTTTGCGGTTCTTCGAAACATCCAACTGTTCCATGTAATCACTATACGCAGATTTCAGCAAACCCAAGAGATCATTTTCCAAATTTTCGTCTTGAATTTTCGCAATGAAGTCTTCCAAGTAGTAACCGGCTTCGCCGGTGAATGGGGCCGTATAACGGCCACCAGGGTTCTTTAGGTACTTGTTTTCTTGTAACCACGCGATAGTGGTGCCTAAGTTATCAATACCGAACGTAGGATAGAAGTGCTCGCGGAACGCGAGCCTTAGACCGTTGACACGGTTCTTGCGTACTGTGACCTGGATCTCCTCGCCGATGCTGACCTTTTTACCGTTGACCTCTTTTTTGATCTGCTCAGCAATGGACATCTCAAGTTCCAAGTGACACCAAAACTTGAGGGCACGCCCTCCCGAAGTCTTGTCCTTGGGCGAATAGGGGTTAGCCCGTTCGATATTATCCCGGTGTTGGCTAAGGCCAATCAGGATGCTATTGCTCTTGGCGAGCTTAGGCATGAGCTTTCGGAGTCGTTCGCTGTGGATCTTACCCTGCTCCATCTTATAGGAGCCTTCAGGGTCTTTGTCCTTCTCTCGTTTCAGCATGTCCTCGTCGATCTTGGCCAAAGCAGACATGGGAAGCCAAGCATCCCAAGAGTCCACAATCACCACGACTGGCTTTTCAGCCAGCTTTTCAATGGCATCGTACAAGTGGTCGAGGCTTTTAGCCTCCATTGGTTCTACCCGCTCAGCCATCTTTCGACCGAAGAATTCGGAGTTATTGAAGTTGGAGCCGTACTCGCCGTCAAACACAACTAAGCGGTGCTCGTCGTAGAACGGGTTGTTGGCGGCTTCCGCCATCAGTAGCTTTGCGTGAAACGACTTTCCTGATCCGGAGTTACCGTGTAACCAAAGAATCATACCGGGCGACACGGCTGCGCCGGGAGTGCCCGAGATATGGATGTCGGCAAGGTCCGACCCAAGGCTTAGATTAGGCGGCGGTAGGGAGGCTGACGCCTCCTCAAGGGATTCCATTGCTTCCTCTAGTTCTTCCAACGCTGCTTTCTTTTTTGCCATGTTTATTCCTTCGTGTTACAAAATCCGTGACATTCAAACGATTCTACTACATACCGCCCTTTTTTATCGGCGATTGTTTTTATTTCTGGGTATTTTGGGTGCGGTAGCAGGAATAAGGGTCTTCGCTGCTTACCCCCCTGATCTTTCAATAAAGTTACGGGCTCTCCCTTTCGGTCGGTGAGTTCGTGTTCCTTGGTCGCCATGTATGCAAACTTTTTAGGGAATATAATTTGCATTTTTTTCCAATACCCAATACCCCCTTGAACGCATCCACCTTTAGGCGAGTCAGGGTCACCCAAGCAATTGTTGTTTTTGAAATCCTTGTAGACATCAGGGGGACGGATACCTAAGTAGCGGAGCACGTTAAATACTCCTGCCTTGTTTAGGTTGTTCTGTATCAGAGGGTAAATGGGGTTCAATTCCGGGTAGTTCAGAGACATATTACGGGCACGTTCAACCTCTTTTATATCGAATCCTATAATTTCACCCCAAAATACATTACCTTATTAAATTGAACTGAATAATCGAGATGGCGAATACGGTTGTCTTCTGTGCCCTTATTATTCTTGAGCACGAGAAGATCTTCTACTTCATAATGCCAGAAGGGATAATGAAGGGTGGCAGCTCCACCTCGAACTCCACCCTGACTGCATGACTTTACGGCTGTCTGGAAATGCTTGTAGAAGGGCAATACTCCAGTATGACTTACCACACCACCATTAACTGGAGAGCCGATCGCTCGAATACGACCTGCACCAATACCAATACCAGCCTTCTGAGAAACGTATCTTACGATTGCCGCAGAAGTTGCAGAAATTGAGTCAAGCGAGTCATCTGTCTCGATGAGAACGCACGAACTGAATTGGCGCTGGGGTGATCTGACACCAGCCATAATAGGAGTAGGAAGTGAAATATCGAATGTAGAAAGAGCATCATAAAGATCTTTAACCCACTTAATGCGAGTTTCCTTTGGATAGTTAGAGAAAAGAGTCATCGCAATGAGCATGAATGTCATCTGCGGCGTTTCATAAATCTGACCCGTGACGCGATTCTTAATTAGATACTTGCCACGGAACTGCTCCATAGCAGCATAGGCAAGATAATTATCGCGATCATGGTCAATATAGCGACCGAGCTCTTCAAACTCTTCAGTGGTATAAGCATGACCGAGCTGTTGGTCATAATAACCTTCGTCGACTACGCTTTCATAGTGTTGAGTAAGCGACTGTGGTTCATATTGCCCATACACTTCCTTACGAAGTTGGTAGTTGATTAGGCGACCTGCGACGTATTGATAGTTAGGTGTTTCTTCTGTAATGAGTTCGGCGGCCGCCTTGATCATTGTTTCATGAATATCAACTGACTTGATATTGTTATAGAATTGAATATGAGATGCCAGCTCAACTTCACTTACCGAAACACCGGTTAACCCTTCACACGCCCATTCAATTACTTTATGGATCTTTTCAATATTAAGCGGCTCTTTGCGACCGTCTCTTTTTATTACGTTAATAACTGACATCTATATCCCTCTATTAGTTTAGATCCCTGGTCGCTTCAATCACGTCAGGGAAATGAATGCCGATGATATTCCAGCACTGCTCAGCAACTATACGGTGTTCCTTTTGAGTTGCCTTGTCCATGCGGAGTTGGCAATAATGAATCCAGCTACGAAGCGAACCCGACATAATTATAACCGATTCAGTATTGCCTTCTGGCAGCACTGCACGAGCTTGTTCCTTGGCAATGCCGTTTTGAATTGCCCACTCATACGCAAGCCTTGCTTCACGCATGACATGCTTTTGTGTCATTGTCCATTCCTCAGCCAACCTATCTCCGTCAGATCCCAGTTCCACCGAGTTTTGCCTGTTTTTAGCGTCCTGTAGACGCGCTTCTCGTTTGACGAATCCAAGATCTTTTGTTGGATCAGCATAACGCTGCGAGTATTCCTGAAACGAGAATGAACGGTGACGTAAGATCTGTCGTGCAATGTCTCGGGTTGTTTTGATTTCCATACTGACATGGACCATCTCCAGAGGAGACCAGTGCTGGTTACGAATTAGATAGCGTACCAATCTAGGAGCTGTTTCTGTATTATTTTGATTTGATGGATTTGATACTCTTGCTGCCCATGCAACTAGCTCTTCAGCTGTCGCGCAGCCTGTATAAGCAGATGGTTTAGTGATACCGATTAGATTTACTTCACTCATAATTCAATATTTACTCCAGTTCGACCTTTAAGCGACTCGTATAGTGGTTCGTATTCTTCTCCAAGTTCTTCGAAGAAGTGTTTCAGGAGATATTCAGCGAAGGGCGGCGCATATGGATCATTATCCAGATGCTTTTTGTCTCTATTGCGGAGGCCTTCAATACAGAACAACATTCTCTTTTGATTATCTGTCATCGGTTTCACTCAGGATGTTCCTTCCTACATACGGGGCATTTATTTTCTGGTATGCGGCCAGTCTTTACAAAGGCGCCAGATGTACCTTCTTGATAGTAGCCACTATACCATCTACCCACTCTGTAATATGCTTTACAGAAGGGACAGGTTCTCATTTCATTATTAGCTTGTGTCTTCATGTTCACTCTTCTGTTGGAGAAGCATCTTCCGTACAGTCATACCTAGATATCTTGTTAGGAAGACGCCATTCGGTAGGCAGGCGATAATATTATTCCACCACAGCCTATGTAGCTCTCTGAAATTTCCAGGGTACACACCAAGGCGACCACTATCAGGAAAACTCATTATAGCTTCTTTTTCTGATTCGGTCAAGCTTTCAATGACTTCTTCTGGTGTCAACATTACCTGATCCTTCTAGTGCTTTAGTAGCAATACCGTGTATACCATACCGACTGACATATCCTTTATCACCAGCCCGTATTTCGTTCGTCGTCGCATCTTTAATCCTGCGCAAAGCAGCTTCCAGCGCTTCAAGACGTTCGGCAGCCCGCCATTCGATAGATTGTAGTGAGTCAATTGATCCGTGGCGTCGATCAGCCTCATAATACATTTGTTCAACCAGTGTCATACTGTCAAAGTTTTTAACCTTCTTAGTCATTAGGTACAGCCTTTTTGCG
>OGVO01000039.1_pt1 | contig 22004 bp, 53 predicted proteins | sample 1575771 | NCBI WGS metagenome assembly OGVO01 (sample SAMN07581527, study PRJEB24739) | freshwater metagenome | place: Singapore | collected 2015-01 | reverse complement strand
TTCAAGCAGAAGACGGCATACGAGATGCGCATTAGTGACTGGAGTTCAGACGTGTGCTCTTCCGATCTGTTTCCCAGTCACGATAAGGTTTTTGTAGGCAGTTTGCTTATTAGCATAGCACTGTTTATATTTTCTTTGTTCAAAGCAGGCGACTTTGTAAGCGGCGTGATACTCACAAGCGGTGTGCTAGTAGCATTTGGTTATAGTTTACGTTGGATCTTTAAAGAGAAACCAGAGAGCAAATAATGCCTAAGTTTTACATGATGATTGGCGTTCCAGGCAGCGGTAAAAGCACTTGGATCAAAAAGCATAATACTGGCAGCGTTATGGTTGCCAGCAGCGATGCTTATATCGATGCCCAAGCCGAACGTGAAGGCAAGACCTACAACGATCTTTTTAAAGATCATATTAAAGCTGCCAATCAACACGCATTGCATGTTGCCAAGCAAGCATTTGATTTGAATTTGGATCTGATCTGGGATCAAACCAATGTAAGCCGTAAGAGCCGTGCTCCTAAGTTGGCTATGGTTCCTGATCATTATGAGAAAATTGCTGTGGTGTTTGATACACCTGAACCTGCCGAACTTAAAAAGCGTTTGGCTAGCAGACCTAGCAAGACCATTCCTGCTAATGTTATCATGGGCATGGCTAGCAGCTTGGAACAGCCAAGCTCGGATGAGGGCTTTGACCGTATTATTAGAGGTTCCTAATGTAACTGAAATTGTTACAAAAAACTTTAAAGAATTAGGGGCCAAAAGCCCCTATTTTTACCTAACCTATTGAAAATATTACAGAATCTTTTTGGTTGACTGATCCCTGTTTGAGCATATTATAGTGGTATAAGCAACGGAGACCAAGCAAATGGCTACGTGGACCTTTGACGAGAGCATTGTTTCCGATCTTCACAAGGATGCTCGCGGTTATCGTCCGCGTGGCGATTTTTGGTCTATGTGGAAGGAAGCCCTTCCTGCTGCCAAGCAGATGATTTGGGACAACCTGCTGGACGAGTTGGACTCTGCTATTGAGCGTGAGCGTGAGGAGACGCAGCGAGCCCTTGACGAATTCAACAAGTGGATTGTGCTTACCCGTTCGTTTACCAAAACTGAAGAAGAAGCTCTGCGCTGGATGACCGAAGATAAGAATTTCCAGCATAGCCAGGACATTGAAGGGTGGGTTTATGAACAGGGCATCCTGTTCACGGATCGCGGGCGTGAAGTTGTTAAGCTTCTCAAAAAGATTTACCGTGTGCGATATTGAAGGTTGACACTGTATCAAAAGACTGTAGTATGAACTAACCAAGCAGGAGAACGCAAATGTCTAAGCTTACTATTGGTGACATCAACCAGGGCATTATGTTTGGTAATTGGTCAGATGACCAACTGAATAGCATGATTATGGCTATCAAGTTTGCTCGCGCTCAGCTGGGCAAGAAGAACAAGTATACTTTCCGTCCCGGCGACAATGTTAAGTTTCACAGCCGCGGTGTGACCTATACGGGCACGGTACAAAAGATTATGGTCAAGAACATTACAGTTAAGACTGGTCGCGGCATCTATCGTGTGCCTGCTAACATGCTTGAAGCAGCCTAAGGAGATAGTTATGGAAAGCGAAACTTTCGCAGGTGTAATGACTGCTGCTATGTTGCTGGTTGCTGTGGTGCTGTCGTTGCTAGCTTTACAGGCTATGGAGAATGAACGATGACGACTTTTGAAGCTATCAAGCTTCTTATAGAAGAAGATGTGCGCTGTGATATCCACGGCGACCTCTACGGGCATGAACGTGTAGCAGAGCATCTTGCTGATCGGTTTGATGCTTTGGTTAAGGAAAATGAAGAGCTTAAAGCAAAGCTGGCAAAGGCTCAAAAGCAAGCGGCGGACGCCAGCTGGGCCGAAGACTATCGTCGTGGAATGTCGTTTTAACAGGAGAGCAAAATGAATAAGTTTACAAAGATGTGTGTCAGCGCAGATATTGACGAAGCTATTGATTTTCTCCGGCAGATGCAGGGGTGCGTCCTAGATGGGGACGTTAAGGGTGCAGAGCATTTTCTCGATAAGGTAGTGTTTACGGTTGGTCAGCTAGAGTACGCGATTGCCGAAGCGGATACCCGCGATGAGCTGGTTATGGACGAAGCTTAACTGTAACATTTTTGCAACACTACAGGGGGTGTTGTATTTTTGCAACACCCCCAAATGTAACAGAAATTGTAACAAAAAAGTTGAATTTTTGGGTGTTTGGGGCGATTTTTCTGGTTGACGAATCCTTGTTTGAGCTTATTATGTGTATATAGGGAATGAGGACAGGGGTGCTGTTGCCCCGCCCAAAAATGGAGTCAAGCATGTCTAAGACCTTTACTGTTGCTGGTGTTTCCACGCTCGAGGGTGTTGTTAAGTTCCGTGTTGCTAACGGCACCGCTGCTGCTCGCGCTAAGGTGCTTGAGCGTTCGGGTCATACTAACATCAAGCTGGAAGACCTCAAGAAGCCCATGACCAAAGAAGCGGCTTATGAGTATCTTGCTGCCAAGGGTTTCAAGGAGACCAAAGAGGCAGTTGCTAAGGCGCCTAAGGCTGCTAAGCCTGCTAAGGCTAAGCTTGCTCCCAAGCTTAAGGTCGTTAAGACCAAGCCTGCTGCTAAGCCTGCTAAGTCTAAGGAAGTGCCTGCTGCTAAGGTGCTCGAGGACGCAGGCATTGTTGTTGGCGGCAACGCTCCGGTTGCTGCTGCTCCGTCCACTAAGAGCATTGACGAGGTTGCTAAGATCAAGGCCAAGAACCTCGAGACCATGCGTAAGGTCACTAACAAGCTTCGCGCCCTGCGTGAGTTTTGATCCCGGCAGGGGAGGTTGACAGCCTCCCCTTTCATGCTATACTCAAACAGTAGTAAGGAGATGTGACATGGCTACTCGCAGCATGATTGGTATCGTAGAAGATGATGGTACGGTAACTGCTATCTATTGTCACTGGGACGGCTATCCCGAACACAATGGTCGATTGCTTGTCAAGTATTGGAACGATGCTTATCTAATCGAACATCTTATGCAGTTGGGCAACCTTAGCTACCTTGGCAAGGAGATTGGTGAGAAGCAGGACTTTGATCAGCCTACTGATCGTAACTGGTGTCTTGCTTATGGTCGTGATCGCGGTCAGGCTCAAGGTGGTGTTTACTTCTATAACGACCGTGAAGGCTACATCAAAAATGCTGTGAATGATAGCGGCGTTGATTATATCTACCTTTGGGAAAACGACAAGTGGCGCTGTTGGGATTACGAAGGCAAGCACATCAATCTTTATGAAATGAACGTGGAGGCCTAACATGAAAACGCTCATTGGTCTTGGGATTCTTACATTCTTCGTCTTTCTCATTCTTGGACCGCTGATTGTTATTTGGGGTCTTAATACTCTGTTCAGGCTGGATATCCCTTACACTATCGAAACTTACTTTGCGGTGTTTGCAGTGAGTTTGTTTTTCCACCCTGTGCGTTTCTATCGAAAGGACTAAGCTATGCCTAACTGGTGCTCCAATCATCTAACACTTCGTCATCCTGATCCAGAAATGATTGAAAAGGTAGCAGCAGCATTTAATGAAGGAAAGCTGTTCAACTCGCTAGTGCCTATGCCTGAAGAGTTGCGTAATACGACCAGCCCTAGTGATCAGCCTAATGCTGATCTAATTGCCAAGTATGGATATGACAATTGGCGAGACTGGAGCATTAATAATTGGGGCACCAAGTGGGAAGCTAATAGCGAAGAAGGTGCTATTGTTGAGCAAAGTGAAAACGAAATCGTGCTGGTATTTGATACAGCATGGGCTCCTCCAATCGAATTTTATGAAACTATCGAAGATCAGGACTGGGACGTTCGTGCTCATTACTTCGAACCTGGCATGATGTTTTGCGGTACATATGAAGACGGTGACAACGACGAGTTCAAGATCGGCGAGGATGAAATTCCAGATGAACTAGAGGAAATGTTTGAAGTTAGTTCATGGATCGACTCTGACGAGGATGAGGGCAGCAAATGAGAATTAAGGTAGAATTTATCGATCCTGACACCGACGAAGTAAACGAAATCATTATGGACGGTCCTGATATGGATCCTGAAGCATTACGTGCTATTGTTTTAGAGACTATCAAGTATGTGCCTGAACTAGACTTTGCACAAGGTCTAGACCTTAGGATCACGGAAATTCCAACTGGTACCATTCATTAACAGTGCCAAATTTTACACAGGAGAGAGCAATGAAGAAAGTAAACAAGATTATCGATAAGCTAATTAAAGTGAATGAAACGTATACAGTAAACATGTATGACAACGGATTCATGTTTGAGATTAGCGGTCGAGATATTGATAATGAATATAAGACTGCTAAGATCTTATGTTCTTCAGTTGAAGACGTAATTGCGCTGGTTATTGAAGCTAGTGAGCTGCCTAAGGCAGACTAACTAACGTATGGACTATTATTGCAATCAAAAGTTTTGGTGGTTGTCTGTTGATCCAGAATCAAAGACATACAACTCTTGTTGTGCTGCTCGATCACAAAAAATTGATTTAAAGTGGATTGAGCAGCATCCTGGACAACTGTTTAATAGTCCATGGTTAGTTAAAGAACGTGAAGACATGCTACAGAACAAACCTGTAGCAAGTTGCGAAACTGCTTGCTGGCAGCCTGAACAAAATCAACTGCCCAGCCGTCGACAGAAAATGATGAGTACCGAGGTGCTGTACACTGATACTCATGCTGATCCAAAAATGCTCAGTGTGATTATCGGACGTGATTGCAATCTGGATTGTGTATATTGTTGCAAGCAATACAGTACCTCTTGGTTAAGAGACATAAAACAAAATGGTGCTTACCTAGATGATGAACGATTTCAGTTAAATGTTTCAGATCAACTGTATCTTAAAGCTGGGCAAAACATCATTAAACAAACGCAATCCTATCAAACTATATTGAATGAATTATGCCAAATTAAAAATGTTGAGGAGCTTAACATCGTAGGTGGAGAGCCTTTCCTCAGCAATTATTTGTTAGACTTAATTAACCATTTCGATTGCAAGATCACAATTAACACAGGGTTAGGTGTTAACACCGAACGCTTACGCAGGATTGCAGATCAATTACATAGTCATGTAGAAATATTTGTCAGTGCCGAAACTACAGGTTCGCTATACGAATTCATTAGACATGGCAACAGTTGGAATCAATTTTTAACCAATTTGGATGTTTTACAGAAAAGGTTTAAGGTCGATTTCAGTAGCGTAGTTTCTAATCTTACAATTTTTGGATTAGAACAGTTTCAAAAACAATTTGGTTATAGCAAGGTTGTATTGTTTTGCAATGATCCAATTTATCTCAATGCTTGTGTGTTGGATGACGAAAGTCGACAAAGATTACAAGCAACAGAATTTTTATACAACAATACTCAAATTCAAAACAACATAAAACAATCTGCTACAGAACAACAAATTCAAAACTTTAAAACTTACATACGAGAGTATGCTCGCAGAAGACAGTTGACATACGATATGTTTCCTGCTAGCTTTGTACAGTGGATACACAGGGACTAAACAATGAATGAATATTGGCTTTCTAGAGCAAGTCAAGTTGAAGCTGAATTAGACCAACTTCAACGCGAGTATCATGATGCTATCAAGCAATATCAAACACGTATCGAAGAGTTGGAACGCAAGCTACTGGAAGCCAATTGCAATGCTCAAACTACAGGAACTACAAATGAATCTGTTCAGTGAACTTTATCTCAAGCATCTAGCACGAACGCTGTTTTTTATCAGCATTGGTGTTAGCAGCAGCATTGGTCAGTATATTTTGACCAAAAACATTCTAAAAGATGATTTTGTATCAACTGTGTTTGCTGTAGTTTGGGCAACTACGCTGGTTGTGATTTATGCTTTCTTTGTAGCAGAGCGTGAACACAAGTATCGCGAAATGAAAAATAGTTTTAACTATCACCGGACGCTAAAGCCTGATAACCCAATCGGTGCTATCAATCGTGATTATACGCAAATGCGTCCTGTTCCTCCAGAACCCAAGCCTGAGCAAAAGTTTAGTAAAGTAGAATTCGTACACTCAATGGAACCAATGGAACCAAAGAAGTCAGAGGACAAGAAGAATGGCACACCCTCCAAGTCGTGAAGAACTAGAACAAGTTTGGCAGTCTGGCCAAGTTGGCTGGCTTAAAGAGTACAATAAAAATGCCAGAGGTAAGCAACCCTACACTATTGTTGCCAAACCTTATCGCAAAGAATATTTGGAGCCAGTTGAAATTACAATTTGGGCTAAGAGTGCTCAAGGTGCTATGAAGCATACATGGGAACTAAGTCAAAAGGTTCGTGAGAAGTATCCTTATGATGAACACAAGGATATTGCGTGGGAATACGGTTACAAGCGGGACAAGTAAATGAAAATCTTTGGTTTCGTTCTAATGGCTGTTTCACTAGGTGCTGTAATCTCAGCGTATATTCTAATGCCAAAAAATGAAGAAACTCAAAAGCTACTCAGGTTGACAAAAGCCGCAATAGCCATTATTGTAGTAACACTAGCAACACTGTTTATGTTGGCAGTGGTCAATAGTGAAGTAACCCTCAAACTGTTCTAACAAGGAAACTGAAATATGAAGAAGCTTGCTGCTATGCTACTTGCTGCTACAACTCTTGCTGGTTGTGCTCAGATTGATACAGGCAATACCGGTGTTGAATCTACGTTTGGACAGGTAAAGGAAGCTCCGCTGCCTCCAGGCATTTATTGGACACTGTTCAAGACTGTGTATGAAATCAACACAAAGGAAATCGGACTTGAACTAAATGACATGCAACCTAAGGCTCGTGACAATATCACTCTTACTGATGTAGACATTACCATTTACTTTAGGACTAATCCTGCATCTGTAGCAAAGATTATGACCAAGTATGCAGGCGACATGACCAAAGACAAGAACGGTGATTACGTTGTGGGCTCAGCACTGCTAACACGTATGGCTCGCGAAAGTGTGTATAATGCGTTCAGCAAGCACATTGCTAGCGAGATGCATACCAAGCGAACAGATATTGCAGCATTTATTCGCGACTCGCTGCAAAAGGAAATTGACAGCGATGCTGGTAAGGGTATGTTTGAAATTACAAACGTGCTTATCCGAAACATCGTAACTGATCCTCGTCTTGAAGAGGCAATTAAGCAGAGTGCCGAAGTTGAGTTTGCCATTCGCAAGCGTCAGCAGGAACTGGAACTAGCTAAGGCCGAAGCTGAGCGTAAGCGCATCGAAGCTGAAGGCGAAGCTGTTGCTAACCAGATCATTTCTAAGTCAATTACGCCTGAGCTGATTGAGCTACGTCGAATTGAAGCTATGCAGGGCTTTGCCAAGCAGGGCACACATACAGTAATCCTTCCTCAGAACACAACTCCTCTTGTACAGGTTAAGTGATGATTGAGATGTTTCCTTATGTTATTGCTCGTCCTTGGGAAGAGGACGAGCCTGACAACCTCTGTGTCTATACCATTTACAATCGTGAAGTCCAGTATGGAACGATGAAAGAAGCTGAAGGGCTTTTACGTTATGTACGTAATCAAAAAGAAGATGATTCAGATCGTTATGAAATCTATCGTGTGACTTATAAAAAGGTTTAGCTATGCGTTGGCTATCTAGGCAAGATCGCAAGGTTAAAAAGGTTATTGCTCAAAAAGATTGGCATGAATGGTATGCTTGGTATCCGGTAAAATTGTCATCAAATGACAAGTGGCCAGAAACCGTTTGGTTAGAAAAAATTTATAGGCGCAGGCGTTGGCCTTTAATGTCTGCGTATAGCGATTATGATATTGCTGTAAGCCTTATTAAGAAAGAATCTAAACCTTGGCGTAGACCTACATATGAATATAAAGAACTCACACAACTAATGATTGACGCAGGCAGTAAAAAATAGTAAGTTAAATACATAGAGTTTGGGGGCGGGTGTTGGTACACGGGAGGTCCTTATAAGACCTTTAGCACTAGATGGGTGTTCTTGACTTGGTTCGATCCCAAGCGTCCCTACCAAACAATTTGGACGAGTAGCTTAGTGGCTAAAGCCGGCCGCTCATAACGGTCTTATCGGGGGTTCGAGTCCCTCCTCGTCCACCATTAACAACAATGGAGCATCATATGACTAAAGAAGTAGATACCAGAGATTACGTAGCAGAGTTCCTAGCAGCAGGCAAGACTGTTACTGTAGTGCCTACTGGTCAGCGTAGTGACCCACAAGTAGTTCAAAAGTTTTATGGAGGCAGACCAAAGAAGCAGCCTGAGCCTCCAGTAGAAGACAAGAAGTAATCATTTTACTGTAAACATTTAATTTCACATAGTCCCACATCTGTTTAAATCGAAGGTTGGTAACACTCCGATAATTGTTACGCACGGACAAAGGTTTGGCTCACTTTAGGCTAAATGATTGCGGCTCTGAGAAAAAGCAACCGCAATATACTACACGTTCGATTGATGGGGCGTGATAGTGTTTCCGTTGGATATCAGCTGGAATAATGGGGTACAGGACAACCGCCCCGCTTGTAAAATACACCCGTAAAAAACAAGTTCCTTCATCATAATGTCGGAGAACTCAACAGAAGTATCTGACATACTGGTCCCAAAATCGGGATCAGTATGACATCAAATCTAACAGAAATAACAATATATAATCGATGATTAAGCGAATGAGTGTTAACGAATGAGTTTAATCAGAAGATTGGTTGCTGCAAGCAACCCTTAAGCATTGACATATATCTAAACTGCTATAAACTGATGCTGTAATAGAAAGGCAAATCATGACTAGACAAGAGATTGTTGAATTACTGAATACAGGTGTTCACACTGTGACGTTTACTAAAGTAGATGGAACTGAACGAACTATGCCCTGCACCTTAGATCCTGCATTACTACCTCAAGTGAATATTGTTGAAGATCGACGAGTGCCTCGCAAGTTGAATATGGATACACTTCGAGTGTTTGTCACTGATGTTAATGAGTGGCGTAGCTTTAGAATTGAAAATGTAAAGAGCATCACACCCGCTCAATAAATATGTAGCTATGTTTAACTACTACAGGTTCATCAAAAGCCGCTACAGTACAGTATCAGAAATTTTAGCAGAACAAGCTAAAAAAGAAGGCTTGTCAATACGTACCATTGACAAGTTTGATGATGATAGTGATCGTAATAGAATCACTGTCATTGTAGTACATGATGTTATTATCGATATCTACAGAGGCTAACAAGGAGATAGCAATGCAGCCTTCATATGCACAGAGTACCACGACAGCAGGTTATGACGAAGGTCTTCGTTCATACCTTCTAAGTGTTTTTAATTATATGACTACTGCGCTAATGGTTAGCGGATTAATTAGCGCATATATTGGTTACAATACCGCACTAGCACAGGCTATTTGGGCTACACCATTCAAGTGGGTTGCTGTACTAGCTCCGCTAGGTATTAGCTTGCTTATCGGGTTTACTGCTCACAAGATGAGTACATACGCTGCTAAGGTTTGGCTAATGGTATTTGCCGCAGCAATGGGCGTAAGTCTCAGCAGCATCTTTTTGATCTACAAGCTGGGTAGCATTTTCCAGGTGTTCTTTATTGCTGGCACAATGTTTGGATCAATGGCTCTATGGGGATATACCACTAAGCGAGATCTCAGTGGGTTTGGGTCATTCTTTATGATGGGCGTTATTGGTCTAGTTCTTGCTGGACTGGTAAATCTATTCCTACAGAGCAGCGCACTAGCATTTGTTGTAAGTGCATTAGGTGTTCTAATCTTTACAGGTCTTACTGCTTATGACATGCAGAATATCAAGAACACTTATTACGAACTAGAAGGTGATGAACGTGATAAGGCAGGTGTACTTGGTGCGCTAAGTCTTTATCTAGACTTCATCAATATCTTCGTAAGCTTGCTACAGCTAATTGGCGATAAGAAAGACAGCTAATGAATCCATCATCTCCCTCATTTTGCGTCATGCCTCATATGGGACTTGCTGTTCAAAATGAGGGAGATATTTGTGCGTGTAATATGAATGCCTATAGTTATAGCCATAATGGGCAAGTAGCACGTATTAACAATATCACAGTAGATCAAGGATGGTCTAGTCCAACACGTAAAGAAATAGCCAGTGTACTAGATCAAGGCATCAGGCACGAAAGTTGTAAAGCCTGTTGGGATTTAGAAGACTCTGGTCATCAAAGTGCCAGACAAGAATTAAACAAAATGTTTGGGCATTTGGAGCCTTTAGAAAATCAGCCCCGTGTATTGATTTTAAAACCTGGAAATACATGCAATGCAAGCTGTAGAACTTGCAGACCTGAAACCAGTAGCAGTTGGTATCAAGATTCTTTTCGTTTACATCAATTAAAAAATCCAGATGCAAAATTTAAAGAATATATCCAGACATTTGAAAATGTAAAGAACAGCTTTAACAAGCGCAGCCCAAACATGTGGCCAGTTCTAAATGATTGGTATGAAAACTTAGAGTTCATTGATATCTATGGTGGCGAACCATGGTTAATAGACGGCTTATGGGCTAGCTTACAAACTGCTATAGACAAGGGAGTAGCACACAAAGTCTCATTGAGAATACACACTAATGGCAGTGTTTGGAATGAACACTATATGGAAATCCTAAAGCAGTTTAAAAGTGTGTATATTGGGCTTAGCTTGGATAGTCATGTGGCCAAAGAGTCAGAATACATTCGAAATGGCTTAGATTATAACACTACCTTAGCTAATACTTTAAAGTTCGTAGAATATATAGAACAACATGACAATCTAAAATATTATATTAGTATCACTGTAAGTGTGCTAAACATTTGGAGTTTACCAGATACTGTTAGAGAATATAAAAAGTTTTTTGATCCAAAACGATTGGGATTTAGAAATTATGTTTATACGCCTGAGTATTATGACATAAGACATCTGCCTAAAGATGTAAAACGTCAAGTTATTGAAAAAATGCGTAAAACTACAACAGGTAACTTTGTACCCGTTATCAATTTTATGAATCAAGTGATACCCAACTGTATGATCTATTGGCCAAAGTTTTGTTTGGAAACAGACAAGTTAGATCGTATACGTAATCAAAGTTTCAAAGAAGTCTTTCCAGAATGGCATTCTATATTAGAACCATATTGGAATTACAAGTCAGCTAAAAAAGAATGGTACGGCAGCTGTGAGCTGTAATAGGCAAGACCTATTAGTTCTATAGAAACAAACCATTGAATTTTCCCATAATTTAACTTGAAACCATAGCTGTAAACTGTTATATATTATTACACAAACAAGGAGAACACGATGAAGACCGTTGGCGATCAACTCACTGCCTTTGCTGTTACTGGGGTAAAGCCAGGCGCACTATCAGGTGACGACGCATTTGATACTATTACAGACGAAACTTTTGAAGGCAAGTGGAAGATTATTGTATTCTATCCCAAGGACTTTACATTCGTTTGTCCTACTGAAATCGTAGCATATGACAAGCTAGCACAGGATTTTGAAGATCGTGATGCTGTACTGCTAATTGGATCTACAGACAATGAGTTCTGTAAGATTGCTTGGCGCAATGCTCATGAAGACCTAAAGAAGACTTTTAGTTGGATGTTTGCTGATACTCAGCGTCCTTACTATGACGAAGTTAATCAGGAACATGTAAATCTCAGCCTAAGTGAACAGCTGGGTATTTTCTCAAAGCCACATGGTGCTGCTCTACGTGCTACATTTATTGTTGATCCAGACAATGTCATTCAGCATGTGACTGTTAACAACCTAGATGTTGGGCGTAATCCAGAAGAGACTCTACGTATTCTTGACGCACTACAGACTGGTGAGCTATGTGCTTGTAATCGTGCTATTGGCGGAGCAACACTCTAATGGTATGGGTAAACACAATCAAGGAAGCACTTCCGGATTATGCTAAAGATACCAAGCTGAATCTAGATGCTGTGATTAATCGCAGCACTCTAACACCAGAAGTTGCTAACGGCTGCGCTCTTGCAGCCGCTATGGCTACTGGTAACGGCAAGCTGCTGACATTTGTTGCTGCTGGTATCGACGAGTCAGCTGACAAGACTGCTGCGCTTACTGCTGCTGCTATTATGGCACAAAACAACGTCTGGTATCCATATGTTGAAATGACGGGCGGCGCACTGGAGGGTATTCCTCCGCAGCTACGCATGAACGCTATTATGAATCATGGCGGTACTTCAAAGGCTAACTTCGAAGCATATAGTCTAGCAGCTAGCATTGTGAGCAAGTGTCATTTCTGCGTTAAAGCACATTTTGACACACTCAAGCAAGAAGGGTATTCACTAGATCAGCTACGTGATATTGGTCGAATCGCTTCTGTGATTAACTCTGTTGCTAAGGTATTAAATAGCTAAAAGAGGAAGTCATGCTTGAATGTCTCATACTTGGTGACAGCATAGCAGTTGGAATTGGGCAAGCACGTACAGAGTGTGTAACACTTGCCCGTTCTGGCATAACTAGTGAAGGATGGTATAAGGGTTATGCGTATAATCCTTATTTTCGAGATCCTTATCGTGTTGTTGTTATTAGTTTAGGTACCAATGACATGCGTGGTATGACTGCTGAAATGTTGTTTAGTATAAGGCAAAAAGTAAATGCTCAAATGGTAATTTGGGTTTTACCCAGCAGTACTTTAAAACCTGTACAGTTTTCGGTAGTTAAAGAGTTAGCTAACGAATTTAAAGATCAAATAGTTAGTATACATGACCTAGTAGGACCAGACGGTATTCATCCTCCAACTGCAACTGCTTATCAAAAACTAAGTGATCGCACAAAGCAATTGACAAAAAAGTAATAGATAGTATTATATGAGTATGGGCACGTGGTGAAATCGGTAGACACAAGGGACTTAAAATCCCTCGCTACGGCATGTCGGTTCGAGTCCGACCGTGCCCACCAATTAAATAAAAGTATGTGTTTTAAACCATACAGTGTTTTTGTAGGTTACGATAACAGGGTAACTGATTACCAACAAGGTAAACGTGGCAAGATTCCAAACGCAGCGGTGTTGGAATGGCTGCATGAAAATATCGGACAAAATCGTTGGCAGTTTGATTGGGAACCTCCAACTGATGCTGTTATTAAAAACGTAGATAATAGATCAGTTATAGATCATGTTAATGATGTAGCCAATCAATATTCCTCATCTGGTGCTACATTTTATTTTGACAGTGAGGAAGATCGTCTGCTATTCTGTATGAAGTGGTTGTCAGGAAAAGCTGAACCCCCGCTATTTTGGCACCCAGTGTGAGGTTAAAATGAACATTAGACAGTATGTACATCAATACGTACCTTATCTTCTAATTGCTATTTGTTTGATACAGATTGTATCAACTTGGAGTAATCAATCAGAAGCATTTGCTTGGGTTGTAGCCGCAACAGGATGGATGTTGTATAAATTTGATGCTTAAATAGAATATTCAGACTGTGTGGTAATTTATGAAGAAAAATAAAATAGAAATTGATATTAATACCATAGAAAACGAAAATGTTAAACTCTTCATACAGTCTGAATTAGCCCACTGCGCTCAAAACAAAATTAGAGTTGAACTGCTTGATGCTCCAGTTGACTTTAATGGTTATGAGTGTAGTGGGCATTTTAGTGACGAACCAGATGCATGTTTGACTGTAAGTATCAGCAAAAACATCGACGAGTGGTTACCAACTTTTGTTCACGAATGTTGCCATAAAGATCAATATCTTGAAAAAGCAGATGTTTGGACTGTAAAAATTGGCGAACGATATGATGCTTTGGATATCTTTGATATGTGGATCGATCGTCATATTGAATTAAAAAATTACCAATTGCGACCAGTATTAGATCATATTGTCCAAGTTGAATTTGATTGTGAAAAAAGAGCTGTAGCCAAAATTCAAAAACACAATTTGCCTATAAATGTGACCGAATATATTCAAAAAGCCAACAGTTATATTTGGTATTATCATGCGGCAGCATATCATAGAGCATATACTCAACGTACTAGTCCCTACGTAAGGGCAGAATTGTGGAGTAAAATGCCAGTTGACTTCGACAACAATTATAGTACAATAAGCAGTAAGATGCTTAAACTCTATACCAAGTACTGCTATTAATGACCAAATCAAGATTTGTAGTGGTAGACACTCAGTTTCTTTTTGAAGGCAAGCTCTGGCTTTTAATTCAAGATTATAACTGGTTTAATCTACACTACGGAGAAATCCAAGTTTGGGCTAATACATGTTTGAGTAGTTTTGGTATGCAAGGTATGGTGTTAAAGTTTGATTCTGAAGAAGATCGTAACTTGTTTTTGATGAGATGGTCACATGGCGATTCTTAGTAATGTTTTCAATATTTTTGATGTAACACCTTCAACAACTTATCCAAAGCAGCCCAAACTAGATGGACAATTTGTTCATCCCGAAGATCGTTGGATTGTGGATAGATTTTATATCAGGAAACATACACCACTGTGTATTGCAGGCGGAGCTTGCTTAGCATGGTATCAAAATCGCCCAGTTGATAGCGATATTGATTTGTACTTCACTAATCATGCTCATTATGAAATCTTTAAAGAAAAAGTATTGGAGCGTACATCTAGTGATGTTGATGTAGTTTGTCGTACAGTCACTACATCTGACAATGCTATTACATATAGAGTTACTAATACTAAAACCGGCAAGGAATGGACAGTACAGTTAATTAAGAAAAGTTACTATTCAAATGTACAATCTGTAATAGATGATTTTGATATTACTGTATGCAAGATTGCGTTTGACTTTGATAAAGTTTTTACCAGCAGTACATTTGCAATAGATGAACGAAATAAAGAATTGCGGTTTGATAACGTAAGTCCGCAAAGCCATAAGCGTCTAGTCAAGTACATGTCTTATGGATATCAACCTACACCAGAAACATTTGAACTAGTATGTAATAGTAAAAATGTTGATTGGACGCTAACAGGAGCAGATCACTATGCTTGATAGAAATAGCCTATACGCCTGGAGCATTTTGAGCCCAACTCCTACATATTGTATTCATGAACCAACTGGTGCTCATATTGTTTATTGGCAGGGTGTAGTCATGACCCGTGTTCATGCTATGATCCTTGTACAGGAAAATTGGGTACAGAGCTATGCTACTCCAACTATGAAAGCCGGTGCTTATATAGAGTTTAAACAGTATTACAGGAACGGAGCATTTGGTCCTGTGACATGGAGTAATGTGCTAGAAACTACAGATGCTAATGAATATTTGATGAGGCTTCGCAAATATATTCGCAAACACAACCCTAATTTGTTTGAAGAGTTGGTCAAACAGTATTCGCTTAAAGAAGCTATGTTATGGTTTGCTCGAGCAGAAATGATTGCAGATGGCTAAGGATTATTATTTAGAAGTAGTTGAAGATGAAAAATGGAAGTTGCCACGAGTTCGTGTTCATTCTATTTCTAACGAACATTATGTAAACACTTTTGCTGATTTAAGCGAAGGGCACGATTTTCAAAAAATGGCCGAATGGTGTATTGAAAATGATTGCGGCTATCGCACTAGCTACAACGAATTTGTGTTTAGAACTCAAGAACAAATAACAATGTTTATTTTGAGATGGTCATGACAATATTGTACTCTTGGCAATACAACGGCGCTGGCTCTTGGAAGGAGATTAAAGACTGGTGCAAGGAGTGCATCCCTGATAATTGGAGTGATAACGGACACGAGACTATCTTTTTTAATGATTACGATTCATATGTTCTGTTCTTGCTGAGATGGATCTAACATGAAAATCACTCATATGCCATTCACAACAAATACATATATCATTTCTAATGCATCTGAACTTGAAATTAAAGAATTTAAAAAATGGTTACGAGAAACTGAAATTGATAAAGTTACTTTTTATCAAGAACGTATTGGCTTGATTAGTATTAAAGAAAAAGAATCTGAAATACAGTTTGTTTTACGATGGCTAACATGATTACCTATACAGTGGATCCTAAATCAGGAATAACAATACCAAAACTAATAACTGTGAGAATTAGTCAAAAATTTGTGTACCTTGATATGTACGAATGGCTAAGAGAAAATTGCGTTGGTAAATTTTATATTCTCCCTACCTGGGTTGGCTATGGTTGTCAATTTGAAGATGATGAGGATGCGATACTGTTTGCGCTGAGGTGGTCATAATGGACGTAATGCGTGTTGGGCAAATGCCTATTGATTCAGTGTTTGGTAAAGTACATTATTGGGTCGAAGTTGACTGGTCTAGTAAAAAATACTATTATGATATAATTGATTGGTGTATAGAACATCTTGGCGTGCAAGGTTGGTATCTTGGCGGAAACAATAAGATTTATTTTTACACCCAAGAAGATAGATTATTATTTTTATTGAAGTGGCATGAAAGTTAAACTTAAAGAAGGAACAAGTGCTCTTGAAGTAATTAAAGATCTTGAAGAGCATCTAGGTCCTAGTATTCCTCATGAACGAAATGGGCAGCGCGGTTTTTTTCAAGGTAGGAATTGGCGCATTGACCATGCTATTACACATTGGGAACTACATTTAGATCGCAGACACAGTACTAAACCTTGGTTTACCCTATTTTTATTGAGGTGGTGCTAATGGCATTTTTATACGAAATCAACAGTAATATTGCAGAAGTGCGATATCAAGGACAAAAATACTGGATTGATCAAAGCTCAAATCTTAAAATAAATTGGGCTCGTGATAGTGACTATATCATTGAGATTAAGTCAGATGGTTCATATGAATATAGGAAGAACCGACGTGATGGTTCTAAAGAAGTGTTGCCTCAAGATGGATCTTATGATTGGATCACTGTTCAGATCTTAAGCAGCAAGCCGATTCCTAAAAGGATATGGCCTGAGGGTACTGCGTGGTATGCTCCTTATGTTCCACTTACTGTCACTTCTGCTAGCCCTGGCATTGAGCCAACGATTAAATTTCGCACAAGGTATAATATAAATGACAACAGTTAATCCAGTATTAATGCCACTCGTTCAAAGAGTAATGCCCAACATCATTGCTCAACAGATTATTGGCGTACAACCAATGACGGGATTAAGTGGACAGATTTTTCGAGCTGGTACTAAACATATTTTGACTCAGAAGAAGAGACAAATGAACAAAGAACACTACAAAGTTTTCTTACGTTTGAATGATCGTAAGAAAAGTCAGAAGCGTGAAGATTTTTATCGAGCTGGGTATCCTTGGGTTGATGTTGATCTCAATAAAAACTGGCAGGAAATGCACAAGTGGTGTCGTGATAATTTTGGAGAAAATGGCTATCTATGGTTTGGCGAACGTTTCTTTTTTGAAAATGAAAATGATCGTCTGTTGTTCATACTTGCTGGCTGGGCTCAGTGACTATGAGTGATCGAAAATCTTTGCTAATACAATTAAACCGAAGCTATCCTTATTCTGTGCCAATAATAAAAAAACAATATAAATGGGCTGAGCAAATGCTATGGCTGGTTAAAAATGTCGGTTCACGTAATGAGTTATGGACTGTTAAACTTCATAAGTTTTGGTTTAAAAAAGAAGAAGATGCAGTATTGTTTATTTTAACTTTTGGTACTTAATATGAAAATTATTAAAACAACTGTCAATGCTAAAACCAGAAAGCTCAACGCTACTTGGACTGTTGAGAAGTCTCAAGATTTGGAACATCATATCAGCGATGAACTAGCTAGAATTCTTCAAGAAGAAATTGAAAAAGAAATCGTTGAAGAAATAACTGGAAATACTTTAGTTGAGCAAGGATGGACTAAAGTACCAATTACTGTGTGGCAAAATGTTGATATGGATCGCTGGCTTGAAGAAAACATGACTAATGAATATAAACATCTTAAAAAGTATGCTTATTTCAAAAGTTCAGCTGATGCCACGCTCTACATATTAAAGTGGGCCAGTGATGAAACTACACGTTCATTCTAATCTTTGGCGTCAAATTCATTTTAATATTTTGACGTATCACGTCGAATTTCACGGCGATTTACCAACTCGTAAAGAAGATATCGAAAATCTACTGTACACTTATAATGTAAAAGTTCACAAAAGTTTTGAAGGACGTTGGGAAGAAATTGAAATTCTACTAGACGAAGAAGAGATTACTTTATTTTTGTTGAGGTTTGCATGACTGAAGTTGATCACAGATTGTTGTTAAATTTCGACAATAGTAAAAGAATCTTTATACGTGATCCAATTGACGGCAGTAGAGTGTTTAGAAATGACAGCAGGGAAATGCTGTTTAACTGGTGTTTTGAACATTGCCAAGGACGTTATTGGATAGGTATGGGATTTGGGGTATTTGAAAACGATGAGGACGCAACTGTGTTTACATTACGTTGGGCATAACGGCATGACTAGATTTATAAGAACTAGTCTACTGCCTTCTGTTGCCATGGAGGACAGTTATCTAAAGCCTTATCCTAACTGGTCACCGAAATTTTTAGAATGGTATCGAGACAACGAAGATGCTATTGTAAAGATACATGAGAATATTGATTACCGTAGATATTGTAAAGAATTTGTGATAGAATTTGTTAATGAGGATGAGGCATTACTGTTTCTTATGAGGTTCGCTAATGAAGTATAAACTTAAAATGATGGGCGAAAAGAAACGTCATATGGGATACGAAGAAGATGGCTACTACATTCGTGTGATTCAAACAATCGATTGGGGCGAAAGCGTTCAAAACAATGCGTATAACCAAGTGTTAGACGACATGACAGCATGGTGTGCGCTTAGTGGCGGCGAGGTGTACAATCGCAATACATTTAGGTTTGACAAAGAAGAAGATGCTACAATGTTCATTTTGAGGTTTAATGATGAGTGATATTTGGCTTATAAGTGACACACATTTTAACCATCGAAATATACTCACATTCAATGACGATGAAGGCAACCCTATCCGTCCAGGATTTGCCAATGTTAATGAAATGGACGAATATATGATTGATCGTTGGAATAGTGTTGTTAAAGATGGCGACATTGTGTATCATCTTGGCGATGTTTACTTTGGTGAACTTGGGCAGCTATTGAATAGATGTCATGGACGTAAGCGTCTAATTTTGGGAAATCATGACAATGGCAAGGATCAAAATTTGTTGAGATCATTTGGTAAAATTCAAATGTGGCGTATGTTTCCAGAGTTTGGACTGCTGCTAACTCACGTTCCAGTTCATGAGAGTTCGCTGGTTCGCAAAGACTTTACAATGAGGAATGTTCATGGACATCTACATCAACGTAAGATTGCTGATGAGCGGTATGTAAATGTAAGTGTTGAGCAAATTAACTATACACCTGTTCATATTGAAGAACTTAGAATCGTATAAATATTTTTATGCGTATATTTGATATTGTTCGTGAAGGCGGATGGGACACAACTGTTACTCAAGGCACAGTAATTCGTCCTGCTGTAGTTAAACAAGTTCTTGGGATTATTCAACAGTTTGTTAATGATTTTAACAAATGGCTTGAACCACGTAACTTAGGTCCTGTGCAAATGGGAAGACCAACAGGGTCTGGTGCTTATCACGAGCAAGATCAAGAGGAGCAACCAGATAAAGTTTACGGCGACATTGACCTACAGATGATTGGACCTGCTGTAGATGGAGCTTCGTACGGTCAGTATACTAATTTTTGGAATAAGCTAGCAGACGAGTTTGTTAAAGAAACTAAGCCCAACTACATTCATCCTGTAGAAACTAAAGTAGGACATCCTATTGTTAAAATTGGTCCTAACGATTATGTGCAGGTTGACTTTATGTGGCATACACCTGAACTTTCACAGTGGGGTGCTACTAGAGTAACTCCTGAGCGTGGTGTTAAAGGCTTGCTAACAGGTAACATGTACAGTGTGTTAGGCGAACTTATGAATATGAGTATCCAACATGCTGGAGTTCAACTTAAAACGCAGGATGGCAAGCAAGTACCATTTAGCAAGCAAAAAGGTGTTGAAGTTTTAACTATTACAAAGAATCCTAAAACATTCATTTACGACATCTTTCAATATCAAGCTAAAAACATTTTAGGCCGAGCAGCACAAATTGATCCTATGTTAAGAGACAATCCTGGCGTAGATATTAATAATATGAAGATCAGCATCTTGGTTAATGGTGTTAAAGGATTAGCTCGTAGCTTCGAACGTAATGATATGTTTGGCAAAGGTGCGCTGTCTGGGTTTGCTAATGCTGATGACTTTTTGAATAGATTTATCCAAAGATACGAAGAAAAAGCCATGGCTGATATTAACGCTGCTAAACGAGATAAAGCAGAAACACCTGAAGCCAAAGCTAGAGCAGAAGCAGATCGTGCCAAAGTAAGACAAGGACTTGAAATGGTCAAAGGTCTATTCGCAGGTTGACAGTAATCAATTATCTGTTATTATAATAATATGAAACATTACTATTTTGCTTATGGCATGAACACCAATTTGGATTCAATGCGCCAACGCTGTCCTGCTGCTCAAGTTTTGGGAGCAGCGCGGTTGGATGGGTATCAGTTTGCATTTAGGCGTCATGCTGATGTAGAATTAGAATATGGTTCATCTGTTACTGGGGTACTTTGGGAAGTAACTGACGATGATCTATACAATTTGGATACATTTGAAGGTTTTCCAACTTACTATATTCGCAGCCGTGCTTGGGTAGAGCACAATGGTGAGTGGTATATTGCTTGGATTTATCAAATGGTAGATCAAACATATATTGCTGCGCCTAGTTTAAGTTATGTTCATATGTGTTTAGAAGGTTATAGTCAAAATAACGTGGATAGTACACAAATTGAAATGGCTCTAAAGGAACTTGAAAATGCAGGTTGTATGGTTTAAAGATCGTTATGATGATTTTAAATTTTGGTTGCGTTCACGTCCTTTTAGGCGTTTTTCACGAGCAGTAAAAGATCGTATTGATGCTTTTGTGTTTTGTTTTCTACTGATGATAGTTGGAATTTATAGTCCACGTCAATTGCGTATATTGATGTTGGATGCGTTGCGGGAAAAGAAATGAAAAATCTTACACTTGACTGGTGGGTTGAATGGTCTGCTACAGTTGTACTCATTATTGGAGTATGGCTTACTGCTTATAATATCTATCCTGCTAATGTATACTTTTGCTTATTGGGTAACCTAGGCTGGTTCTTTGTAGCTATATTATGGCGTAAGTGGAGTCTTGGAGTAGTACAAGTAATTGTTACTGCTATCTATGTAGCTGGCTTAATGAATTATTGGGGATGGGCATAAGCTGATAAATATTGTCCTAAACAAGGACACAGCTATGCCCATTTCTCGACAACAATTTGCCAACGCACTTTACGAAGACACTACAGACGAAGATATTGATAAGGTGTATCCAGCTCTTGCTGCTGCAATGGAAGAGTTTGAAATTGAAACTCCGCAGCAAATTGCTATGTTCCTAGCACAATGCGCCCACGAAAGTGCTTACTTTACACAAGTAACAGAAAATCTAAATTACAGCGCAGAAGGCTTAAACAAGATTTTTCCAAAGTATTTTAGAAACGCTGGCAGAGATGCTCAGCAATTCCATCGTCAGCCTGAAAAGATTGCTAACGTAGTATATGCTAATCGCATGGGCAACGGAGATACCGCTAGCGGCGACGGATGGCGTTATAGAGGTAGAGGATATATTCAGCTAACCGGGCGTAACAATTATGTTGAATGCGGCGAAGCATTAGAGATGGACCTAGTTAACAATCCAGACTATCTATTGACTCCAGAAGGTGCTGCTCGTTCAGCTGCATGGTTCTGGTGGAACAATGATCTAAACAAGTTCGCTGACCGTAATGATATTGTAGGATGTACTAAGAGAGTAAACGGTGGAACTATCGGATTAGAACATCGTAAAGAAATTTGGGAAGAGGTGCTTAAGGCACTTAAATAATACCGTTACAACAGGAGAAACCAACGAGTGAGCCTATGTGTATCGTGACTGGGAAAC
>OGVO01000037.1_pt1 | contig 22172 bp, 35 predicted proteins | sample 1575771 | NCBI WGS metagenome assembly OGVO01 (sample SAMN07581527, study PRJEB24739) | freshwater metagenome | place: Singapore | collected 2015-01 | reverse complement strand
AACGGGCGTAGTCTCCAAGACTCCCGAGGAGCGAGACGCTCCCGTGTTTATCAAGGAAATCCAAAAGAACACTGGACTTGAATGCGTCAAGCTGATTACGATTAGAGGTGTGGACGAATGGATGCTACTTGCCCCTACCGGCGTGCCGCTTCTGCGGCTTATCGGAAAGGACAATTTGATTCAATTCGCTAGGGCAGGTAAAGAGCCGTCAAAAGTCCTGCAAGGACTCAAGACGAGTGTTATCGAAAGTAGACGAGAAGCAAGAAAAAGGAAACGAAAGAATGATTGAAATAAGCGTACAAGGTATATTAGAGTTCCTTGGATTTATGCTGGCTTTCGGTTGTTGCATATTCTTGTGGGTAGTAGTTTGGACGTTCCTAGCTTTCGCTTTTGAATACCCTAAGAATCCTAGTTGGCGAACAGCGGTTCCCGCTGCATTGCCGTTCTTGATCCTACTGCTAACTATGCTAAAGGTAATCGTGTTTGTATGACCGACCCAGGACCGCAAAAGGGGCCGTCTAGTACGGCCCTATCCCAGAGTTTAGCAATACGATTTACTATGATGAACATTCGGAAGGAACGCAGGTAAATGGCTAAATCTATTGATTTCTATGTAATCACAGTCCATCCCGAGGGAGATGGCTACACGGCCTTATATTCCGTAAACGGAAATTTGGTCATGGAAGGCGATTACTACCATGATAAAATCCAAGACAAGATAGATGGATTCTTGCATGGCATAGCCTACGCATGGAACGACAAAGTACACGTTAGGTTCGACTCGATACCTTCGTCAGACGAAGAAATCGAAGATGGCACTTCGCCGTTTCACGGCGATTGGCCGGATGATCTACGGACGGTCTGGGAGAAAATGACCGACCGCTACGAGGTAGGTGAAACTTGGTTCTACTTGAAAGACGGTGATTTTGTACATGAGGATGGAAGATGATTAAAAACGAAATCACAGAAGTAGCGTTAGCTACTGCCCAAGGTACTTACCATACGTTAGGGCATTGCAAGCCCGGACGTATAGAAGTAACTAGCCTAGTAGTCGAGGACAACGGACCTTCGTTCGATCCTTTCGTCTGGAAGCAGATGTTTAAGGTTTCTACCGACAGCACTGTTGCAGTATCCTTCGACACTAATGCAAGGCTCTATAACGAGCTATCGGATAAAGGTCTTGGATGGGGTATTTTCAAGGCCAAGATAGGAGATCAGTGGTATCAATGGCAAATCTTCCTGAAGGAAGCTAGCCTTAATAGTATTACTTTCTTGTTGCTGAACCGCGAAACTCCCATTAACAAGCCCGACAAATGGCAGTCGAGAGCGATTGAAGCTATCGAAATCTTCGAGGACGCTCTACGCCATCTTCAGATGGAAGCTGGCGATGCTAGCGTATCTTGGATCGACGAGAGCGGATCTATGCGGTATCAACCGCTATCCGATTACGTCAACTGGGTGATTCAAAGAGCTAAAGACTCTGCGAGGGCGATATGACCGACATAGGACCGCAAAAGGGGCCAACATCTGTATGGAAGATAAAGGCCGAAACGCAGATGGTACGCCGTCTATTAGACGAATACTACGGAAGCGTAAATGCCGTCCTTGACGGCATTGTTTATGTTACTTTAGAACATACCGTAGACGGTGCTTTGTTCGATGCTACCAAGCCAGCAGATGAATTACCTGCCAGTATAGTCGCCGGTGGCGACTTCATGTGTCGGACATACGAATTAGCGTCAGGCGATACACAGGTTGAAATAGAACCTAGAGAGAACTAAAAGAAATGACTAAAGAATATCCAACTCTACTTCAAAAATCGTTACCGATTATCGAAGCCAAGATTGAAAAGCTACAAGACAAGCGAGAAGAAATTATTAACGCGGCTGTCGCATCATGCGACCATCCGCTAGAGGCTATACGTGAACTTCCGTATAATGCCGCTCCGTTCTTCCCAGCGAAGCCGTGGTTAGTATGCACCAAATGCGGTTATGCCGAGCAAGGGTGGTATTGCGGCTACAAGCGACTAAAGCACGCTGAATACAAAAATCCACCTGAGATTACGCATGAGCAGTTTTGCACCTATGCGTTAGTACGAAAGCACCAACCGATTGACGATTAGAACCGATCAAGCATAGCACCCACAAGCGGGTGCCGAACAATGTCGGCCTTAGTGAATTCGAACACGGCTACGCCGGGTAATCCCTTTAGTTTCTCCGCGACCTGAAGCAGGCCGCTATCGTTTACGTCTACTTGATCGGTATCCCCACTGATAATCAGCTTGGCGTTATCTCCGAGCCTAGTTAGGTAGAGTTTAAGCTGAGCCACGTTGCAGTTTTGAGCCTCGTCGAGCAAGCCGACGCAATGCTCAAGCGTAATACCTCGCATGAATGCGAGCGGGATAACGTCTATTTCAGGTTCTTTAGGACTGATCTTCCTTACTATGTCCGTCATCGGGCGCATGAAGGGGGCCGTTTTGTCCTCAAGAGAACCTTTCAACCATCCTGTTTGCTCGGTTGATTGGATCAAAGGTCTAGTCATTACGATTCTGCTGTATTCACCCCGTGAAACGGCGTCAAAGGCCCAAGATGTGGCAACAAAAGTTTTCGCGGTGCCCGGAGGACCAAGGATTATCGTGACTACGTTCTGCCCGATAACGTCCCACAATCTAGATTGTGCTTCGTTCTTCGGGCGAAAGCGCCTGGGCATTTCATGGAATGACTCAAGTTCCTGGTTTACTGGCCGTTTTCGCTTCGCCATAAATGACTTTCTGAGGATGGAGGTACTTTTGATTATACCGTATTCATCCCAAACTTGGCACCAAAATCAATCCTCATCACCGAGATCAGTAGAGCGGTAGCCGAGATCCCAGAGAATCTTAGCTAAATCGGAACTAAACTGCAAAACTGCATCTTCCGACCACAATTCGCATTGACAATGCGTCACTTCATGTATAATAGTATCTAACAGATCAAGCCCCTTAACCGTATGTGAAATCCAGATATGTTTCCTGGGTGTTTTGGGCTGATTTTCCGCTAGACCATCTAGCCCTTTCAACGGGGCCGTAGTCAATGTCCAGTATTTACCGTTTATTTTCACACGTTTAGGATGTATTGAAGCCATGCGTAAACCAAAAGTTAGTTACAGGTGCGGATTTTTAGACGTTAGAATTGATTTTACACCACAAACCTATGGGAAGCTGGAAACAGTAGGTCCAGCGTTTTTCCTTCCTATAGGGAATCAAGGACGTAAAGTAGATTTTCAGGTTGTGCGTTGTTCTTGTAGTGGCGAGCATCTAGTCAAAAGAGTAGATGACATGAAATCAGGCAAAATAACAAGCTGTGGTTGCGCTAGAGTTGTTCACGGATACCACAATACACAAGGAACAGCGTACAAGCCGTGGGAAGCCTTGCTCAGCAGATGCAGGAACCCTAATAACAGGCAATACCATAACTACGGAGGCAGAGGGATAAAAGTTTGTGACAGGTGGCAGGAACCAAATGGTCAGGGGTTTATGAATTTCTTGGAGGACATGGGCGATAGACCAAGCCCCGCACATTCGATTGATCGAATAGACGTGAATGGTCATTACGAACCAGGGAATTGCAGGTGGGTATTATTCGACGTTCAATGCCGCAACAAGCGATGCAATAAATGGGTAACTTATAAGGGCGAGACTAAAATAATATCAGACTGGGCCAAAGAACTAGGGATAAATGGAGGCACGCTTTATGAGCGGATATACTACAAAGGTATGTCCCCAGAGGAAGCTTTCGCAATGCCGATACAAAAAGGTAAAAATAAGGGCACAGAACTTAGAGTTCCATTGGAATAAAAATCGGATGACCGTCGAGTACGACGCCGCATCCTACTACCGGCTTGCTGGTGAACTTCTGGCCGTATTCGAACTGCAATAGCTTATGATCCATCCCGGTTCCTACGTTCATTCCCCAAATCCGCATGTTACCATTACAGGTGTACCACACACCCCCTTCAGAGTGAAAATGTCCCATGCAGACCGACTGGAATCTAGCCCGAGAAGTTTTGACGGCAGCGAACTGTCCGCCTTTCCCGGCATCACCATGCTCGTAGCGGACATCATCGATTTCGATGTATCCGAAGCGAGGTATGATCTCCCAGCTAGGTACGAACCATAGCTGCTTATAATCTTTGATCCATTCTGGTAACAGTCCCGCAGACGTAGCCTGCCTTACTGTGAGAGCATCGTGGTTCCCGGTAATCAGGGTCACTTTAGGGAAGCGGCGATAGAGTTCGGCCACTTGTTTCTTGGCTTTCTTGTACTCCTCACTAGCACTAGAAAGTCCCGGATGTTTTTCATGGTAGGAAATAGCAGCATTATCAACATTGTCGCCAATATGAACGACCTTGGTGCATTTGTATTGCTTTTCTATCTTAGACAGAAAAGCAGGATACTTCGCTAGCATACCTGGGCAATGGGTATCGCCTATAACCAGAACTCTAGCCATTTTTTCTTTTTACCCTTATTTTGATAAATTCCCATCTACGGCCTTGACGATAACGGCTAATAGCCGTAAACTTCATCGCCGACAGCAAATTCACTCAAAGGAGACTGAGAACTATGGTTACAATCACCCCTGAAATGGATGCCGCCTTGGATCACCAAGCGAAATGGATGATATCCATTATAAGTAAGTATGTTCGCAAATACCACAGATTTGCAGACACGGAAGAACTTTTTGCGGACTTTGTTGCGTTTTATCTTGAGAATCGCCACCACTACAACTCTGAGCGTGGAGCACGCTCTACATTTGTTTTCCAATTATTCCGATCTTTCGCATTCAGGAAAACACGAAAAATTACGATAACTACACGGAATGTTGCTGCCGACTTGCCCGTGTTCGGGCTAGAATATGATGACGACGAAATCGAACTGCTAAACCAGTTCGATCAGCGTCCAAGGAAGTCGGCTAGCCGACTAGCTAAAGACATGGGCCGCAAAGAGCGGCATATTGAAGAAACGCTTGATTCGCTGAAAGCGAAAATAGCGCAACGTAATTCCAAGCAAAGGGCAGTAGTATGCAAGTAGATTTACAAGTAGAAGTACCGAAGGGATATGAGTTGACTGGGGAATATAGGGCACCTGCAATAAAGGAGCACTTCCTCAATACAAACGGCGATGCTGAAATGTGCTACAGAGAGTATGATGTCGCACGTTTGATCCTCCGAAAAGTCGATACGTGGCGTGACGCCACCTTGGATGATCTCAAACGGGTTATGGACGGTGAAACCGTCGAATGTAAAGTCTGGGATGATACCAGATGGCGAGGTGGATTTACGTTACGAGGCTGGCAAGCCTATGGCGATAGACACCAGACTTGGTATGTTTGGAATTCTAATGGATACGGCTACTACTACAAGCGAGTCCAAGTCAAATAATGATCTCCGGCATACCAGAGGGCTACGCCCTCGACCGTATCGGTTATCCGATGCCCGGTGAGAAATTCATCGGGCATACCGGAGTCGTTTACGACTATCCTGATTGCGACGTAGAAATACAACACCCTGTCGGTATAGTCTCGCCCAAGGAAAGTTGGAAGATACTGAGAGCTATTGCTTGGGACGGCCAGCCGACCAAAGCAAGGTTCAGAACAAAAGCGAACGAGCCGTGGACCTATGGCGTTTTAGTCGCCTATCGTCCAGGGGCCACCAAATTCCAATCGGCTGAAGGCCGTTGGTATCGCGTATGCGAGGTACTGAGGAAATAAATGCCACGTAAAACCCTTAAACAGCACCAAATCGAAGCCGTCGATTTTGCCTTCAAGAATAACGGCAAAATCATTAACGGCGATACGGTTGGACTTGGTAAATCTTTAAGCACTATCGGCTACTTCGAAAAGCTGGACAAGTGGCCAGTATTGGTCGTATGTCCATCTAGCGTTAAGTATCACTGGAAGAACGAGTTTGAGGAATACATCGGCGATAAGGCTATCGTAGTAGAGGGCGAAACGCCCTGTGAGGGCGAAATACGCCACAGATGCGTAATCATTAACTACGACATTCTAGCTAGTCAGCTAGTTTGGCTTTGCGAGCAGAACTTCGAATGTTTGGTGTTTGATGAATGTCAGATGCTAGCCAACCTTACGACCGGATGGACAAAAGCTGCTCGTATCCTCGCAAAGCGATGTCCGAGGGTCATGGGTTTAAGTGCTACTCCGATAAATAATCGGCCAGCCGATTTCTGGCCTGTGTTAAACATGGTTCGCCCTGACCTATTCCCATCGTTCAAAGAGTACGCATGGAAGTATTGTGCTCCGACACTTAACTTCGGGCGTTGGGAATACAAAGGTGCCGAGAACATGGATCATCTACACGGAATCCTGAAAGGATTTATGATCCGCAGGAACAAAAGCGTCCTTAATCTCCCGCCGCAAACCTTGCGGATAGAGTTTGTGGACATGGTAAACAGGGAAGCCTACGATTTATTACACCGTGAATACGCTACTGCGTCTAGACGCAGCAGGTTCGGCGGAAAGAATGCCGGTGCATACCGGCTAACTTTGTTGCAAAATTTGCTCATGCTGGTTGCTCGTTGCAAGGCAAAAAGCACAGTAGAATGGATTAGGAACTACCTTGAAAACAACCCTAACGAAAAGCTCATCGCATTCTTCACCCACACGCAAATGCTTGATGTCATTCATAGACGAGGAGCACCTGAAGGTACATCGATTTTTATCAATGGCAGCGTGGCTTCGAAGAAACGGGCTGATCTAATCCATAGGTTCCAGACCGATCCTAGCTGTAGGCTAGCTGTGGTCAATGCCAAAGCTGGCGGTTCTGGAATTACGCTAACAGCAGCTACAAAATCAGTTTGCTGTGAGCTTCCTTGGACGGCAACTTTGACGACTCAGCTTATGGGTAGAAACCATAGAATCGGCCAAACACGTGAAACGGAGATGATTTTTCTGCTCACTAAGGATACAATAGAAGAAAAGCTCTGCAAAGTAATCCAGCAGAAGCAAGAAATCCACGAAGCCATCATCGAAGGTAAGAAACTAAACGATCTACCGATCCACAAGATGCTAGAAATGGAGATGGGAAAATGACCAAGCAATCCCCTCTCTCGCAGGTTCCACCTACATTAGAGCAGAGATTCAAAGATCTCTGTACACGAAACGATTGGACTGAAGCAGAAGTGCTGACGCACTTAATGCTTTACGCACTAAAACAAGACGTAGACCTCGCAATTCCACTTCATTCTCAACGGACAGGCATGTACCTGAAAAAAGAAAAATGGCTAGAAGAACAATTACAGCGTTTGGGTTGGTAGTAGTTTTACTTATATCGCAATTTGCTTTCGGTGTAGATCCCGAAGCCAATGCTGTGTTCAGGTTACGAACGCCAGCTATGGCCGATGGATCGGTGGGACAAGGAACTTGTTTCGGTATTAAGCAAACTGATACTACTTTGTACTTGGCTACTGCCTTTCACGTCGTGGAAACGACGAAGGGCAACATTACTACGGGCTATGCCTACCAGTTGGAGAGCGATACGCTCAAGAACTTACCGAAGGCGAAGGTGGTGGCAGTAGACATCAAGGCCGATCTCGCTGTGCTGGCTTGCCAGCTTGAGCGGAAGTTCGATATTCTGCCTTTGGCAGCGGTGGAAAATATGAAGGACGTAAGGAAAATAGGCTTCGCCTATGGACCTTCTAAAAAGGAAGTGAAGCTATTTGGTTATGCTTCAGGATTTTGGCTAGAAACTTCTGGAATTTTATCGTTCGCATACGAGAATTTTGTGTATAGTGACTCTGTGGCCGTCTCTGGTATGTCAGGAGGCCCAGCAACCTGCGAGGGAGCAATTATTGGCGTTGTATCTGGCGGTAGTGCTTGGTACGATGCAGTAGAAGATAAGGATAAGCCAGTCACTTGGCCTTCACGGTTAGGTAGTGCTAGACGGCTAAACGAAATACTTGATTGGGCAGTTAAAAATGACGTTTCAAAGCCTACAACAAAATAAATCGGGTCCAAGCCCCGCTTCGCAATTGCACTCTAGGTATAATTCGCTAACGAATGGTAGATCCAAAGCGAGTGACTGGAAGTTATTGTTGGAGCGGGGCTATTCTTTTGACGAGCTATACAGCCTGCTATGCTGGCTCGAATTCCACAGAGCGGCGGCACTTCCGTCGTCTACGACGATTGTGCGAAACGCTAAGGAAATGATAGCCGAAAGTAAAACTGATCCTGTTGCCTGTCGCGTGCCCGTCACGCAAGAGGCTTTGGATGTGTGGGAGATTATCTGCCATGCAGGTTGTCAGATAGACCCTGAATACATACAAGAACTACTAAATACCTACAGAGAATATCTACGAACTAACCCTCCGTGGTACGCACAATTAACAGCAGCCACGGAATTTTGCCACGACTGGTTCGTTCTTTACGCTCGCTATGGTTCTCCGCGAATGCGGAGGTTCCATTTACAGCATCCAAAATTTTTATCGTACATAGAGCTAGTTAAACGCGCGTCGGAAAGAGGGTAATTTTGACATCCAACTCTATGTCTGATATAATACGAAAAGCCGTTGGATTAGGGTCCAACGGCTTTTCTAAACACAACAGACTTACAGGAGTCGTCATGTCTAACTACATTGTAGTCAATGGTATTCGTATTGCAAGTGATTTTGAACCAGAAACCTTTGGTCGTTTAACGACCATTGGTCCGAGGTTTATAATGTCAGATTCCAAAGGCCGCATACACAGCTATCAGGTCTGTCAATGCCAATGCGGAAACATAAAGGTTATCCGCACAGGCGGTTTAGGGAAAGGTACGCAAAGCTGTGGTTGCTTGAATAAGGAAATCATAACAAAACATGGCCATTACAAACATAACAGAACTAGCCAAGAGGCGCAAGCCTATATAGGCATGGTATCTAGGTGCACTAACCCTAAAAATCCAGCATATCGCCATTACGGAGGGCGTGGAATAAAAGTGGCTTCAGAGTGGCTTGGACCTGGAGGGTTCGAAAGGTGGCTAGCGTACATTGGCCCAAAACCAAGTCCAGAATTAAGCGTAGAAAGAGATAACGTGAACGGTAACTACGAACCAGGAAACGTAAGGTGGGCTACTATAAAAGAACAAAATGATAATAAACGAAACACAGTATTGCTTACATATAACGGCGAAACTAAAACACAAGCTCAATGGGCCAGAGATATGGGTATGTCGCCGACGGCGCTGTGGGCACGCCTTAAACGGGGATGGTCTGTTGCGAAAGCACTTTCGTACCCTATAAGGCAAATAAAACGATGTTAAGGCAATTCTTGGAAAAGTACGGCGTGGAATATTCGACAACATCCAAACATTCGCGTCCAGGCTGGTTGCAGGTCGGCTGTCCACGCTGCCATTCTGACAGGTGGCATTGTGGTATTAAGGAAACGCTTGACAGATCTAGCTGTTATGTTTGTGGAGGGTGGAATGTCGGCAAGCTTCTACGCGATCTCAGCCAAGCTTCATGGTCCGAGATCCAAGAACTTCTAGGCCAAAGAGCGTTTGTACGCTCAGAGGCCGATCAAGTACCCCTTGGAACCTACACGCCGCCCACCAATATCGTCGGAATCACACAATGCGAAGCAGTCCATGATTACGTCCTAGAGCGGGGTCTAGACCCCGATTACCTAGAATCTGTGTGGGATATACGGGCCACAGGTCCATTCTCCAATTACCCATTCCGCTTGTTCATCCCGATTCACAAAGGCAAACGGATCGTTTCGTGGACGGCTAGGGCCGCGTGCGGCCAAGAGCCGAGATACCAAACAGCTTCAGCTATGCAGAAGTCGTTTGACGAGAAAAAAATGCTTTTCGGGAATCAGTTTATCCGCGAAGCGGCTATAATAGTCGAGGGTCCGTTATCAGCTATCAACGTAGGGCGAGGGGCAGTTGCTACGCTAGGCGTAGCCTACACTCAGCAGCAAGTTAACTTGATGGCCGACATTTGGAGGAGAATCATTGTGTTCGATAACGAACCCAAGGCACAGGCTCGGGCAAGACAACTAGCTGACCAGCTAGCCGTCTTTCCTGGCGAGACATTTGTTGTGAACTTGAATGCTGCGGACCCCGGTTCGGCTAGCCGAACAGAGGTCAGGCAGCTACGCGATTTCGCGTTCGGGAAAGGAAAGTAAATGACTAAACAATCAAAGTATAAAGTAAAGCAATGCGTCAAATGCGGCTCCTTCGCTATCAATCATCATTGCCACGGACGCGACGGGTCGCTAGACGACCATTGCGATGTTTGCTATTGGCGAAGTAAAGCCAACGGCTTTCCCGACCAAAAAGATGACCGACCCATAGTGAAAGGATTTGCAGACAATGCAGATTGAGGAGGTAAATGGGTCAGACGAGAGATTAGCCGTTACTGCGTTGTGCCTAGATACTGCTACGCTAGCTAAAGTAGCTCCGGCATTGCCGGAGAATCCTTTTCCCAGTAAATGGAGCAATCGAGTCGCCGCTTGGTGCGTATCGCACTATCGACAATTTTCGGAGGCTCCCGGCCCTGTAGCCCTAACAGCGATTTACGCTGAATGGGCATCTACGGCAGACGAAACGGTAGCACAGCTTGTCGGTAAATTCCTTTCATCGCTTTCAGCGATAGAGATGAATTCTGACTACTGCGTGGACCTAATCGAGCGTCTAGTACGCAAGACCGCTACGCGGTCAATCGTAGATAAGGCAATGGCGGCTCTCTCTAACGGGAAACTAGAGGAAGCCGTTACTGCCATACAGGGCTGGAAGCCCCCTAAAATCGCTCAGGACGCGGAATTTGTCGAACCCCTTGATGATATCAGTGTTATCGAGGACGCTTACCAGAAGGCCCATTACGAGCCTTTAATCACGTTCAAAGCCGATTCAGCGATTGGCCGATTCTTCGGCCCTGCGCTCCATCGGGACGCTTTGGTGGTGTTCTGCGGCCCCGACAAAGCTGGCAAAAGCTCGCACTTGGCGAGCCTATGCCAACGGGCTATGGTACAAGGTAAGCGGGTCGCTTACATCAACATAGGCGATTTGAGCCAAGAACAAGCCTTAAAGCGATGGACAACCGCCTTCGTAGGGCGACCGGCGTATCGCTGCAAGTACCAGATACCGACAGAGACCGAATACAAAGAACAAGAATTTTCGCTAAAATACGAAACTCGGCTAGCCGAGTCTGGCTATAGTATAGATGATGCGAAACTCGCTTGGCAGCGACTAAGCGAGGTAGCACCGAAAAGGCTGAGATTCGTTAGCCGACCAGCGAACACGATGACCGTCGAGGACTTGCGTGATATGCTGCTAGGCTGGGCGAATCAAGGCTGGGTTGCCGATGTCGTCGGCGTGGATTATGCTGCCCTTCTAGCCCCTTCCAGGGGCATTAAGGAAAGGCATGAAGCACTAGATCACATTTGGAAGTCGTTAAGGCAGATAAGCCAAGAGCTAAAAGTCCTGATGCTTACAGCATCGCAGACTAATGCTGACGCTTATAATGCCGCGACGTACTGGATTACTAAGGCTAACTTTTCAGGTAGCAAAGGCATTTGGGCACACTGTAACGCAGCGATTGGTATCAATATAACTAATACTGAAAAGAGGCAGCAAGTGTGCAGGTTTAATTTCATAGCTCAGCGAGAGCGAGAGTATATGTCGGATCTTCCGACTGAATACATCGCTGTTGCTGGGTGTCCGCATATCGGGCGTTTTCACTTACTTTCGGAGTTTATTTGATGGCGAAATTTAAGGTAGGGGATTTGGTTAAATGTATAAATAACGAATACTTAGAGGATGATCTAGTAGAAGGTTGTCGGTATATTGTCGCGTTCGCGGACGAGAACGGTATATCCTTCGATCCTGATGCTGATTTTTACGACTACTTTAACTATCGTTTTGAACTAGTGTCGCCGGAAGAACAAATACCCACTCACCCACAGCTAGTAGCCGCCCTGGTGAAACCAGGAGAGAAAATCGCTGCCGAACTCTCTGGATCAGATGCCAACCTTTTGCACATGGTCATCGGTATATCCGGCGAAGCCGGAGAACTGCTCGATGCTATCAAGAAAGCGGTGATCTACCGCAAAGAATTGGACCGCGTAAATGTTATCGAAGAACTCGGTGACATCGAATTTTACCTCGAAGGACTTCGCCAAGAACTCGGCGTTAGCCGAGAAGAATGCCTAGCCGCTAACGTAGCGAAGCTACAAAAGCGGTATGGCGATAAGTATTCGGACTCAGCCGCCCAAATCAGAGCAGATAAGGATCAATCCTAACGTGAAAACTGCAATCGTAACTCTCTGTCTGTTACTATGCGTAAATACTGTTACGGCCAATGATCGTGTAACGATCAGGGACAAAGCAGGCCGCATTCAGTCTACCATTCAATCTTCCGGTAATGGACGACTAGTCGTCCGAAACCAACGGGGTCAAATCACAGGTTCAATAACGATCAAGGGCGGTAACGCCCAATATCGCAATTCGAAAGGTCAAATCGGGAAATAATCATGGAAAATATGTACTACATCAAAATCGCAACTCCTTCCGGCGTAAATTTCGAACTAGGATTCAATGCTACCGAAACTGCATCTGCGGAGGCGACCGTAAAGCTAGTAGCTTCCTACGTCGATGCGTTCGGCATTGACATAGGTATGGTCAAGTTGGTTAGCATGTTCCTAGAAGCAGGACAAGATCAAGGGCTTGATGTCCGCGAAACGGACGGAAGCGTGGAAATGACTAAAGGTCTATAGGCCATGCCATACCAGCCTGCCACCAAAGATAGTTACCGCCTATTCCACCAAGGGACTCTCGCCCTGTCCCGAATGGAAGCAGTAGGTATGCCGATTAACCTGCCTAAGATGCAGGCAAATCGAGAGGAAGTCGCACTAAAGATACGTGAAGGCGAAGCGAAGCTTCGTAAACACGAAGTATACAAGACGCAGCAGAAAATCTTTGGTAAGGAAACCTCTCTCGGTTCCCGAGATCAATTAGCTTACGTGCTGTTCCAGCACATGAAGCTCAAGGGTGCAAAGAAAACCAAGAATGGCAAGTACAAGCTGGACGACGAAGCCTTACGTGTTTTGAACTTAGACTATGCCGACGACTTCCTAGCTTTACAAAAGCTCTCGAAGCTGAAGGGTACTTATTTGGATGCTCTTTGCACATTGGCCGTTAATGGCCGTGTGCATGGGAGCATGAATTTACACAAGGTAAAGTCCTTCCGTGGCTCCGCAGAAGATCCCAATCTGAACAATCTACCTAGCCGAAACAAGGTCGTCACAAGATACGTCAAAGGCGGGATCTGTCCGCCCGAAGGATGGTATATTGTAGAGTCTGACTACAGCGCCCTAGAAGTTTTTGCGTCTTGTTTCTACCACCATGACCCGACTTTAATGGCCTATTTAGAGTCAGGCTACGATATGCACACGGAGATTGCGAAGCAATGCTTCCTATATGACGACGACTTCATTGCGGCTAACAAGCCGCTTACGAAGGAATTGCGTACTGAATCCAAAAGTTGTGCCACGTTTTCTTGGCTGTATGGCTCTAGCTACCCTGAAGTCGCACAGCGACTATGGAAGGTAGCCTTGAAGAAAGATATGCTTCCGCATTATGCTTCTAAAGGCATTAAACGGCTAGGATTAGAATACGACGAAGCCGAAGGTCGCTATGTAGCGACACACGGCCCTGACGCATTAGTTACACATATTAAGGCAGTCGAGTACGACTTCTGGAATGTTCGCTTTCCCGTCTACGGTCAATGGAGACACGATTGGTATAGAGCGTACCAGCAAAAAGGCTATTTCCATACATTAACAGGCTTCGGATGGTACGGGGTAGAGCGTAAGACGTTTATCAATAACTCCCCCATTCAGGGGGTAGCATTTCATTGCCTGCTGCAATCGATAATCGACATTCAGTCGGAAATCGCACGTAGGAAGATGAAGGCTACGCCTTTCCTTGAGATTCACGATAGCTTGCTCAGCTTGGTTCCAGCAGGCGAAGTACATGATTATGTTGCTATGAGCAACGAGATTATGACTTCGAAGCTGCGGGCAAAGTGGCCTTGGATTTGCCTAGACCTCAAAACTGAGGTAGAATTGAGCCCTATAAGCTGGGCGGATAAGGAATCCTATGATCCAAATAAGGCATACTAATGTTTCTCTACCCTTTAACAAGTAACACAGAAAACGAAATGAAACCAACTATATTTGCTTGCATCGGAAACCAAGGAGCAGGAAAGGACGAGATCTGCAACTACTTGCGAGATGCACGTTCGTTTACCAAGGTCGGATTCTCCGACCCGATTTACGAATTGCTATGGGAAATGAATCCTTACATAAGAGGGAATTACGACCACATACTCACGGAATATAGAGATTTAGTGGGTACGTTAGGTATAGATAAAACAAAAAGACATTACCCAGAAATCCGCCGCTGGCTACAAATCATCGGGACCGAGTACGGTCGCAATGTATTCGGCCAAGATTGCTGGATCAGAGCGTTAGACGCTCGTATTAAAGATTTACCGTTTGTCGCGGTACGCGACGTTCGGTTCGAGAACGAAATCGATTATATCCGCTCACGAGGTGGGTTTATCGTTCACGTAGAATCAAACCGAGCACCAGACCGCGATCAAAGTCACGCCTCGGAGCAGTTGATATTCGCCGACCACGCCGATTATACTGTACAAAACAACGGAACTCTGGTAGAACTTTACCGGCAGCTAGACGTAATCTTAGCTGATTGGAATAACTCAGGGGTTAATGAATAAATGGATCTCCACATCAAATACCGCCCAACAAATTTGGAATCAGTTGTTGGGCAACCGCAAGCGGTTAAGCAACTACGAGGATTCCTTAACGAGAACAAGGTTCCCCATGTGCTAGGTTTCTACGGACCTCCTGGGGTCGGAAAGACCACGCTGGCTAGGATCATGGCAAACGAAGTCGGTGCAACCGACATGAACATTACTGAGATCAACCTAGCCGTTAAAAACGGCATCGATGACGTTCGCTCGCTTCAAGAGCGTTGTGCCTTACGTCCTTTAGGCGGCAAGAATGCCGCATTCATCTTGGACGAAGCACATTCGCTAACGAAGCAGGCGTACCAAGGATTGCTCAAGCTATTCGAGGATACGCCTAAGCACGTCTACTTTTTCCTATGTACGAGCCAGCCCGAGAAGATCGACAAAGCGATTAAGACCCGTGTAACGGGTATCAATCTACATGCGGTGACTGAATCAGTATCAGTAAAGCTGATATCAGAAGTATGCTTTGCGGAATCTAATATAGTGCTAGACACAGAACACGCCGAGCTTATCGCCAGAGCCGCTAACGGCTCGCCGCGACAAGCTCTAGTGTATCTCGGACAGGCTCTAGCCTGCGGGTTTGATCCTGTAGCTATGGCTTCGTTGTTCGCTGAAACCGATGAGAAGGTAAGCTATTTCCCGATCTGCGAAGCGATTATGTTCCCGAAGCAGAACGATTGGAGCCGTATATACGGCTTGATTACTTCGATACCAGAAGATGAAGTAGAGTCGGCACGTTGGATGATTCTTTCTTATGCTAAGTCTTGTATGAAACAGCAGAAGAACGCCGAGCGAGGGGCTAGAGTCATTCAGGCGATGAAGTCGCCATTTTTTGACTCAAAACTTGCCGGATTTTTGTCGAATTACTATCTCGTCTGGTCGAAAAATGTGTAAAGTATGTACGTTGACCTAACGTGTCCAAGAGAAAGGTATAATTGAATGTCCAAGATTGAATTGAAAGTAACTAGAGAGAACATTCCCGAACAGCTTGAGTCGCTTCCCAGCGACATTAGCTACTGGGAAACTGCTCTGGCAGAAGCTCAGAACAAGTTGTACTTGGCTGAGCTAGAGAAGGATGTCCTTATTGCGAACACCAATATCGAGATCCGAACCAATCCACTCGCGTTCGGTAACTTGAAAGTTACCGACGCAGCGGTAGGTGCCATTTGCCAAACGCAGCAAAACGTGATCGACGCTGAAAAGGCCGTTATTGCGGCTAAACTCGAAGTCGCGAACACAAAAGCTGTGGTAAATGCACTTGACTGCAAGCGTTCCGCTTGTAAGTATTTGTGTGAACTACTGGTTTCCGGTAGATTCAACTAACCTGTTTTACTTGTTTCCTTACTAGGAGTTTTGTTTAGCTATGTCTTACGAAGATGACTTTGACAATATCGATGCCAGCCTTTTCGAAAAGAAAGGCAACGATTTCTACTACATGATCGACCTACCTGCCGAGTTCAAAAAGTTGAAGCTCGAAAAGGAAGGTGTCTTGAAGGCAGTTATTGTGCCTTACGTTTCTACTCAATCACCGTACCGCGAAAGCGGTAAGTTGTGGTTCTTCCGCGACTACTATGCCCATAATGGGCTAGGTCCGACACAAAAAGACAGATACTTCGATTGTGTCAAGACGTTCGGCGATGATAAGTGCCCAATCGGAGACGCTTTGGCGTCTATGGGTGTTAAGAAAAAGGCACAGCGTCTTGGACTTGTCAATATGTTCGTCCTGTCTTACGCAGGACAAGAGATTAACGAGCTAATGCTCGTCGATCATTCGTTCTCGAATTTCTTGGAAGTGATCCACAAAGCTGCCCAGGATATGTACGAAATGGAGCAAGAGCCGTACATCAAAAAGTACATGCACCATACTGAAGGTGCCGTGCTTTCGATCAAGCTCAGCGAAGATTCGTTCGAGAAAAGCAAGTACCGTTACGCTTCGGCAGTTACCTTCAAGCCGCACAAGGGACTTGACGGCAAGATCGAAGAACTCATTCCAAAGGCTCTCGACCTCGACGCTGCTCTGAACAAGCTCAGCTACGAGGACGCCTACAAGCGTTTCATTAGCGGCAAGCCGCCAGTCACCAAAAAGGCTGAAGGCGAGACTGCTACTGCCAAGACAGAAACCAAGTCCACTAAGTCGGAATCCGCCAAAGCGGATAAGGCTGTCGAGGAAGCGGTCGCTGCGGCTAAAGACGAATCTGCGTTTGACGCAGGTTGGGAATAGTTGTCGGCTAGCCGACGTTTTACGGTAATCTAAACAAAGCCCTGCTAGCAGGGCTTTTCTTTTGGGATCACAAGGAAATGACACAAGCAATCAAAAAACTACGCACGATCTATTTGGACATGGACGGTGTTTTAGTGGATTTCGTCGGTGGCGTGTTACGCCATTTTAATATCAGCCTGGACGAACAAGCTAACATCAAGTCATGGGATTTCTTCTCGCAGTTCGAGATCGACCAGAAATTCTTCTGGAACAATGTCGCAGCGAGCACCGGCTTCTGGCGCGACTTAGACCCGTATCCATACACGCAAGGCGTAATGGACTTATGCCTCAAATACGCGGAGGAAGTCAAGCTATGTACTAGCTGCGGCTGTTCCGCTGCCGCTAGCGGCAAGAACGAGTGGGCTAAGCGGCATCTTGGCATGGAATCGAAGGATGTAATCCACATAGTGGATAAATGGCGGCTTGCATATATGCCGAGAACCATTCTAATTGATGATAGCGCAAGCAATCTAGCCCTTTGGCATGATGCGTGTACCGCCGCGAATCGCGGCCTATACGCTTGGAGCATTCTGTTCCCGCAACCTTGGAACACCAGCAGGCATTTCGCGGACACGCGACTAGCCTTTTTACAACGAAATTTGAGAGTTCATTCAACGAGAAAAGAAAATGGCGAAAGCAAAGAAACCACTGGAAGAACTACAAGCTGCAATTAGCGAAGTACCCAAATCGATTGCTCTGGCTCCGCCAGACTTATCGCTCGGGTGCGATCTACTCGACCTACACGTTAGCGGGAAGATCGGCCAAGCCGTTTCACCCGGCACGTTCCTATGGCTGCATGGGCCTAGCGGTTCCGGCAAGAGTTTCCATGCTAAGACCGTGATGGCCGAGGCAGCTAATTCCGACATTTACCGCGACCACCGATTCGTCGTCATTGACGGCGAGAACGGGTCTAACTTCGATACGGCTAAGTTCTTCGGGCGTCGGCTAGCCGACAGAATGGAACTGGTCGAAGTCGAATCCCTCGATCACTTGTATGACAAGTTAGACGAGATATTCGCCGAGCCTGCAATTGTTATTGTTGATAGCTTTGACTCTTGGATGCCGCAAGCGGCAAAGAAAAAGCTGGAAGATGACAAGAAACGCCGGGCCGAAGGTAAGGAACCAGATGGCGACTACGGCATGGCCCACGGCAAGATCCACTCCAACCGCTTGCGGTTGCTGATACCGAGCCTATCGAAAACCAATTCCATCCTAGCTGGCATAAGCCAGCACCGAGATAACGTGAACAAGGCCAATCCGTATTCGCCAAAGGACGTTGTGCCCGGTGGCCGGGCTATTAAATTCTGGTCCCACATTGAGATCGAAACGCAGATCGGGACCAAGATCAAACGTAAGATCAACGGCGTTGACACGCCGATTGGCGATAATATCGTTGTGAAGGTAGTCAAGAACCGTGTCAACGGTTTAAGACTTAGCTTCGAAGAACAGTTCTACCCTACGCTGGGTATCGACAACATCGGCACTAGCCTGTCTTGGCTTGAAGCCAACAAGTACATTACTCAAACTTCTGGTAGATACTCGCTGCCGTTTCTCTGCGATAAGTCCTACTACCGTGAGGAAGTAATTTCCAAAATTGAGGATGGAAATTTGGAAAATGAGCTTCGTTCGATCCTAGAACAAGGCTATAGTGATTACATGAGTCAAATGACTGTTTCAAGGAAATCGAGGTACGAGTAAATGGGAAATAAATCACTAAGTATCCTTAATTGGCTACTGCTATTCACCAACTGCTACTTCCTTGGCTACCACAGCAATCTGCTTATGGTGGAAGCATACACGCACAAGCTAGAGTGGCCCAGACTCTTGCTTGTGGTGTTACTAGCTTTTACTGTAGGCTTCTCGTCGTCCGCACTATTGTTCAGGAATATCAAATGTTCCACGAAGTAATCCAATCAGCGATAATCGCTGCCTTTTGTGCGTTGATGTTCTACATGGCTGGCGTCTTGGTTTTGATTGATTCGGAGAAAGACAAGTGAAAACCAACCTTTACCTACTAATCGACACTTCTGCGTTAGCTCATAGAGCCCTTCATACCGTAGGGGATTTAACGCACCCAGACGATCCCGAGCAGTACACAGGCGTTCTGTACCAGATCTGGAAAACGGCTTCGTCCGTTTCTGGATATTTGCGTAGTCGGAATCTAGTGTTTTGCTTCGATAGCAAGCAGTCTAAGCGACGGGAATCATACCCATCGTACAAATCGCAACGGCTAGCCGATAAAGCAAAAGAGTCTAGTTCCCAGGCCCAAAAGCGGCAAGGCATGTACGACCAAATGAAGGTTCTACCTAAGCTGCTTAACGAAATGGGAGCTAGGAATGTTTATGGACAGACAGGCTACGAAGCAGACGACCTGATCGCTTCTGCGATCAAATGGAATCCTGATAAGGATTTCATTATCGTTGGACGCGATAAAGACCTCTACCAGCTTCTAGCTGCTAATGTCAAGATGTACGACGTAACTAAGGAAGTATTCTATACCGAGAAGGACTTCCGTGCCGAGTACGGCATCGACCCATCGCAATGGGCCAGCGTCAAAGCTTGGGCTGGTTGCACCAGCGATAGCGTAGACGGATTGCCCGGCGTAGGCGACAAGACTGCGATCAAATGGATCACAGGTAAATTACCACAGGAAAATAAGAAATACGCCACGTTCGTCGAGAACATTCCGGTCTATAATAAAAACATACTAATCGTGCGGTTGCCGCTCGAAGGTACTAATCCAATTACTTTAGTTGAACAAGAGCGGATGATCGACTGGTCGATCTTAGCTCGGTTCATAGGTTCTACAGCATCTATTTCTGATGGAGTTGATTTTGACTAGACAAGAGACTAAAAGGCTGAAAACCATTATCGCCAAGCAAAACAAAGTAAAGCTGAAAGCTGCGGAACGCAGCAATCAGCGAACACTTTACCGGCTGAACAAGCAAAGTAGCCCCAAGACTCCTGTACTGAAGCGTGGTGTCCGTATCAAGGACAAACACGTATTGCAGATTTTGCTCGGCACGCTGAGCGACCGTAACCTTGACCGTTACAGCAAGCAGGGTATGACCCGCGATATGGCCAAAGAGATCATCGTTACTCGACCTTCGCTTCTGGCGAAGTACGAGTCTATTTTGCTGGGCTTGCAACCGATTGGAAATTAAGATGGGGAAAGGATCTCAGTTCGAAAGGACTATCTCCGTACAGCTATCGCTGTGGTGGAGCGAAGGCAAGGAAGATAGCTGGTTTTGGAGAAGTGTCACAAGCGGCGCACGTGCTACCCAACGTGCCAAGCAAGGCAAAGCGACCGTTAACGCTGCGGGCGACCTAGCCGCCCAATGCGTAGAAGGTCAACGCCTACTCGATTTATTGACATTTGAATTAAAAAGAGGATATAAGGGTATCTGCATTGCCGACATCTGGGAAAAAGACAAAGGGGGCTTTCACGATTTCATCGAGCAGGCCCGCAAGTCTGCCAGCTTAGCTGGAACCAGATGGGCAGTTATCCTCCATAAGCGAGACAGGCGGGAGCCTGTAGTGTATATCGAGGATACCCGAGATCATTCGTTTACGATTATGTCCTGGTCCGATTTCCTAACGCCATCCAATAGAGACTACTGGCTTCGCCAGTGGGAGGAAAACTTTGCCGAAAAGAACTCCTAAGCCTGAGAAGTACGTGTCTATCGCGTGCGCAGGTGAATTTCATACTAAGCAGCTAGCAGCTTTCGACAATCGCCATCACCCTCATCCGATGCCTTGGAAATGGTGGTCGGCGAAACTGTCGCTAGACTTAGACCCCGATAGTTTAGTCCATATCGCATCCTGCGATCACACTAAGCGTATCTATGGCTATGCCATTTCCTATTGGCCAATGACCGCCAAAGCGGTCCAAGTCACGCGATTGCTAGTTGCTCCCGATAAACGACGAGCCAAAATCGCTACGCGATTGATGCTCTCAGTTAAGGCGGCTATGCCGTCTATGATTGATAAGCTACAGTTCATCGTACCTGAACTAGACCTTGACACGCAGTTGTTCTTACGTCATCTTGAGTTCAAGGCTCGATTGCCTTTGAAGGCGAATGCCTTCCCTGGCTACGAGAACGAGAATGGTATTAGCTTTGTATGGAAAGGGAGATGATGTTGCTAACAGAACTTGTGGCTAACTTACTTCTGGCACTCGTCATTGCTGGTATATGTTATCTTGCCTTGAGGATAGTATGTGAGGCATTTAAGTGAGATTCTACCGTCAATCACTCCTGAGAACGCTGGAAAGCGTTTCGCCTGGACTAAACTCGAAGGATACGCTAGAGCAGAGTTCCTGCTTTGTCTTTACGGACGGAGAGGTAACGACCTACAATAGCGAGATTCTTTGCATCGCCAGCGTCAAGAATGACGAGGGCGAATTGTTCAAGTGCTACGGGGCAGTACCGGCGAAGCCGCAGCTAGAAACCTTACGCAAGAGTCCAGACGAAGAAATCGAAGTCAAAGCTGCCGAAGATCATATTTCGATCAAAGGCACAGGACGTAAGCAGAAGATTGTTATGTCGAGCCAAATCCTACTTGATACGCAGGAGGTAGAACGACCCAGAGAGTTCGCTGATCTTCCGCCTGTGTTCTCAGAGGCTCTGACGCTTGCAGCGTCTTATGCCGCTAAGGATGCTGACGAGTTCGCCTTGAACTGCGTAGCAGTTAGTGCGAAAGGCTTACAGGCGACTAACAAACTAGCCGCCATTCGTTATGCCGTAAGCACCGGCCTAGCCGGTGGGACGGCTTTGATTCGGGCATCGAGTGCCAAGAACATCGCGGGCCTTGGACTCGCTACAGCGAGTTATGGCAAGGAGTTTGTGTGGTCTACGACCTATGCTGGAACAAAAGTCGCCTTGCGACTACTGGAATCCGAGTATCCTACGGCTAGTATGACTGCAATCTTCACAGAGCCGTTGACCACGAAGCTAGAGCTTCCAGGGTCGGTGGCTGATATTGTGGCTAGAACTGTACCGTTCTTAGCGGAGAATGCCGTAGGTAAAGTAGTCGAGATTCACGTTGACACCGATCTGCTAACTGTGCGAGCACAGAATGCCGTTGGTGATATCGTGACTGGGAAAC
>OGVO01000036.1_pt1 | contig 22357 bp, 22 predicted proteins | sample 1575771 | NCBI WGS metagenome assembly OGVO01 (sample SAMN07581527, study PRJEB24739) | freshwater metagenome | place: Singapore | collected 2015-01 | reverse complement strand
ACGTAAAATCATGGAAAAAATCGCACCTCTTGGAAACGTATACCAGGCGGGCACTTTGAGCGGTAACCCCATTGCGATGATCGCAGGTTATACTTTATTGAATGACTTAAAAAGCAATCCATCGCTCTATCAGGAACTGAATGATAAAACAGCTTACTTACATGAGGGCTTGAATAAAGTACTCACTGAAAGCGGAACTCCATTTGTCATCAACAGATTTGGATCGATGATCAGTATCCATTTCAGTGAAAAACCTGTAACTGATTTTGCATCTGCATCTGCTGCGAACAATGCATTATTCAACAAATACTTTCATGCCATGCTGAAAAAAGGCATCTACTTACCTCCTTCTGCATTTGAAAGTTGGTTCCTCAACAATGCATTGACTTACGCAGATCTTGATGCTACCATACAAGCCACAAAAGAAAGCCTCTCAGAAATATTGTAAACCAAAAAAGGGTTCCGAAAAAACGGAACCCTTTTTAATGTATCTCAGTGCCTTCAGTGGCAATAAATCTATCTAAACAACTCCGACTGATTCCCCATCGAAGGCCGATCTTTTCCTAAGTGTTGGTATGCCTTTAATGTAACTTCTCTTCCTCGCGGTGTACGTTGTAAAAAACCCTCCTGTATCAAAAATGGTTCATACACTTCTTCCAATGTACCTGCTTCCTCACCCACTGCAGTTGCGATGGTAGTAAGTCCAACAGGCCCTCCCTTGAATTTATCAATGATGGCAGATAAAATACGGTTATCCATTTCATCAAGTCCATGCTCATCTACATTCAATGCTTTCAATGCATGCTGCGTAATACCTAAATCAATTTTCCCGTCATTCAGTACCTGTGCAAAATCTCGTACACGACGCAGTAACCCATTAGCGATACGAGGTGTTCCCCTACTCCTTCTTGCTATTTCAAAAGCAGCATCCGGAAGGATACCGGTATTTAAAATTGCAGCACTTCTTTCAATGATTTTTTTCAAAGTTTCCGCATGGTAATACTCCAATCGTGATTTGATCCCAAAGCGCGACAACAATGGCGCGGTCAATAAACCACTTCTTGTTGTGGCACCTACCAATGTAAATGGATTCAAATTGATCTGTACACTTCTGGCATTCGGACCCGTATCGATCATGATATCGATCCTGAAATCTTCCATAGCCGCATACAAATACTCTTCCACCACTGTACTTAAACGATGGATCTCATCTATGAATAATACATCATTGGGTTGTAGGTTGGTCAGCAAACCTGCCAAGTCTCCCGGCTTCTCTATCACAGGTCCGGAAGTTTCCTTGATATTCACTCCTAATTCATTCGCTACAATTCTACTGAGTGTGGTCTTACCCAATCCAGGTGGACCATGAAACAAAATATGATCCAATGCTTCGCCACGCAACTTAGCAGCTTTGATAAAAATCACAAGATTCTCGATCAATTGTGGCTGCCCCGAAAAATCATTGATCTCTGCCGGACGAATAGCATTCTCAAACTCCTTTTCGGCAGCACTGAGGTTCATCGGATCTCTGTTCAAATTGGGGTTGGACATGGAGTAAAGGTAGTAAATTGTGAGATAGTCGAGGGTGAATGGTGAATGGTCAATTGTGAATATACTTGGTAACTTTTTTTGCCGAACACATTATTCACCATTCACAATTGACCATTCACTACTCACTATCCTATCTTAGCTTTGAAAAAACTCTACATGCAACAAAAGACCGCACTCATTCTAGGCGCTAGCGGATTAACAGGGCATCACTTATTGGAATTATTATTGGACGACCCTTTGTATACTCGCATAACCATCTATGTTCGTAAGCAGGTACATATCAGTCATCCTAAACTGGTACAGCAGATCGTTGATTTTGAACAATTGGATAGCGCAATAGATGCTACAGATGTTTTTTGTTGTTTGGGTACTACTATAAAAAAAGCGGGATCACAAGATGCATTCAAACAAGTAGATTTGATCTATCCACAAAAAATTGCAGCTCTGCAGTTAGCAGCAGGCTCCCAAAAATTTTTAGTGATCAGTGCGGTTGGCGCTGACGATAAATCCTCCATTTTTTACAGTAGAACCAAAGGCCAGCTGGAAAAAGCGTTGACCTTGTTAAGATATCCATGCCTTTGTATTTTCAGACCTTCTTTTATCATGGGTAATAGAGCTGAAAGAAGAATGGGTGAAAAGATCGGCATTTTCATCGCCAAACTAATGAGCCCTCTTTTGATTGGACCACTCAAAAAATACCAACCTGTTTCAGCATTGGCATTAGCAAGGTCTATGTAAGATGCAGCTCATCATAATGTAAATGGAACTCATCTTTTCTCTTCAGATGAAATAAAAACATTTGAGTAACACAGAAGAAGATTATTTATAGAAAGTATTTTTTAAAATGATACTTGGATCCGGACAGTTAGACAAATATTGCTCTCTTTCACTGAACTTACAGACACCCGGATAATCACCTACTTTTCCCTGCATGTCTTTAATTAATTGAAAATGCAGATGCGGAGGCCAATGTCCATTTTCATACGGTTCTCCAAAATGAGCAATGGCTTCTCCTTTGTAAATGGCCTTTCCTTCATACAATTCATCGAGGTCATGAAAGGATAAGTGTCCGTACAAAGTATGTAACACTTCTCCTTCCCATTCATGCTGCAAAATGATCACGGCACCGTAATCACCATACGTTTCGTGAAAACCAAAACTATGGACAACTCCATTGAGAGGCGCAAATACAGGTGTCCCAGCATGTCCCCATATGTCTATTCCTAAGTGAAGACGACGCGGTTCTTCCGCATCATCAAATACCCTACTCCTGCTGTATACCGTTCTGTGCTCATTGTATCCACCGATAGCATAACGTGCACCGGAGTCTATTAAACATTGATCGATATAAGCTGAAAAAAGATCAATATCATTGACCATCGTTTCAGTAACTGCTTTGTTATTGGCAGTCAGATCCAATGCCAGCAATTGGTCTACACCTATTTCGAATGGAACAACAGGATGAAACATGAATAATGTATTTCGACAAAGTTTCATTGAATTACTTGTAAAAAAAAAATCTGTGAATCTGTGGCAAAAAATAAGCCACAGATTCACAGATTACTTAGATCAGATCTCCTAATTCTTTAGTTTCTTCAAAATCTCCTCAATAGCTCGATCCAATTGTGGATCACGTCCATTGATGCGATCTTCAAAATTCATAGGGATCTTGATATCCGGTTCTACACCTGTGATCTCTAAATCTTTCCCCTCCAAACTATAACAACCCCAACTAGGTAAACGCACAAATGATCCATCTACCAATCCGGTTCCACTGGTGAAAATGATCCAACGATAAGTAGGCATTCCAATGATGGTTCCCAATTTTAAAGCTTTAAAACCTTGTGCTGTCATTTCAGCATCACTCAGCGATTGCTCATTGATCAACAAAACAATAGGTTTATCAGCCGGCGCAAAATTGGATTGCGGTGTCAACCTACCCTCACGATATTTCCATTGCAAATAGGAACGCTGACTCAGAAATTTCAAAACTTCATCATGCACATTCCCTCCGGTATTATAACGCAAATCCAGGATCAATGCATCTTTCTGGTAAAAATCTTGCGTCATATCGATCAGAAATTTATCCAGCTCACCTGTGCCCATATCTTTCATATTATGGTACGCAATACGCTTCTTACTTTTCTCATCCACTCTCTTTTGGTTGATATCACTCCACTCTTCCGATAAATTCGCAAATAAAGATGCCTGTGGATGAATTTTTGTTGTGATCATTTGTCCGTTTCGATTCAATGTCAGCGTGACCTCTGCATCCAAAGAAGGCTTGCTGAAATAATAGCTCCTATCCATGGATGGATCTACCGTTTCATCATTCACTTTCACCAATACATCACCAGGTAATACATCCACTGTTACTTTATCGGCATTACTTCTTGCTGCAATGTATTTTACTTTATAAGGATTATTGTTTTCAAAAATGATCCCCGTTTCCATTGTACGATTAGATAGTTGAACATTCTCTTCGTCACCGAAGGAATTAAATCCTAAGTGAGATGAATTCAATTCTCCCAGCATATCAGCCAATAAAGTACGCAGGTCTCCTCTCGTATTCACATGTGAAACGTAAGTTTCATAACGTTTACGTGTAGCCAGCCAATCTACTCCATGAAATTTTTCATCATAAAAATTCTCATTCAGATGTGCCCATGCTTCTTTGAACATTTGCGTAAACTCACCGGATAAATTCCTTCTGAATGTATAGACGATGTTGACAGGATCCACTTTGTTACCATCCATATTCAATTTATAAATGGTGCCATTGATCAATGCCATGGTCTTATCGCCGCCTTCTGCATAATCAACACTGAATGCATCTGCACCATTGATCTTTTCGGTTTTTGGCGCTTCAAAAGGTTCTAAAACCGTTTTCCAAAGTGCAGGTCTACCCTCATCATGATTGCTCACATAAAGAATAGTGGTCTTGTCTCCTTTTTGAATCACATTGACTAAAAACTGTGACCCAAAGTTTGGCCCCACTTGTTCCAGCCTATCCATGATACCGGTCATATCTATCTTAATAGGTGCCGGTTCTTTTTTGGAGGTATCTTTCTTTTCTGTTTTAAACAATGCATCGTATTTATCACTGCGGTAAGGTGCATCGATCTTTTCCAATGGCATGCGATAGATACGTGGATTTTGCATTCCGAATGGATAAGATGGTTTGGTTCTTGCAGAAATAAAATAAATATGCTTACCATCCGGCCCCCATACAGGTCCCGCTTCGGTTACACCTGTATTGGTGAGATTAATGGTTTTGTTCTCTTTGATATTATAAACAAATACATCTTGTTCAAAATTTCTGATCGCCGTAAACAACACATATTCATCATTGGGTGAAAATCCGGGATCTGAATTTTGAAAAGCCCAGATCTCATCTTTCACGATGGTTTTATTCTCCCAAGTTTTGAGATCCAGTAATCTTACTTCATCACGACCACTCAGATATACCATTTTAGTTCTGTTCTTATTCAATACACCTGAGCGATTGTTTCTCGTTTCATTGGTGATCGCCTTTACAGCTGCACTACCATCGGCAGCTACAGTAAACCAATTCAACCAACCGTCTACCGTTTGATTGAAGAGCAATGTTTTATTATCACTCATCCATCTTACTTCTCTTGCACGTTCTGTATTTCCCTTGTTGATCTGTTGAACAAATTTGCCATCTATGTCACTCACAAAAATTTCTCCACGAGATGTAAATGCGATCTTTTTTCCATCGGGTGATACATCCAGATTGGTGATGTTACCTCGAACATTATAATCCTTATCAACAGGTAAAACATAGTTACGAACCAGGTTGATATTCAACTTCTCAGCTTTCTTGGCACTAACATCATACAACCATAACTGGTAATCTTTTTCGAATACGATTTTGTTGCCATTGGCATTTACAAGTGGTGTCTTAATAGAAGTATTGAATTTTGTCAATGCAGTCTTCTTTCCACCATCTATGGTATAGAGATTATACTCACCATTTGCTTCATCAGAAACAAAATATACTTTTCCCGAACGATCGATCGTTGTACCAAAATCTTTTCCTTCCCAATCTGTATGCTTCTTGTACTGCTTGGTGGCCGGATTATAAGATTGAATATCAGGATTGAAAGGACCTTTATAACGTTTACGTGTTAACTGGTTGGAACTTTCCCAGGTATCATTGAAATAAATGTCGCCTGATGGGTGTTCGGCAATTCCATGATCCAACAAATAAAAATGATCTCCGAATAAACGTTGTGCAGTACCACCTGTAACCGAAACTGTAAAAGCTGATTGTTGTCCCATACGATTGGAAGTGAAATAGATCTTCTTACTATCCCAGCTCCAATTATTCACTTCATCGGTTGCACTATGATAGGTCAACCTTTTAATTTCTCCGCCTGCTAAAGGCATGATATATACATCCGCATTGCCTAGTTGACGGCTACTGAATGCTACCCATTTACCATCAGGCGAAATACGTGGACTCGATTCATAACCTTGCATGGCCGTCAACCTCGTAGCCTGACCATCTTTTACGGAAGCCTTCCACAGATCGCCTTCAAAAGCAAAAACTACCGTTTCGCCATCCGGGCTCAAAGCAGGATTGGATAAGAAATAGGCTTGTCCGCCTTGCGCTATTACAGTAAACGACAAGCAAGTCATTAAAAATGAAAGAATGAATTTCATTGGAAAATAGTTTTGAATGGGTAAGATAAACATAAGTACCCCTATTTTACAAGGGGTTGGGAAGAGTGGCAGAAAAAAAAGGATGAGACCTCTTAAAAAGTTATCAAAGACTTATTGTATTAGTATTTCTCATACCAATCAAACTGCTCATGAACGATCTTAGACTTCTCTTTTTTGATATATTTCAAAAGCTCTGCAGCAACGGGTGCGTGTTTCTTACCCTTCAACCATATCAAACTCCAAGTAGTTTTGATAGGCAAGCCGGGAATAGGGATGATTTGTAATTCTTGATTACGCAATTCATTTCGAATACCAATCAGAGGCATGATCGAGTAACCCAACCCAGCTAATACAGCCTGCTTTACCGCTTCATTGGAAGTCAACTCCATTTTCTTGGCTACTTTAATTCTTTTTCGCTGAATAAAATTTTCCATGGTTTGTCGGGTACCCGAACCTTGCTCACGGAAAATCAATGGTAGTTGATCGAAAATATCTTTTGTATGGATCTGTTTAATCTTTTGTCCGGACTTGCCGATCAGGAAAAGTTTATTCTGCAACAGATCCACTTTTTCGATCGCCAATTTTTCCGGCAGGATCGATACCAATGCAAAGTCTACTTCATTATTTTGTAAGCTTTGCACCACCGCACTCTTATTGGTCACATCCATTTCCAATGTTACACCTTGGTTTTCCCGCATAAAAGAAGATAGAAAATAAGGCATTACATATTTACCTGTAGATACAACCGATATTTTAACACGACCTGTCAGCTGTCCCTTATAAGCATGCATCTTATGTTGAATAGCGGTAACCTGATCCATGATCTCTTCTGCCGAAGCAGCAATTTCTCTTCCGAAATCAGTCACATATAAAGTACGGCCGATCATTTCTGTAAGGGGTAGATCAAACTGTTGCTGGAAATTTTTCAATTGAATAGAAACAGCTGGTTGTGTTAGAAACAATTCTTCTGCAGCCTTTGAAACACTTTTGTTTTTAACGACCGATAAGAATATTTCCAATTGGTTCAAAGTATAGTTCATAAAATTTATTTATGATTAGTATAATAAAGATATATAAATACTTATAGATTCTTTCGTACAACTTTGCGGTCAAATCTTCATTATGGACACAAAAACTCTGACAACAGCACAAACTTCTAAGTCACCACATTCAATTCGTAGTATTAACCTGATAGATGGGATCTTCACAACAGAAGAAGCCAAAGAGATCCTGACCAACTTATACAACAGCAAAATCAACTTCCATAACATGAAAAACTTCAGCCATCAGGAGCGTTATGGTCGTCCTCACAGTGCTTCTTTGGCGCGTATTGAATCATTGCGTATCAGTTTACAGAAAGTAACAGAAGCGATCAGAGAAGCGGAAAAAACCAATCAGATGATCAAGATCGGCTCTGCGGTAGAAATTGGTTTCATAGGTGAATTACAATAAGTGATCAGCGATAACTGTACACCTTTTTTCTTCATCTATCCCTGATACATTCATGAATTTTGACCTTTTACTTGAAAATCTTACCAACCCTGCACTTTTATTTTTTGTTCTCGGCATTGTAGCAGTACTGTTGAAAAGCGATCTGGAAATTCCCCCGAACTCTTCCAAATTCATTTCACTGTACCTGCTCTTTGCCATTGGTTTCAGGGGTGGACAAGAACTATCGCATGAAGTATTTACCAGTGAGATATTATGGTTGATGTTATCAGGTATTGGCATTTCGCTAATCATACCTCTCTATACATTTTTCATCCTTAAACAGAAATTCAATGTATTTGATTCCGGTGCTATCGCTGCTGCTTATGGTTCTGTAAGTGCAGTGACTTTTGTTACAGCCACTTCTTATCTGGAACATCATCAGCTAGAATTGCATGGCTATATGGTAGCCGTTATGGCCATGATGGAATCTCCTGCGATCATTGTGGGACTTCTTTTGATTTCCTATTTCTCTAATAGCGAAACCAAAGAGTTCTCCAAAAGATCTGTCGCCAAACATGCAATCACCAATGGAAGCGTGTTGTTGATTCTAGGAAGTCTGATCATTGGCTTTCTTGCTAACAATAAACAGGCAGAAGATATCAAGCCTTTTACCAATGACCTATTCAAAGGATTTCTTGCGATCTTTTTGTTAGACATGGGTATTACCAGTGGTAGAAAGCTAAAATCACTGTTTGGTTTTGGATGGTTTCCATTTGTATTTGCCATCTGTGTTCCTTTGTTCAATGGAATAGCAGTGGCTTGGTTAAGCCAGTTTATCACCCATGATGTGTCCAATAGATTTATTCTGGCGATTCTTGCTGCAAGTGCTTCCTACATTGCAGTACCTGCTGCGATGAAGATAACAGTACCACAAGCCAACCCCGGACTATTCTTACCGATGACATTAGCAGTTACCTTCCCTATCAATATTACAGTGGGAATGCCTTTGTATTACTGTGTGATTGTGTAAGTATTTTCTGTGTTTCTCTGTGTCTTCAGTGGCAACAAATAATACCACTGAAGACACAGATGAGCACTGAAATTAGATGACTACGTTGATCATTTTTCCTTTTACGAAGATGAGTTTCTTCAAAGGTTTTCCTTCCATCCATTTTTGTACCAGCTCATTAGCGAGTACGATCTCTTTAACTTGATCTTCAGTAGCGTCCAATGCAATGGAAATATTGGTACGTGTTTTACCATTGATACTGATGGGATATTCTTTGCTTGTCTCCGTAACATACGCAGCATTAAATGCAGGGAAAGTTGCATCGAGTACAGAACTTTGATTACCTAATTGCTTCCAGAGTTCTGCAGCAATATGTGGCGCATAGGGGGTTAAGAGAATCAACAGATCTTCAAGTATTTGTTTTTTATGACATTTCAAATCACTCAACTCATTCACGCAGATCATAAAGCTGCTCACAGCTGTATTGAAACTGTAACGCTCAGTATCGTCATCAATTTTTTTGATGGTGCGATGTAAGACTTTCAGTTCTTCAGCAGTGGGTTGATCATCTGTCCAGATCTTTCCTTTGTTCTCATCAAAAAACAAACGCCATAACTTTTTCAAGAAACGATGTACCCCTTCAATACCCTTAGTATCCCATGGTTTACTCTGGTCTACCGGACCTAAGAACATTTCGTACATGCGGAAAGTATCTGCACCAAATTTCTCTACCAATGTATCCGGGTTTACAGTGTTGAATTTGGATTTGGACATTTTTTCTACTTCAACTCCGCAGATATACTTGCCATCTTCCAAAATAAATTCAGCATTGGCATATTCTCCGTTGCGCCATTTCTTGAAAGCTTCAATATCTAATTCAACACCATCCACAATGTTCACATCAACATGCAACTCATCTACTTCTATATCTTGCTTTAGGTTTGAGGAAATAAAAGTCTGTGTTCCTTTTTTTCGATACACAAACCTACTACTCCCTTGTATCATCCCCTGATTCAACAATTTCCTAAACGGTTCATCAAAACCAATATAACCTAAGTCATGTAAGGCTTTGGTCCACATACGGCTGTATAATAAATGTCCTACCGCATGTTCTGTTCCACCGATATACAGATCTACCTGATTCCAATAATCACTCACCTTCTTCTCACAAAATGCCTGTTCATTGCTGGGATCCATGTAACGTAAAAAATACCAACTACTACCTGCATAACCGGGCATGGTATTGGTTTCACGTACTGCAGGTTTGCCTTTGTAAGTTGTATGCTTCCAATCATTCAAATTGGCCAGTGGTCCTTCTCCATCCGGACCGGGGCCATAACTCTCTACATCGGGTAATAAGAGTGGTAATTCTTTTTCATCCAATGGATATGCAACTCCATCCTGCCAAACGATCGGAAATGGTTCACCCCAATAACGTTGGCGACTGAATGCTGCATCACGCATTTTATAATTCACTTTGCGTTTGCCGATGCCCATGGCTTCTAACTTCTCAATCACCACTTCAATGGCATCGCGCATTTTCATGCCATTCAAGAATCCGCTATTACTCAGTACTGCATCTTTGGTTGCATTGGCATCTGTTCCATCAAAAGCATCACCAATAATATTCGTGATCGGAATATTAAAATGCTTGGCAAATTTGAAATCTCTTTCATCACCACAAGGAACGGCCATGATGGCTCCTGTTCCATATCCGGCAAGTACATATTCTGATATCCATACCGGGATCTCTCTTCCATCAAAAGGATTGATGGCATAAGCTCCCGTAAAACATCCCGTAATTTTTTTCTCCGCCTGACGCTCTCTATCGCTCCTGCTTTTCACATAAGTGATATATGCATCCACCGCTTCTTTCTGCTCAGCCGTTGTAATTTTTTCGATCAGTTCATGCTCCGGCGCCACTACCATAAAGTCTACACCGAAAATGGTATCAGGGCGGGTAGTGTAAACAAGAAGCTTTGAGCTGTGAGCCGCGAGCTGCGAGCCATTTTCTTGCTCGAAGCTCGAGGCTCGAAGCTCAAAGCTGATCTCCGCTCCCGAAGATTTACCGATCCAATTCGTTTGCATTTCTTTCATGGCTTCGCTGAACTCGATGGTATCAAGTCCGCTCAACAAACGATCCGCATATTCAGTGATACGTAAATACCATTGACGCAATTTCTTCTTTACAACAGGATGTCCGCCACGTTCACTTACTCCATTCACTACTTCATCATTGGCCAATACGGTTCCCAAAGCTTCGCACCAATTCACTTCACCATAACCACAAAAAGCAAGACGATAATCCATCAGAATATCTTGCTGTTCCTTTTCAGAAAAAGCTTTCCATGCTTCAGCAGTGAATTGCAGCGTAGGGTTACCCGGACAAATATGTTTCGTGTTTCCTTCTTTTTCAAAAGAGTTGATCAGTTCACTAATGGCAACAGCTTTTTGCTGGTGGCGATCGTAGAAACTATTGAAGAGTTGAAGGAATATCCATTGGGTCCATTTGTAATATTCAGCATCACAAGTACGCACTTCACGATCCCAATCATAACTGAATCCGATATTGTCTAACTGCTTTCTGAAGTTGTCAATATTTTGAGCTGTACTTTTTGCAGGATGTACGCCATGCTCCAAAGCATATTGTTCAGCAGGTAATCCAAAGGCATCATAACCCATGGGGTGCAATACGTTGAAACCTTTGAGTCTTTTAAAACGGCTTACGATATCCGAAGCGATATAACCCAATGGGTGACCTACGTGTAGACCTGCTCCACTCGGGTAAGGGAACATATCCAGCACATAATATTTAGGCTTATTGCTGCTATTACTTACCTGATAAGCTTTGCTATCAGTCCATTCTTTCTGCCATTTCTTTTCTATGTCCCTGAAATTGTATTCCATAAGTTATACGTGTACTTATAATTTTTTATGCTGTTTGATCGTTATTGAAGTGTCAGCAAGGCATGTTCAAGTCCGGAGATACGGCCACATGCAAGCGCTGCCGGCAATCCTAACATATATTTAACCCAAATACGTTGAGATTGCTCTATTTTCAATGGCAAATTGATCGTTAGAGTGGTTGCAAATGTAAGTCTTTAGGCGTCAAAACCCTACATTTGTGGCCTCTTCCCCGGCCCTTCTCCCGTGGGAGAAGGGGGCTAAAAATTTTTAGAATATGGTAGATAGTGCAAAATCTTCTTTGAAGCGTAGTAAACCGAATTATATCTACACCATTGTGGGTGTGGCTTTGGTCTTGTTGATCATGGGTATCATGGGGTGGTTTTTCCTCAATATCAATTCGGTTGGCAGTGCTTTTAAGGAAGATATTCGTATCAGCGCTTATCTAAGAACTTTAAATAAAGATACCATAGGTCAGATCCAGCAGCATATTGCTGCACGTCCGTATACCAAAACGGTGACTTATGTAGACAAGAAAAAAGCGCAGGAGATCTGGAACCGTGAGAACAATGAAGACTGGGCAAAGATCTTAGATGTGAATCCGCTTCCCGAAAGCATCGATTTTTATGCAAAGGCGGAATACGTGAACAAAGACAGTTTGAATAAAATATCGGCAGAATTATTGGGCAAGTACGGAAATCAGATCACGGATATTCAATACCCGCAAACATTGGTGGGCAATTTGAATGAGCGTGCTGCAAAAATCGGTTTGATATTTTTAGTGATCGCGATCATTCTGTGTATCATCGTGATCATCAGTATCGATAATACCATTCGTTTGGCGATGTTCAGTAATCGATTCCTGATCAAGACCATGCAGATGGTAGGGGCTACAAGAGGGTTCATTGCTCGCCCGCTGAATATCAGAGCAGTGGTGAATGGACTCATTAGTTCCGGTATTGCGATCGTTTTATTGTTCAGCATTATCAGCTGGGCAGAGAGTCAGTTCCCGCAACTGAAAGCTATTCGCGACTGGAAGCTTACTTTTATACTCTTTGGTGGACTGATCCTATTGGGTGTAGGTATCTCTGTATACTCCACCCATCGCAGTGTGCTGAAGTATTTGAAAATGAAATTGGATGATCTTTATTAGTGAATTGTCAATGGTGAATTGTCAATGATTGTATATTGAACACTCACCATTCACCATTCACATTTCACAATTGACAAAAACAACTCCCATGAGTGAAACAAAAAATACCATGAGTCCGCTTTTTACGAAAGAGAATTATAAGTGGATGATCATTGGTGCTGTGATTATTGCTATCGGATTCTTTTTAATGAGTGGCGGTAAAAGCAGTGACCCGAATGTATTTGACTACAAAGAAGTATATGGCACCACCCGCATCACCATCGCCCCCATCCTTATCGTGATTGGATTAGCGATTGAGATCTTTGCGATTTTTAAGAAGAAGTGATTGTAGTCCATGGTCCATAGTCCATGGACCATGGACTATGGACTATAGACTACTAACCTCCCTCCCATGAGTATTTTCGACGCTATCATTATTGCCATTGTTGAAGGACTGACTGAGTTTTTGCCCGTGTCTTCTACCGGACATATGATCATTGCCAGCTCTTTTTTAGGGATTGCGAAAGATGATTTTACTAAGTTGTTTGAAGTGGCCATTCAGTTGGGTGCTATACTTTCTGTAGTGGTATTGTATCACAAGAAATTTTTTCCTCTCAATCGATGGAATTTTTATCTCAAGTTGCTGGTAGCAGTCATTCCGGCTTTAGGATTAGGCGCCATTTTTTCTGATAAGATTGATGCATTGCTTGAAAGTCCGTTAACCGTTGCCATTACGATGTTGGTAGGTGGGATTGTCTTGTTATTTATTGACAAGTTGTTTCAGCAGCCTATGATTGAGAAAGAGGAGGACGTAAGTTTTCTTCGCGCATTAATGATTGGATTTTGGCAGTGTGTGGCGATGATACCGGGTGTTAGCAGAAGTGCTGCCAGTATCATTGGTGGTATGCAACAAAAATTGACCAGAAATCTAGCAGCAGAATTTTCTTTTTTCCTTGCTGTACCAACGATGGCTGCAGCCACAGGTTATAAATTATTGAAAGCCTGGAAAGAAACACCTGAAATGCTTACCAACACTGATAACCTTATTGCATTGGCTGTGGGTAATGTGGTAGCTTTCATTGTAGCCATGCTAGCCATCAAATTCTTCATTGGTTTCCTTCAAAAACATGGCTTTCGTCTATTTGGATGGTACCGCGTTATTGGTGGAACAATTTTGTTGGTATTGGTGTTGACGGGATACTTGAAATGATTTTAGATTTTAGATGTCAGATCGCAGATGTCAGATGTAATATCAAATCTGACATCTGCGATCTGACATCTAAGATTTCTTCTTCACTCTCTCCGGATTTTTATTCAAGAAATCTTCCCAACCTTTTAAGGGCTTTCCTGCTTTGACAAGTGGTGATGAGGATTGATAATGATGACAGAGCGCAACTGCTAAGGCATCTGTTGCATCAAAGTATTGTGGTTTTTCTTCGATCTGTAGAATTCTTTGCAGCATCTTCCAGACCTGATCTTTATCAGCATTACCATTACCGGTGATGGATTGTTTTACTTTTTTGGGTGAATATTCTGTGACATTCAATCCAGCCTGCATCGCTGCGGCAATAGCCACACCTTGTGCCCTACCTAGCTTAAGCATACTTTGAACATTCTTTCCAAAAAAGGAGCTTCGATAGCAAAAGTGGATGGCTTGTATAATTTAACCAGTTCACATACACGGGTATGGATCATTTCAAGACGAGCGTAGATGTCTTTTTCTTTGGTGAGTTTGAGTACATCCATTAAAAGAACCTGAGGTTGTCCTTTATGGATACGTAACAAAGCATACCCCATCAATTGGGTACCCGGATCGATCCCTAAAATGATCTCGTCTTTTGCCATGGGAATGAAAATAGTGAAAAGTGAAAGGTGAAAGGTGAATTTTAGCTATAAATCTATTTGATCAATTGCATTCATACATCAGAAAGACCTCTTTTCACCTTTCACTTTTCCCCTTTCACTTCTTTCCCCTTTCTTTGTAATGACCTAAAAAGCAAGCACTGAATAAGAAACTGAAAATATTTCTCAATTATTTTCTTGGGCCGATCCTCTTCGTCTGGCTCAGTTATTCAATCTATCAACAAATCCAGGCACAAAAAGATGTACAAACTTCCTGGGATATGATCTTGAACTGTTTCTCAGGGCCACAATCCTATCAGCTCTATCTGGTACTTTTTCTGATGCTATTGAATTGGGCTCTTGAGTCCTTGAAATGGCAGTGGTTGGTACGTCCGGTGCAAAAAGTTAGTTATTGGCGTGCTTTTAAAGCTGTTTTTTCCGGACAAGCACTTGCTTTCAATACGATCAATGGTCTAGGCGATTCTGCAGGAAGAGCTTTATTTCTGGAAGATGGAAAAAGATTAAAAGGTATTGCCATATCATTGGTTGGTAGTATCAGTCAGACCATCATCACCTATGTTTTTGGTCTGATCGGATTGTTATATATGCGTTCATTTATTTTGGATGCAACACATCACTTGGAAGGATTGTCGATATTTTGGCTGACAGGATTAATGAGCGTGATGACTTTGGTTACATTGGTATTGATCTTATTGTTTTTCAGATTATCCTGGATGATCCGTTTATTGGAGAAGATACCGCTAGTAGCAAAGTATCGGTTTGTGGTAGAGAATATGGAGTCATTACACTGGTGGTTCTTAACAAAAATTTTAATCCTTTCTGCCGCTCGGTACGTTGTATTTGTGGTACAGTATATGCTATTGTTATCGGTATTCGAAGTAAACATTGCTTCTATAGATGCCATAGCATTACTTACTGTTATGTTTTTGGTGTTGTCTATAGTACCGTCGATCGCTTTGGCGGAACTAGGTTTTAGAGGCAAGGTCAGTATTCAATTACTGGGATTACTGAGTTCCAATACTGTAGGCATCGTTGCAACGGCTGCTGGTATCTGGGTGATTAACCTGATCATTCCGGCCATTGCGGGTACTGTTTTTCTGTTAGGTGTGCGTTTGTTCAGGAACAATAAATAAAGAGCAGAAATGAAGAAATTACTTTTTTTGATGATCTTAATCATGGGATTTCAACCCATTTCTGCGGGTGATGAATTTTGCGGTATTCGAAATAGGGCATTTGAAGATGGGGAGAGTATTTCTTACAATGTATTCTATTCAGTCATCGGGTTGTATGTGAATGCAGGTAGTGCTAATTTTTCTGTTTCGTTGGACAAGATGAATAATCGTACAGCTTATCATGTAGTTGGAAAGGGAAGTTCTAATCCAAGTTATGATTGGATATTTAAAGTGCGTGATCGCTACGAGAGTTATATTGATACAGCGAATTTACAGCCGCTAAAGTTCATTCGTAATATTGAAGAAGGAGGCTACAAAAAATTTGAGAACATCACATTCAATCAAGAGAATAATACTGCAATAACTACGGAAGGAGTTTTTAAAGTACCGGGATGTATCCAGGATGTTTTGAGTTCCATTTATTATGCCCGTAATATAGATTTCAGTAAATACAAGCCTGAAGAAAAAATTCCATTCTCCATGTTTTTGGATAATGAAGTGTACAATCTCTACATTAAGTACTTAGGCAAAGAGACCATTAAAACCAAGTATGGTAAGTTTCGCGCCATTAAATTCAAACCTTTATTGGTAAAAGGAACCTTGTTTGAAGGGGGTGAAAAAATGACGGTTTGGGTTAGTGATGACCCTAATCATATTCCATTAAGAATTGAAAGTCCGATCGTAGTAGGAAGTGTGAAGGTAGATATGATGCAGTATCGAAATTTACGTTATCCACTTAGCTCCATGATCAGTTTCAACCGTTGATGATCATAGTGTTTTCTGCAGGTCGATAATGAATAGGTCTTGTATTCACATTTTGATGCAGTTGAGATCGTTTGTATAAAACCCTACAAATGATAATAACAAACAGTGTCGCCAATGTAATACCCCCGATCAATCCCCACCAAAAAGAATCATAGTACTGTTTACCGATGTAGGCGCTAAATACAAGTGCTGCTGCAGAAACAACTCCAGAAACAGCTGCGATAACTGCATTACCATCACGATTTGTGATCTCGATTCTGGCATGGCAGGTATCGCAGTTGATGGCGGAAAAATTGTTGAGCAAAACAAATTGCTTGAAAGATATCCGGCATCCGCAGCTCGGACATCCCACTACCTGGTTTTTGGACATTGGATTTTAAAATTGCTTGTTAAAGCTAGGATTCGATTGTAAACTTAATATGAAACAATTGGACTAAGTGCCTGAAAAACACCGATTTTTGGTCGTTTTTTCACGGATTTTTTATCGAAAAAAATCAGGCGTTTTACTACATGCTTGTAAAAATTACAATGTATTCAGGGCAAAGGTTTCTGCTACACGAACCCCTTTTTCTGTAAGCTGTAGGGTGCAGCATTCGTTATGATAATCGTGTTCGAAGTATAATATGTAGTTATTTTCTACTGCTTCTTGTAGGAAATTCTTCTTCTCATGTAGTGTTGTCAACGGGAACATGTCATATGCCATCACGTAGGGAATAGGTAAATGCGCAGTAGAAGGCAACAGATCAGCCATATAAACAATCGTATGCCCTTTGTACTGAATCTGTGGCAACATCATTTTTTCTGTATGTCCGTTCACAAATCGAACTGAAAAACGATTAAAAAGCTCTACACGATGCAGACGGCCATCTTCCCGAAAACCGGAAGACGGGCTTTCAACGAAATGCAATTGACCACTTTCTTGTATGGGAAGAATATTTTCTTTCAAAAAAGATGCTTTTTCTCGATCATTGGGTTTCACAGCCCAGTTCCAATGACGTTCATTACTCCAATAAACTGCATTTTTAAAAGCAGGTACTAGTTGATCACCTTCACGAATGATACTCCCACCGCAATGATCAAAGTGTAAATGTGTGAGAAAAACATCTGTGATATCATCTCTATGAAATCCATGACGTGCTAATGATGTATCCAACGTATCATCGCCATGTAGGTAATAATGACCAAAGAATTTGGCATCTTGTTTATTACCCATACCATTATCGATCAGTATTAGCTTATTGCCATCTTCGATCAGTAGACAACGCATGGCCCATGAGCACATGTTATTTTCATCTGCCGGATTCAGCTTATTCCACATGCTTTTGGGAACAACACCAAACATGGCTCCACCATCCAATTTAAAATTGCCGCTATTGATCGTATATAATTGCATAACTCAGTTTACTTTTCCTTGTTTATGTTTTGTCGCAGAGGCAAAGGTCAGCAATATCAATCCAATCACAAAGAAAACAACCAAAGCCAATACTGAATTACGCTGCGATCCTGTGTACTCGTTGATATAACCAAAACTAAACATACCGATTACAATTGCGATCTTTTCTGTGACGTCAAAAAAACTAAAGAATGAAGTGGTATCTTTTGTTTCAGGCATCAGCTTTGCATAGGTACTTCTGCTCAGTGATTGAATACCACCCATTACAAAGCCTACTAGAACAGCCAACGCATAAAACTCATTCACACCATCACGCGGTAATAAATATCCGATAATACAAAGTATGATCCATAAGGATACGGTTACCATGAGTGCTCGAAAGTTGCCTAGTTTATCTGAAAGTTTCGCAATGGTATATGCACCAGGAATCGCAACCAATTGAATGATCAAGATTGCGATGATCAGATTTTGTGTAGGTATATTCAATTCACTTTTACCATATAAGGTTGCTGCAAGCATCACCGTTTGAACACCCATATTGTAAAAGAAAAAAGCTGCGAGATAACGTTTCATTACAGGAATATGCGACAATTGCTTCCATACCTTATTCAACTCTTTATACCCATGTGTAAAAACACTTCCTTTGGCAGAGGGTTGTCCGGCGGGGGTGCTTTTCGGAAGACGACTTAATGCCAATTGCCCAAATCCCCACCACCAAATTCCCACCAATAGAAAAGATATCTGTGAAGCTTTTCCGGTAGTAATTCCAAAAGCATCTGGCATCAATACGAATACAAAGCAAATGATCTGTAAAATCACACTGCCGATATAACCCATCGCGAAACCTTTAGCACTTACTCTATCTTGATCAGCAGGTGCTGCGATCTCAGGGAGAAATGAATTATAAAAAACCAGACTACTCCAATAACCAACACAGGCAATGATCATACAGATCAACCCGTAAGCAAGATTACTACTATCATAGAAGAACAAGGCACTACAAGCAATACTTCCTAGTGTGCAGAAAAAAAACAGGAACTTCTTCTTATTGCCTTTAAAATCTGCGATCGATGATAACATGGGAGACATCAAGGCTACAATAATGAAGGCAACACCTAAGGCATAATTATACAATGAGGTATTGACAAACTCTCTACCGAATAAACGAACGGTATCATTGGAGGTTGCATCATTACCATCGCCGGTTACAGCCTCGAAATAAGCAGGAAAAATGGTAGAAGTAATGACTAAGTTGTATACACTGTTTGCCCAGTCATACATAGCCCAGCCATTGATGACTTTTTTGGATGCAGTTGTTTGCATGTGGAGGGTTTTGGTTCTTAAAGATAGGGGAAAGTGAAAAGTGAACCGTTATTCCTACCATGGTCTATGGACTATGGTCCATGGTCCATAGTCCATAGACCATGGTAGGAATAATTTTACCTTTTCACTTTTCACCTTTCACTACCCTCCTACAACGCCGCCAGTATCTTTTTCTGAACTTGCTGAAGCTGCTCCGGTGATAATTTCAATTTTCCGCGGGTGAAGTTGAGGTCATCAGCTGAATTTATTGGGATCAAGTGAACATGTGCATGTGGTACTTCGAGGCCTACCACACTCATTCCACAACGATCGCAGGGAAAGGCTTTTTCGATTGCTTTTGCAATAGGCTGGGCAAATAGTAATATTTCAGACAAAAGATTTTGATCGAGATCAAAAAAATGATCTGTTTCCTCTTTAGGAACAACGAGTACATGACCTTCAACAAGCGGAAAGATGTCAAGAAATGCAAAGAATTTTTCATTCTCAGCAATTTTATACGATGGAATTTCTCCGGCGATGATCTTTGAGAAGATAGTCATGGTGTAGAGATTTATCAACCAACAGCAGGGTGAAATGCTACGTATCATTTCACCCTGCGTTTATATGCTCAGACAGTAATGTCTTCAATTTTAAACTTGATGATACCGGTTGGAGCCTGCACTTCTGCTACTTCTCCTTTCGCTTTTCCCATCAAGCCTTTACCAATAGGCGATCCCGCTGAGATCTTCCCTGCCTTTAGATCCGCTTCTTTTTCACCAACGATCTGATAGGTGACGGTTTTTTTAGTTGCTATATTGGTGATCGTTACCTTAGTTAGGATGGTTACTTTGCTAGTATCGATATCACTAGTATCAATGATCTTGGCATTGGCAATCGCTCCCTCAAGCTGCTTGATCTTGGCTTCCAGCATTCCTTGTGCTTCCTTAGCCGCATCATACTCTGCGTTTTCTTTCAAATCTCCTTTTTCACGGGCTTCTGCAATAGCTCTGGATGCAGCCGGACGATCCACTGATTTCATCTTATGCAACTCTTCACGCATTTTGTCAAATGTCTCCTTGGTAACATACATAGTACTCTCGCTCATACACTTTCGTTTAAAAAGGGTAAAAAAAATACAACGCCACATTTGATTGCAGCGTTGCACAGATATTCAAAAGTAAAAAAATCTTCAGAATGAACGACTCTTTTATCTGTTTTTATTCAAAGTTCAAAAAAAGGGTAACCAAGCAGATGTTTTCATAACTTGCTGTATATCAAACAAATACAAACTATATGGAAACGTAGATACAGTAAAGCTGATTAATTGTCAATACCTAACTTATCCAAGAGCACTTTTGCCATCAGGTAAAAAGCTTCATGACTATATCCTGCGATATGGGGTGTAACGATCACGTTAGCCTGTGAGAGGAGCCAATCCAAATCAGCTTTCTCTTCTGTCGTATGTGTTTCGAGTTTTTCATTTTCTAGCACATCCAATCCGGCGGCTTTTATTTGATGATTTTGTAACGCCTTGATCAGTGCTTTTGTGTCGGTCACTTTTCCTCTGCATGTGGTAAGAAAGTAAGGCTGCTTTTGAAAGCCATTGAAGAATGATTCGTTTGCGTAATGAAAGGTTTCATCTGTTAATGGTAAATGTAGACTTACTACATCAGCATACCGCTGAATCTGTTCTAAAGAGGCTTCTTTAATATAACCGGCTCCAAAGCCGGATTTATTTGTATCCAATGCCAGTACTGTAACATTGAATGCTGATAATAATTTTGTAAACGCTTGTCCGGTATTACCAAAACCAATGATACCAATGATTTTACCTGTCAACTCATCTGCTCGATTGGCATCGCGCAACCATTTTCCTTCACGAATCTCTTGGTGACTGCTATTGATCTTATTCATGAGATTCAATAACATTCCCAAAGCATGTTCAGCTACTGCATTTCTGTTTCCCTCCGGACTGCTTTCACAGCGAATGCCTTTAGTAGTCGCATGTGCTACATCAATCAACTCCATTCCACTTCCTAATCTGCCGATCCATTGAAGAGAAGTAGCTTTATCGATCAGGGCTTTGTCGATCTTTAAACGAGTGGTTACAATCAATCCAACTGCATCACCAATTATTTTTTTCAAATCATCATAACCAATTAATGGTTCATACACGCAGTGATAGCCAGCCTTTTCTAGTCGTTCAAGAAGATAAGGATGTGCTTTTGCTGTAATGATGACTTTGGGAGCTGACATGTATTCGTTCTATTTACTGCTATGACTTCATTTTATATGTAAGCGCTGCAAAATCGGCAACGGTTAATTGTTCTGCTCTTTTTGTAAAGATCTCTTCTTGCAAAGTATCGGTATCGAACATGCCTTTCAAAGGATTACGGAGCATTTTTCTTCTTTGATTGAATGCAGCTTTAACCAGTACAAAAAAACTACGCTCTGATTTCATTTGTTCGTAAGTGGCTCTTCGTCTCAATCTGATCACACCACTCATCACTTTAGGAGGTGGATTAAAAGATTCCGGTGGTACATCAAACAAGTATTCTACTTCATAAAAAGCCTGAATCAATACACTCAGAATACCATAATCTTTACTGCCCGATGAAGACACTACTCTTTCAGCTACTTCTTTTTGAAACATACCGATCATTACCGGAACCTGTTCTTTCCATTCTAGTATACGAAACAATATCTGGGAGGAAATGTTGTATGGAAAGTTGCCGACTACAGTGAATTGATCGGTAAAAGGTGTAGGAGTATCAAGGATACTTTGATGAATGATCTTTTCTTTAAGAGAAGGATATGTCTTTTCCAGATATGCAACTTTCTCATCATCCAATTCCACTGCCTTCAATGCAATATCCTTTATGTTCAATAGATATTTTGTAAGCGCACCTCCCCCCGGTCCTACTTCCACCAACTGTGTAAGATGATCTTGTTGCAGAGCATCTACAATACGTACACACACTGATTCATCTTTCAGAAAATGCTGCCCAAGTGATTTTTTGAGGGTATATTCCATTGGGACAAAGGTTGGTAGCTATCGTGACTGGGAAACAGATCGGAAGAGCACACGTCTGAACTCCAGTCACTAATGCGCATCTCGTATGCCGTCTTCTGCTTGAAAAAAAAAA
>OGVO01000035.1_pt1 | contig 22620 bp, 19 predicted proteins | sample 1575771 | NCBI WGS metagenome assembly OGVO01 (sample SAMN07581527, study PRJEB24739) | freshwater metagenome | place: Singapore | collected 2015-01 | reverse complement strand
TTGAGATCATGGAGTTGGAGCCCGAGGAAGCTACACAAATAGGTCGTCAGCAACCTTCCTTTAAAGCAGGAAATATTGTATTTGATCGAGTTAGTTTTCGATATGGCAGTAGACAAACGGTTTTTGATACCCTTTCACTTGAGATCGCAGCAGGTTCGTGTATTGGAATAGCGGGTGAAAGTGGCTCAGGAAAATCTACTTTATTGCATCTTTTGTTACGATTGTACCCGCTACAAAATGGGCGAATACATATTGGTGACATTGATATCAATGATTTCAATCTTACAGAACTCCGAGATAAAATATCCGTTGTGCCACAAGAGACCGATATTCTTTCCGGAACCATCGTAGAAAATATCTGTCTGAATAAAAGCGTGGATATGGATCTTGTGATGATGTTTTGCCGGCAGGTCGGATTAGATGATTTCATCCGCAGTTTACCGGATGGTTATTTCACAGTTTTGCAAGAACAGGGATCAGATCTATCGGGTGGCCAAAGGCAAAAAATAGGAATAGCACGAGCCTTATACCGACAACCATCAATATTATTGTTGGATGAAGCAACTGCTTCGTTAGATACCATTAGTGAATCAGTGGTGCAAGAATGTTTACAATACTATCGTCAAAAAGGTGTAACGATCATCATTGTAGCACATAGATTGACAACACTTCGATTTTGTGATGAAATAATCGTTTTACAGCAGGGAAAGCTGGTAGAAAGAGGCTCACATGATCAGCTGATACTACAAAAAAGCTTGTACGCAACTATGTGGAATCAGCGTTGATGCTTATACACTCACGATACCATGCTTAATGGCAAAAATGGCCAATCCAACCCTTGTCTTGATATCCAGTTTTTTAAAGAGGTTGTCGCGATAGGTATCAACAGTGCGAGGGCTGATATGCATTTCTTCAGCTATTTCTTTATAGGTCTTATCAGAGCAGATCCATTGTAAGAAAATGGTTTCATTTTCAGTAAGACTGCTGAGAGGAGATCCATCGCCAAGGAAGGAGTCTTCATTACTGATATAATGCATGAGTTTATCACTCACCAGTTCATTAATGAAATAACCGGTATCACGAATATTTTCAAGTGCTTGTTTAAAGACTTTAGGTTTGCTGTCTTTTAATAAATAACCACGGGCACCATTTTTCAGCATGCGGATGATAGCGATATCATTTTCCAGCATACTCAATACCAATACTCTTGTTTCAGGCATATTGGCCTTGATCCATTCGGCAGTTTCAAAGCCATCCATCAATGGCATGTTGATATCTAATAGTACGATGGCAGGTGGCTTATTATTTTTCAAAGCCTCCATGAATTCTTTACCGTTACCGGCTTCCATGATTACTTTGAAGCCTTCAAATGAATTGATCATTGAAGCGAGACCGCTACGAAGTAATTCATGATCGTCCACAAGTGCTACAAAGGTCATACAAAGATTATTTCGATTTCGCCTGCAATATAATGGCTGTTCCGTTTCCAGGCTCACTTTTTATATCAACAGTGGCATTGATCATTTTTGCCCTGTTAAATATATTCTGTAAACCGATACCGGGCCCGGCAGTTTTAAATTTTTCCATGTCAAATCCGATCCCATTATCCTTAATGATCAATTGCACTTCATTTTCGTTGCCTTCAATATCTACAGCAATTTGATCGGCTTTAGCATGTTTCATGATATTGTTGATAATTTCCTGTACCATTCTGAACATGATCAGGTCCGTATTTTTATCAATACCCGTGAAATTCTCTGCTACTTTAAGATCTGTTTTATATCGGCCACTCTTGTGCAAGTTATTTAATAACTGTCTGATCGATTCTACAATTCCAATATCCTGTATTCTATTGGTCTGCAAACTATGACTTAGATCTCTCAAATCTTTGATCGCTTTTCCCAGTAACTCATCTGTATGTTCCATTTTCTCATGCTCAGCGATATTACTAAAAGTGCTCAAGTTCAATCTTACGAGACTTAATACCTGACCAATATTATCATGAATCTCTCTACTGATATGGCTGAATGTCTGTTCCTGTATTTCCAGTTGAGATTTCAGAATGGTCTGCTCAAATCTGTTTTTCATCTCATCACGTTCCTGCTGAAACTTTCTTTGTCTACGCAAAAAGATAAAAACGACCAATAGCAGGAAAAATCCGATCAAAACCAGAAATACGGATGCTATGACAATTGTGATGAGGATGTCTTCCTGTTCTTTCGGCATAGAATAAATGCGATGATGAATGAGCCGTATAATACTACGTTCAGACTATTATTAATATAAGAATATATCTGTGTTCCCTGCTTCCCTAATGCTGCGCTTGTAAGATATTCAAAAAGCGCATTAATAATCACAGAACCCAAATAAAAAATTAGTAAACCAATGGTTACCCAAAAGAACGGTTGCTCTGATAATTTGATATTGATGGAATCAGGTAAAATGGATTCATATAAAAAGAAGCAACTGTATACTACCATTAGAAAACAACCCAATAAAAAGGTATAGCGGTGAAACTTATCTGTACCCTGAATGTAGCCAATATTGATAGCTACTAAAATAACATACACGGGGATTAATATGATAATTATTTTTCTAAGTGTTTTGTTAGAGAGATAGATTAAAAATATAAGAGAATAAAAGATGAACTCGCATGTAGTGAAAACGTTAAAAATCATATATCTAACAGATCGATACTGATTTGGATTTTCAACGTCTGTTAATAGCTTAGCAATACATTCAACTGCAACAGTTGTAATTAGAAAAGGAATAAAATAGATAAAACCTTTATTTCTTTTTAGATCTTTTAAAAAGAATAAACCAATTAGAAGACTAAGAATCTCCAGGTATAGGTGTAAATATTGTCTGAAATGTTCGAGAATGGACAACAGCATGGACTTAAATTAAGGAATAAACCCCTTCCAATCTGGAAGGGGTTTATCTAATTTTTTGAATCAAACTATTAGTAGTGGCTAATATCGATTAAGGAACTAATCCACCATGGTTCAAGAATCTTTCAGATCCATCATCAAAGTTACCTCTTACACTTCCGTTGCTTGTTTTCTTATCACCTGAGAAGAAAACAGTTAATCTGCCATTCTCATACATACCGAAGTTTACATAGATCTTTGAAGACTGGTTTCTTTTCAAAACGTTCAAATAGGTTTGAATGTCTTTGATATCAAAGGATACTGCTAAAGATTTGTTCATTTTAGAACTTTCATATCTAGCCGCCATCTTTGCAGCCTCATTTCGGTCGATGATACCGGGGATAGAAGAAGCGTCTGCTTCAATAGCGGTAACATTTTCAGAAGAGTTATTGCTATTAACTTCATTCGTAACACCATCCTGTTCTTTCTGGCAGGCTACCAGAAGGATGGTAACTACTGACAGCAGTAAAACTGTGCCTAAGATTTGAAACTTTTTCATCTAATCTGTTTTTAATAGGTTTTGACCAAGGTTTAAAGAAATCGGTGTTACAAGGTGACGAGTTTTTTGATTATACCCATCTAATACAAAGGTCTACTTTTTTTCTTACGTAATCACTATTTAATCACGGAATCTACCTACGTGTTTTCACTGAATTTTAGCTCGGTGTTTTAAACGAATATTTTTAATTTATTCTTGAAATAAATTGAAAATCATTTGTTTATCAGCTATTTTTAATGTTTTGATCGATGCTTCTTCGATTAAGTAGATAAATTATGAATAAGATTAATCCTGAAATGCTTATAGTTATCGGCGAAATGTAAGGTGCAATAAACGCTGATTGTTGAAGTAAGATGTCCGATAGCCAAAACTGCACCAACGATAAAACCACTAAAGACCCCACTACAATCCAAATATTTGCAGGGAAGAACTGTTTGATTAAAAATAAACGTAGCTGTGAGGGAGAAGCACCTAATGTGATCAGCAACTTGATTTCTTCTTTACAAGAGCTGATCGTAAGTTGAATAAATAAAGAGAATATCAGCATCGCAAATAAAAACATCAGTAATCCGGTAACACCGGTAATATTCACTACCATTTCAACAATCTGTCTGTACTTGCTGAAACGCGTCTTATCTTGGTCTGTTGTCAATTGTTTTTTCTTCAGATAGCTGATTAAATCAGGATGTCCTGGATCTTTTGTTCTGATGATAATTCTGGATGGAGAACTGCCTGCGTTTTTCCCATACCGTTGATTCGCATGATCCATGAACGATTGTGGAATGAGTAAGGACGAAATTCTATCACTAAAACCCACCACTTTCCCTCTATAAACGCGTGTACTACCATCTGCTCCATAAATATTCACATTGAAAAAAATCATCTTCACTACTTCTCTTGTTAATTGTGGTAATCCTTGTGAGAGTGAGAACTGAAAATTGTAAATGTCTAAAAACATTCCGGGTACGATAATAGGAACATAAGCACTTGTTTCATCCCATGTCCATTCTTTGGCATTCACATCCAAAAAAGCATCCGGTACACTTTCGAAAGCGATGTCTGTATAAAATGGAAAAACCTCACTGCTACTTTGGATGGATGCTTTGAATTTACTTGTCTGCAAGATTCCTACTGACTCTGTAAATGATTGTGATCGGATATCATCAATTTCTTCTTGTGTCAATACAGCTTTTCCAATATTTTGATCAGTGAGTATTTTATTAAGTACTAAAAAATTAGCGACACTGTCTTTATTCTGTTTCCCTTGTAGTAACTCTGTGTAATTCACTTGAATTTGTACAGCCGCAAGAATCAATAACAATGCTACAGATAAACCAATGATCGCCATAGCATAACGAGTTCTGCCTGTAGCGGTTCTGATCAGTTTTTTTAATAAGCTATTCAGATCGTTCATGGTTGTCTCTTATAAATTCAATATTTGATCGTATCCAAAATGATGATCATCATCAAGATCCGTAATGATAAAACCTGCATTTCTTTCTTTACACTCTCTCATGATCAAGGATGCTGCTTTTGTCGTGTTTGCCTGATCTAAGTGACTGAATGGTTCATCCATGATCAACATAGAGAAAGGATGACACAATGCTCTGATGATGGCAATACGTTGTTGCTCCCCATAACTGCAAATGCTTGCTTTCTGATGCAGAATGTGCTGAACACCCAGCTCTTCCGCCATCGCAATCACTTTATTTATTTCACAATAAGGTGTTTGTAAAACCCTTTTCAATTCAATGTTTTCTAAAGCTGTAAGATTTGGAAACAAACGAAGATCCTGGAAAACAACACTGATCTTTTCTTGCCTGTATTTAGATAATTGTTCTGCCGGCATTAGTTGTAAATGATTGCCATCCCATTCAATTTTTCCTGAATAATCCTCTCTTAGCTTATACAATGAATGGATCAAGGTCGTCTTTCCTGAACCACTCGGAGCTTTGATTTTTGTGTATTGTCCCGCCCAAAAACTAACCTCCTGATCCCAGATATCAGAACGCTGCTGTTGAACCTTATCTCTTAAGGGTATCGGTACAACGTTATGTAATGCTATGATCATGATGCTAAATTATCATTCAATAAGGTCAAATAAAAAGTCCTGCTGTAACAGGACTTTTTATCGTGTTTGAAACGTTGATTAGTTCGTGCGTATGATCGCAGGAAAACCGCCAGGGAACATCTTTTCCTCCATTTCTTTCTGTCTGCGTGCGGCCACTCTCATATCAACTGCAATATCTGTGATCAAACTGGTAAGTGTAACCAGGCTATTTTGTTTTTCATTCTGCATACGAATTTCAAACACACCTTTGATACTCTTTCCATCAAAATTGTCAGAAGTTCCAATGATGTCTTTGAAAGTTTCTTTAGCAGTTTTCATGGATTGGTTATAATCACCACCGTTTCCATAAAATCCTCCAATTGTATTTGCAATATCAAAATAGATCACGGTTGATTTTCCTTTGAATCTGTTCAGTGTTTCTGTATTAATGACGGATTTGTTATTACCGGACATGTATTGTGCGTAGGTGAGAGAATCACTGGCAATCACCAGATTCTTATCATCAGCCAACATATAAATGCCCAATACTTTCATTAACTCACCGCTTTTATAAGTGCTACCCGCTTTAGTGAAATAACCCAATTCGGTAGCTTTATCCATCAGCTTGGTGAAGCTTGCTTTGTCACCAACAGGTGCATTTAAGATCATTTTACCCATTGGTTTTTTCACGGTCATGTTCTTTTCATCTTTTCTTTCCTGTGGCTCAGGTTGAGAAGCTCCAAGGTCAGAAACCACCACTGCTATTTCTCCTTTCAAAGATTTGTATAGGTCTTGAATTGAGAAACCTGTTTTCTCCATCATTCCATTTACTAAGCCTTCTACTTCCAGTTGTTTCAAGAAACCACCAAAGATCTCGGGGTTGAATGATGCCAATACGATACCATTGATCTTATCAGAAGGATATCTTTCAATCATAGACAAGTTCACTGTAGGGCCTGCATATTCCTTGAGGATGCTGCTCACCATTGGATTAGTGAAGGTGCTTGATTTTGCTACAATCTTCCCATCTTCAAAACTGAGTGTTGATGCAGTATAATTATCTTTTAATAATTCTTCTACTTTAGGTAAAGAAACAGGAAGCATACTTAATGCAGATATAGAACTGCTGGATGATGTAAATGCGTACCCATCTGCTTTCTCTTTAAACATACTTGTAAATTCTTTCACACCCGCCATGGATGCATCTTTGGCTTGCGTGTAGTATGTTTTCACCTGCTCTTTCATATCAGCTTCTACATTCTTTTTTTCAGGAATGTTGAACTGCATGGTAACAGTATCATAAGTGGGCTGTTGTGTGAAATTATAAATGGTTACAATCACATTTTTATCATTCCAAGAAAGGATCGTATTATCTTCTGCAACTAAATAGGAATAGTCTTTTTCCTTAACAATAGTTTTTTTATTGATCTCGTCTTGCTTTTTTAACCAAGCTTCAAATTTGGCAGCATCTGTTAAACCTCCCATAAGGTTCATGATGGTAGCACCACCTTCCGGTGTAGATGGGTTGCCTTTCTGTGACAAAAAGAAGAAAAACTGACTTTGCCAGTTCATGCCTGCATTGGTTCTGAACTCATTGATCTTTTCTTTGTCATTAGTATCAATTGAGTCGTTCTTGAATACGCGGCTCAATAAAGTATCGATACTGATGCCTCCTTTGGTGAGTTTATCCTGCATAGTACCCGGATCCAAAACGATCACGGCACTGGATGATTTAGGAATAAAGCGTGCCTCTTTAGGACCGCCACCTGAGCAGGATGTGAATATCACCGCAATGACGATCACGGCTAAAATAGATTGCAGAGCAGACTTCATATGTATACATTAATGATTATAGTATACGAAGTTAAAGCCTACAAGATAAAATTCGAGGAAATCTGGTTTTACTTCATAATAGCTCCATAAATGGCTTCCTGTATGTTTGGACGCACATTCAATCGGCCCAACTTATTGCCGTTTCGGGTAGGATTTACCCTGCTGGAGAGGAAAATATAGACGAGTTGCTGGGCAGGATCTACCCAAACACAGGTTCCCGTGAAGCCGGTATGACCAAAAGTAGCCGGTGAAACACTGAGAGAGGGATAAGGCTCTTTTCTGGTGGCATTGTCTTTTTCAGGTTTATCAAAACCCAATCCACGGCGACTGATATCGCTGCTGTAAGCAGTAAATTGATCGATTGTTGCTTTATTCAGTAATCGTACACCATTCAATTCTCCTCCATTCAATAATAATTGATAAAGTTTTGCGAGATCATACGCATTGCTGAATAAACCTGCATGTCCGGCAACTCCTCCAAACATGGCAGCACCTTCATCATGTACATCGCCATGTATTTGTTGTCTGCGAAAATGTGCTTCTACTTCTGTTGGTACCAATACACTCAATGGCATAGACTCTCTGGGTTTGTACATCGTAGAAGTCATACCCAAAGGTTCATAAAATGTTTTGCGTACATAGTTATCCAAACTCATACCACTTACTGCTTCAATGATCTTGCCTAAGAAAATAAAATCATTATCACTATACACATACTTGCCTTGCTCTGTGAGTTTGCTTGATAATATCCTGCTGTACATCGTATCATGCCAATCATTGCGTAGGTATAAATTTTCTGCTACACGATAAGCGTACTGCGGTGTTGGCGTTTGTGTGAAATATTGCGGAAAAGGCATTCCCGTTGCTGTATCGATCACTTCACGATAAAATGGGATGAAGGGATTGAGCCCTGCTTGGTGCAATAAAATATCAGACAGTTTTAATCCTGCTTTATCAGTGCCTTTTGTCCAGCTGAGGTAATCTCCTAATGTTTTATTCAGATCAATTTTCCCCTCTTCATATAATTTCATGATGCCGATAGTAGTAGCAGAGATTTTGGTAACGGATGCTAGGTCAAAAACCATATCGGCACCTATTGGTACAGTGCGATCGGTATTTGTGTATCCAAAAGCTTGATGGTAAATCAGTTTACCATTCTTGGCTGCTAATACAACCATTCCGGGGGCTGCACCACTATCAATAGCTGCTTTAGCAATGACTTCAATCTGTTTCAAAGATTCACTTTGCATACCTACTGATTCTGGTTTGGCAATGGGTAGACTATTATCATACACAATACCATCACCAAAGCGAAATCCTTCACAAACGGTTACAGGTAATTTTCCTTTTGCATTGATTTTTCCAATGAGCAGATCGGCTGCTGCTGACTGTGTAATATCGTCATCTTCATAACATACAACCAGATTACTGCTATTGCAGATGTATTGAACAGCATATGGATTACCAAATGCAAAGGTGATGGTCTTATTGTTCTGAAGTTTATTTAATAATTCCAGACTGTTTTTACTCAAGCCAAACTGATTAGCAGGTCTGCGGTTATAATTGTGAAATCCTACAACAACAGCATCATAATTGTTAAGTTGCTCAAGGATACTGTTGATTTTTGTGATTGTGTCTTTATTATCGAAAAAGAAAAGATCAGCTTTCAGATCCTGCTGTACTCTTGTTGCAAAAGCATTGGCCTTATTGATGCCGATACCAACAAATGCAACTTTATTGCCGCGCAGCGGTAACAGATTTTCATTGTTCTTACGAAGTAATGTCAAAGCATTTGCAGCGAGTGCTTTTTTGATCTCATTGGTTTTAGCGTTAAGGTCTTCTGCTAAATTCTCGGTATTGATCACTTGTTTTTTATGTAAGCCAAGATGATATTTTGCTAGTAATACTTTTTTAACGCGTGCATTGATATCATCCCAGCTAAGCTTGCCTTCTTTGATGGCTTCTCTTACTTTCTTGATACTTCCGGGAATATCGCCGGGTAAACAAAGCATATCATTACCCGCAATGAGTGACATCACCGATGCATCTCCTTTTGGAAAAAATTTGGCTACACCTTGCATCTCCAAAGCATCTGTAAATGAAATGCCTTGATAACCAAGTTCATTACGAAGTAAGTCTGTTACATTTTTTGCAGATAAAGAAGTAGGAAGGTTTGCAGTGGTATCAATCGATGGAATGGCTAGGTGTGCTATCATCATACTACCAACACCTGCTTTGATCAATTCGCGGAATGGATACAATTCTAGTTGGTCCAATTGCGCACGTGATTTGTTGATCACAGGCAGATCATAATGCGAGTCTACACTCACATCACCATGACCTGGGAAATGTTTCGCACAAGCCATCACACCCATATCCTGCATGCCTTTCATGTATTGAACACCAAAGAGCGCCACCTTATATTTATCTTCTCCAAAACTCCGGTCATTGATAACAGGATTCATTGGGTTGTTGTTGATGTCGATATCAGGTGCATAGTTTACATGAATACCCATTCTTTTACATTGCTCACCCACAGCCAATCCAAACTGATAGATCAGTTTTGCATCAGGCACCGCACCCATCATTAGCTGACGAGGAAAATTGATCACACTATCTAAACGCATACCCAATCCCCACTCACCATCAATGGCTATCATCAATGGAGTTTTTGCAATCTTTTGATAGAAATTGGTAAGATTGGCTTGTCTTACTGGTCCGCCCTGAAAAAAACAGAGTCCACCAACATTGTATTTTTTTATGAGTTCAGTGACTTCTTGTACATGCTCTGCTCCAAGGTTGCTATGAGCACGAATGATCATCAACTGTGCAATGCGTTGATCTTTCGATAATTTGCGGAATTGTTTTCTTACCCATTTATCAGCTTCGCGAGTGTGCTCATAAAACTGTTGAGCGGTGACGCCCGTCAAAATCAATGCAGAAAAGAAAAATAGGAAAACTTTTTTCATATGGAAGAGGTTCTGGGCACAAGTTAAGGAATCTACTTTATCTGCGGTTTTTTGCAGGTTTTAAAAATGGTCTAAATAAAACTGCATAAAAAACCCGCAGTGGTTGACTGCGGGTTGTTCAAGATTTATATCATGATTATCCTTCGCTTTCTTCTGTTTCTTCTTCTGAGAGTTTCAATTCTACTTTGTTGGCTTTCAGGATATTGAACCATTTTACCATTTTCTTCATATCACTGGCATATACACGGTCAAAATCCATATCGGCATATACTTTTTCAAAGTAGGCTTTTACTGCTTTAGCATCATTCTCAGCAGGTACTTTTTCCTTGCTTTTATCCATTGCCTGAAATACCTCTACCAGGTTTACATTATCACGCACGGTATATACTTCAATACTCTCCAGGTGAGAGAAATTATGAACGCGACTGCTGACGAACTTGGTGGTTTTATCTTCCAGAGAACGTACGATGGCGCCATCGGTCTTGCTGCCAACCATTTCAAATAATCCGGGAAGTCCGGTGATCGATATCAATTTACTATACTCCATATACTAAATGTTAGGGCTGCAAAGTAAGGGAAAAAGCATCAGAGTTGACATGTAGATGCTACTAACTTATTATAGAGAAGTACTCATCAAATCGGATTACCGGAACTGAATATTTTAGAATCAAAGGTTGTATTCGTCGACAGGTGGTTATAACTTGTGATGAATGAAGCCTTATATGGTTGGATTTATTTGTCTTCGAAATAAACTCACCTTAAAACAATCACTATGGAACATGCCATTAGCTGGTTTGAAATTCCTGTAACGGATATCGACAGAGCACAACAGTTTTATGAAACGATTTTTGATCTTAAAATGATCCCATTGGATTTGCCTAACATCAAAATGCGGATGTTTCCGGTAGATAATAGTGTGGCAGTGGGCGGAGCACTTTGCGATAGTGGTGGCTTTCATAAAGTATCTGCAACAGATGGTCCATTGGTATACCTGAATGGTAATCCGGATCTTCAAATCATTTTAGATAGAATTGAAGCAGCCGGTGGAAAGATCACCGTTCCGAAAACAGAAATATCTCCTGAATATGGCTTCATGGCTGTATTCATTGATTCTGAAGGAAACCGTGTCGCTTTACACAGTATTCCTCCAACACCTTAATTCTTATCAACTAAAACCAAACACATGAAAAAATGTATCATGATCAGTTGTTTACTGGTCTTGTTCAGTACTACTATTGGCATTGCACAATCGGTAGCCCCTGATTCTTTAAAAACACAATTGATCAAAGATTGGGAAAGAGCTAAAGCGTATACTGCTGAATATCTTGCTGCTATGCCTGCAGATAAATACACGGCAAAACCCGTAGAAGGTATCAGAAGTTTTTCAGAACAAATGTTGCATCTGGCACAGGGTAGTATTGGATTGTCTGCCAATGGTACAGGCAAGACCAGAATTTTTCCGGGATACAACATGGAGAAATCAGCAACGGCACAAACCAAAGACTCAGTAAGTTATTACGTGAATGCTAGTTATGATTTTGCGATTGAGGGTATCAAAGCGATGGATGCCAATCAATTGGGTGAATTGGTGAAGCGTGGTAATCTCAATGAATCAAGATTGAGCTGGATCATGAAAGGTTTTGAACACCAAACTCATCATCGCGGACAATGCACTATTTACATTCGATTACAAGGAGTGACGCCTCCGAATGAAAAGTTGTTTTAAAATATTAAGCCACAGATGCACAGATTGAGTGTAATCTGTGCATCTGTGGCTTAATCATCTAATCAGGAAATAAAGTTTTATCAATATTTGGGATCAGTCGAAGTGCATTTTTGTAATACACTTTTTTAAGTACATCATCACTCAATCCCATTCCATACATTCTCCAGAACGCGTGGTATTTTTTGTGATAAGGGAAATACTCATCTGTGGTTTCCAGTACACGGAAATAAGTAGCATACTCTTCAGGCACCCAACTATCTTTTCCAAACATGATACGATCCTGGTATTTTTCAAAAAACGCTTTGGCCATTCTGGGTTGTCTGCCTAATTCTGCTATTACAGCACCAAATTCAACATACATATTGGGCATTGCATCAAGTAGGCTGCCGAGTTTTGCGAGGTTATTCGGATACCATCCAAAATGTGCAGCGATAAAATTGGTTTTTGGGTGACGCTTGATGATATTATGTTGCTGTTGTATCAGATCACTCCATGGTGCTGGATCTGCATCACTTCTTTTGCGATCGGGTCTGGTAGCGAGTTCCAGCCAACGTTCGTTTTTATCATCCAAGTCTTGCCAGAACGGTTCAGGGTCTGCGCTGTGTATAAGTACCGGTATTTTTAGTTCACCACATTTCGCCCAGATAGGATCTAATCTTGGGTCATCGATACGTAATAGTTTACCGGTATTGTCTTTGAAAGAGAATCCTAAATTCTTGTACACTTTTAAACCATTGGCACCAGCTTTTACATCATTCTCCAATTCTTTGACTGCTTTTTCAGCCCATCCAGTTTCACCCACACCAATGAATGAAACATTGGTAAAATGAAGGATTCGATTGGGAGTTGCTTTTTTCGCATTGGCAATGGCATCAGCCAAATACTGTGGATCTTGTAAACCAAATTGTCCGTTCACTGATTTAAATCCTCTGCCACTCAGATTTACCATCACTCGCATATTCAATTCATCCATTTGTTTCAGCAATGCTTTGACATCTTGAGATGGCATATTGAATTGGTGATTGTGCACATCGATAAAAGGAAATTTAGCGCGAGTGATCTTATGTTCCGGAACAACAAGCGTGCTATTGGGCTCATACTTTTCAAAATCCATTTTAGCATTCTGCGCCAATGAAAATGTAGCGCAGCATACTGCAGCGATAGTAAAAATCGACTTCATGTGTATTTGATTTGAAAAGGAAAACTATTATGATGATCTGATAAGCAATGACCACTCTTATATCTTAACGTTTCTTTGACCTATTGCTGATCTCGCCTTATCTCATCTAAAACCTTATCCAGTCTGCTTTTTAGTGTATCGTAATCAGTATATCCTCTTGCCAGTAAATGAAACTTTGTTTCACTGATTTGTATCAATACACATGGATAACCAGTTACCTGTAATTGTTTCACCAATGAAAATTCATAATAAGCTTGCTCTTTATAAGTTTCACTTTTCAGCTTTTCATAGAAGGTTTCCGGGTTGATGCTATATTTTTCCAATAAGTGCCTGTAAGCTTCATCATCAGTTAGATCTCGACCCTCAAAGTGTAATGCATATTGAAGATCAGATGCAAAACCAACCTGTTGATCAGGATAAAATTCTTTAAAAATGCAAAGAGCGATTGCTGGTTTTTCAGAATGAGGAAACCAATCACTGAGATCAGGGTTATTGATATGCCAGAGATAATCAGGTCCGAAAGTGATTCCTGTATGCTCTTCTACAGTTTTATAGGCTTTCTGAATATACCCTGCTGTAGCCGCAATGGAAACCGGTTCTTCCGGTAAAATCATACCGCCCGATAGTACTTCAATAGGTAATTGAGGATAGTTTTCCTGTATTTGTTTCATTACCGGACTAAATCCGTAACACCATCCGCAATAAGCGTCGTAGCAGTAGAAGAGTGTGGGAGTCATATGCAAATATAGTTGACAGTTGATAGTTGACAGATAATGAAAATCTTTTTCTTCTGTCAACTATCAACTGTCATCTGTCATCTGTCAACTTCTTCCTTATTTTTGCATCAAACTTTGCAACTATGCCTGGATTTGAACTTTTTGGTGCTGAAGAAAGAAAAGAAGTGAATGATGTGCTGGAAACAGGCATCCTGATGCGCTATGGATTTGATGGCCCGCGTAAAGGAATCTGGAAAGCTCAGGAGTTGGAGAAAGCCATTACTGAAGTATTTGGTTGTACACATGCTCATTTGACTTCTAGTGGAACAGCAGCATTAACGACTGCTATGTCTGCTTTGAATATTGGTGCGGGTGATGAAGTGATCATGCCTTCCTTCACTTTTGTGGCCAGTTTTGAGGCTGTATTAAGTGTGGGTGCTGTGCCGGTATTGGTAGACGTGGATGAAACATTAACGCTTTCACCTGCTGCAGTAAGAGCGGCCATTACTCCAAAGACAAAATGTGTGATGCCTGTACATATGTGCGGCAGCATGGCAGATCTGGATGCTTTGAAAATGATTTGTACAGAACATAATCTGATCTTATTGGAAGATGCTTGTCAGAGTATCGGCGGAACTTATAAAGGAAAAGCGTTAGGCACCATCGGTCATGCAGGTACTTTCTCTTTTGATTTTGTAAAGACCATTACTTGTGGGGAAGGTGGTGTGGTAATGACCAATAGTGAAGATGTGTGGACCAAATGTGATGGTTATACAGATCATGGTCATGATCATAAAGGAGTGGATCGCGGAGCAGATCTGCATCCGTTCATTGGATACAACTTTAGAATCAGTGAATTACATGCTGCAGTTGGATTGGCACAGATTAGAAAGTTGGATACGTTTCTGAGCTTACAACGCAAGAATAACAAAGCTTTACGCGCTTATCTGGAAACCATACCTGAAGTGAGTTTTAGAAAAGTACCTGATGAAGCAGGAGATAGCTGTAGTTTTCTCAGCTGGTTTTTGCCGACTGAAGCATTGACAAAAGCCGTGATCGCTGAAATGAAAGAACAAGGGATACTCGCGGGTAATTTTTACTGGTACGCAAATAACTGGCATTACATCAGTAAATGGGATCATTTAAAGAATGCAACTACTTTGAATAGGTTAAGTGATGTACAACAAAATGCGCTCTTGAAATTAAAGAATACTTCTTTTGCTGCAAGTGATGCAGTGATGAGTAGATGTATTTCAACGGCGATTAGTTTATTGTGGACAGAAGAACAGATCAAAGAGAAGGGAGAGAAAATGGTTGCTGTCATCAAAAAAGTATTAGCAAACGCTACAGTTCATGCCTGAGCCTAAATCATATACAGCTTATTATAAACCTGTGCCCCTGGGTTTTTGGTTTTATTTTTGGGTATTTGTGTTGGTACTCGTGACCATTTTCATAACCATGAGATTGATATGGCCTACTTCGAACAATAATTCTTGGGAGAACTGGTTTAACTCAATAGCTCATATTTTTATTTTTTACAGCATTGCAGAAAGAACCTACAAACAGTATAAAAATAGTAAGATCAAAAACTGTTTTATCAAAGTAGATGGTGAGGGAGTTAGTTGGCGATTACCTAAAGCAGATGCTGGTGTGAAGGAAAATCAGATCGTCGTTTGGAGTGATATCAAAAAGATCGTTATTGAAGAACAGAATATCACTGTAAAATATATGTCTACTTATTTTTCTGATAGTATTGCTTTCGAAACAATTACCGAAGAAGATAAGGCTTTATTGATTGAAGCTTTGAATGATCAAATTCAACACAGATCTATTCCTTGCGAGAACCGGATGGCCGCCTAAGAGAAGCCGGGATAAAGTTTGATTGTTTTCCTTCAAGTTGATTCACATGTTCTAAACTTCCCAATCGAAAACGAAGTGGCACTTTGGTGATTTTTTCGATCTGTAATTCTTGTTTACAGAAAAAAGAAAGGTTTTTACTGTAATAATTTTCCGGCAATAAACGAAAACCGATATTTCGCAAACTGTCTGTCAATTGCTGTTTTGGAGGCGCAGGACTAGTCATTAACTGCGCTTTTGTGGTAAGTGCAGTTATTAGGAATAAATTCACAAACAAACAAATCCGTTTCGCCAACATCTTGCATTGATTGTACGTAAATTTACAGCGTTTTAGCATCATAAGATGTTAAACAAAAACAAGCATCAGAAAGTTCTGAATGGTATTGGTCATTTGTATTTTGAAGCAACTATGTCGTTAAGCCAGTCCTTACAACAGAAATTATTACAGAAGTTATCTCCGCAGCAGATTCAATTGATGAAACTGTTGCAGGTACCTACTGCTAATCTGGAAGAACGTATCAAAGAAGAACTGGAAGAAAATCCGGCATTGGAAATGGATGAAGAAGGTCATACAGATGAGTTTGGCGATGATATGAAAGATGAGTTTGAAAACTCACCGGAAGATGATCTTGATCCTGATGGAAGTTCTGATGAATATGATAATGTAGACATTAGTGAATATGTAGTAGATGATGATGGTGAGATCGCTGATTATAAGATGAAAGATGACAATTACCCTGAAATGGACGATCAAAAAGTGATTCCGATTCGGGTAGAAACCAGCTTTCATGAGTTGGTATTGAATCAACTTGGCATGTTGGAGTTAGATGAAAGAAGTTATAAAATTGCTGAGCAGATCGTAGGTAGTTTGGATGATGATGGATACCTGCGTCGTGAATTAACTTCTATTGCAGATGATCTGGCTTTTCGGCAGGGGCTGACTGTGGAAGAAAAGGAAATTGAAACCATCATTCAGCAAATACAGCAGTTTGATCCGCCCGGAGTTTGTGCGAGGGATCTAAAAGAATGTCTATTGTTACAGCTAAAAAGAAAACTGAGTGAAGGTATTTCTGTAGAACTCGCAGTACAAGTGCTTTCCAAGTATTTTGATGAGTTTACCAAGAAACATTATGAGAAGATTCAACGTGGACTAAATTTAACGGATGATCAGATCCGTGATGTGATCAATCAGATCATCAAACTCAATCCTAAACCCGGTGGTAATATTGGGGAGATCAATAAAGCGGAAAGTTATATCGTTCCTGATTTTTTTATCCTGAATAATAACGGGAAATTGGAGTTGACACTGAATGCTAAGAATGCTCCTGATCTTCGTATCAGTGAAGGATATCGAGACATGCTCAAAGAATATGAGAAAGGAAGTAAAAAGGATAAACGTCAAAAAGAAGCGGTGCTCTTTATCAAACAGAAGATTGATTCTGCTAAGTGGTTCATAGATATGATCAAACAGCGTCAAGATACGTTGATCGGCACCATGAGTGCTATCATGAAACACCAACAAGAGTTTTTTCTTACCGGCGACGAAACTACCATGCGGCCCATGATTTTAAAAGATATAGCTGAGCTTACCGGATTGGATATATCTACCGTTAGTCGCGTGGCCAATAGTAAATTTGTGCAAACTGAATTTGGTACCTATCGATTGAAATTCTTTTTTAGTGAATCTCTAAGTACAGACAGTGGAGAAGAAGTAAGTACAAGAGAGGTAAAAAAGATCCTGAGTGATATCATTGAGGCTGAAGACAAGCGTAAACCGCTTAGTGATGAAGTATTAACGGAAATGCTTCAGGAAAAAGGCTATAATATTGCACGCAGAACTGTAGCGAAATATCGGGAACAGTTGAATATTCCTGTGGCTAGGTTGAGAAAAGAACTCTAGGAATAAGAAACAAGAAATAAGGAACAAGTAACAAGGAAGTAGTCAGGGACGAAGAAGTAGGAAGGAGCAAGGAATAGATTGTTATAAATCATTTGATACACACATTATTATGGAAGTTGTTGGTCAGCCGACGGAGAAATATCCTTTTTTAGTTCGCTTTTTAGCGAAAGTGATTTCTTATGTATTGCATCCATTGTTTGTGCCTACCTATATTTTTGTTTTGCTGATGTATACCGTCCCGTATGAGTTTTCGGGAATTACGGTTTGGCAATTGAAAATGCGATTGTTCGGTTTATTCTGGCTTACTGCTTTCTTTCCGGCATTTGCCGTTTTTCTTTTATGGAGATTGAAATTCAGTGAAAGTATTTTTCTACGTACTCAAAAAGAGCGAATTATTCCATATGTGATCACCATGTTTTTTTATTGGTGGATGTATTATCTCAGTAGAAATTTTACCGATCAGCCTGCTGTACTCAAGTTTTTCTTTATGGGTATTTTTATTGCCAGCTCTATCGGATTAGTGTGTAATAACTTCTTTAAGATCAGTTTGCATGGAATAGGAATGGGTGGTGCGATGACAGCTGTTATTCTTTTTTCTTTTTATTATCAACTACCCATGGGGCTGCCTATCTCGATCGTAACACTTCTTACAGGATTGGTATGTACAAGCCGATTGATCGTTAGTGATCATACTACAAAAGAGGTATATATAGGTCTACTCGTAGGAGCACTTTGTCAATTAGGTGCATATATTTTTGTCATGTAAGTTTTAAAATCGAGTACATCTTACTCTGTCTAACAATGAACTTCTCAGTTTAGTGAAGCCTTTGTAAGCAATGGTAAGTTCTAAACCTCCACGAAAATTAGAGACTGTTTTTAATTGTGAAATATTCACATCATAACTAACACCTACACTGAAGTGGTTGAATTCCATTTTCACCACAGGGATTAAAGCATCTCCCCAACGCATGAAACTTCCTATGTAAAAAATATCCGGCTCCGCATCATCGTATTCTCTCATATTAATTCCATACATGAGTCCTCCCAAATACTGCTGGCTGCCATTTTGTGTGAAAATATCTGCAAATCCAAAAATATGTCCACGCTCACCAGAAGGTGCATGAATGCCAAGATTAACAGACATTCTTGGTGATACAAAACCGGAAACTGTTCCTGTTGTTGATTTGATCACCGGATTGGTTAAATGCGACATTCCCGCAGCTATATAAAATCTCGTTTTATCATTGAATGAAGTGTTATAAGATAGTCCGGCAGAAACATCCCAATACGAATATCCGGTTCCTTTGATAGGTTGCATACTTGAACCGGGATTGAAATTTCCATTTTGATATTGATCACCAAAGCGAAGTTGTGTCGGATCAAATTGGCTGAATACGGGTCCGCCCATAAAAGAAGCTGTGAGATAGCTGTCTTTGTTATCGCTCAATGATTTATGATAACTGATAGCCGGTAATAAATGAGTTCGTTTTAATCTGATATCACCCGCACCATCTTGGCTCATTTGAGCAGCCACTGTTACCAGATCATTCTTAGTACCAACAGGCAGCTTGTGTTCAATACTAAATGAAGTGGTTCTGAATGGTGTTGTTATGCTACCCCATTGATCTCTATGTGCCATAGATATACGTAGGTCTCCTGTAAAGATACCCGCTAAAGCAGGGTTACGTAATAAGGGTTGTTCATAAAACTGCGAAAAAGTGAAATCCTGTGCAGCCGCATCTCTGTAGCTGAGGCATCCAATGATTTGGATGAGCAGGATCATGAATAGTGTTTTTAGGCTTTTCATTTAAGTATGGCTGTATTTCCTTTAAATAATGAGGGTAGACCTTTTTCACAAATCACTTCACACATATATACGTATACATCCGGAGTAGCGTTGTTGCCTCTGATCTTTCCATCCCAACCATAGGCAGGATCCCCCGGATTGAAGTTTGTTTTTTCGAATACAACTTCACCCCAACGGTTGAAGATGCGGAAGCTTTTGATGAGTCTGATTCCTTTACCCTGCACAACGAGCTTGTCATTAATACCATCCCCATCTGGTGTAAAGGCATTAGGGACAAACACTTCTGTGGTTGGACAAATGGTTTTAATGCAAACGGTATCAGTGCTTACACAACCGTATCGGTTCACTACTGTACAACTGATACATGCATCATCGCGTAGTTTTACAATAGGTGTTGGACAAGTAATACAAGAGATGCCGGTAGAACCACTCCAACGCCATTTTACGATATCGTTATTGGCAGATTGAACACTTAACTGATAATTGATACCGCTAGTGATGGTTGTATCTCTTCCTATTGATACAGGTGTTGGTTTTCCGACAACTACTCTAATCTCAGCAGTATCTGTAAAGCAGTTATAAGCATCTTTTCCTACTACTTTATATGTAGTAGTTTCAGTTGGTTTTACAATTACAGAAGCATTATTGGTCGGAGTAAGTCCATTCGCAGATATCCAGTTATATTTTGCAGCACCGGTAACAAACAATGTTTTGCTATCACCAATACAAAGCGTATCTCCGGGAGAAGCTACCATTTTAAGTGGGTTGATGACTCTCACATTGGTTGAGCGAATCTCGGTACATCCGAATTCATTATAGCCTATCACTTGATAACCTATGCTACTATTGGGCTTTACTTTAATTTCAGTACAGTTGGTGCAAAGAATATTTTCATTTTGATCTTTCCAGATAAAACGAGATGCGCCGGTTGCACGGATAGTCACTGAATCACCTCGACAAACGATCTGATTCTGATCGATAGAAATTTTTGGAAGTGGGTGAACGGTTACAGCTTTGAAAACAGAATCATAGCATTGATTCACTGTAGCCACAACCAGTTTTACATTGTATTTTCCTTCACTAGTATATGCAGCATTTACTACAGAATCTCTTGCATTCAAACCATTGCCGAGATTCCAGAAACGCATTACCACAGAATCTTGTGAACTTACATTTGATTTTAGCTGAATGAGATCTGTTTTACAAGCTTCAGCCATCGCATTGATATTGGCAACAGGATATTGATATACTTGTACATCAAAGCTTGCTTGAAAACTAGCCGTACAACCAATATTGCTTTCGACTTCAAGTATAGCGCTATGTGTTCCCCTTTGTTTGAAGTTGGCAACTTTTAAACGCTCATATGAATGTTCTTTTCCATCCAAAGACCATTTCCAAGAGCGTATACCAAACAAGGCATTGCTCGAATCGATGAAACGGAAGTTGGTATTACCGCACTCAAAAACAGCAGACAATCCGAATTTTGATACTACCTGATCAACTTTAATAGAGTCAGTGGAAACAAGTTGTGTCATACAGCCATTGGTTTTCACCAGAAATACTTTAGGATAGTAAACACCTGCTTTTTGATAAGTATAGTTAAAGATGCCAAGACCTCTTTTGATGATGGTTCCATCTCCGGTATACCACAACAAAGAGTCGTTTTGATTTGCACGATCATCTGTGATGATAGTATTGAACATAGCTGACTGACCTATACAAAGATTCAAGCTTTGAATTTGCATAGAACCACTTGGACTATTAACGATCACTTTAGTGGTATCTCTGAACTGACAACCTCCTAATGAAGTGCTCAACATAGTAAGTGTATAACTGCCATTTTTATGATAAAAATGAGTAGCAGTATCTCCGCTTGAACTTCCTCCATCACCCCAACTCCATACTACATTAGCAGCAGGCGTATTCAAACTTTTTGCCATTACTTGATGTGGTAAACAATGATCGGTCATTGAAGTGATCTTCATACTTCCTTTTCTGATTGCCACCACTTGAATAGGAGAGTTGATAGTATCATAACATGCTTTATTATCCGGAGCATAAGTAGTGCCCGCAATCAGTGTAGCATGAATAGTACCTGCAGCTTTATATACTAGAAGAGGAGAAGCTATGTTAGCTCCTGCTCCATTACTAAAACTCCAAGTGTAACGATTACTATTGGTACTTTGGTTAGTGATACGAACAGTATCACCCACACAGAAATCAGGAGCATTCAAACTGAAAGCGGCAGTTGGTGCAGCGTGTACTCGAATAACATGAGTAATGGTTTTGATCGAACAATCATTATCTATTACCAATTTAAATTGATAAGTTCCGGCTTGTTGGTATTTGTGTGAAATAACACCTGTATCTGTTGTGGTAATTTTTGTTCCATCGCCAAAGTCCCAACTGAATCTTAATGCGCCGGATGTTTTATTCGTGAATCGGATATTACCTGGTCCGCAGATAGAACTATCACTCAATACTAAATTTGGAACAATATTATTTGGTTTGATGATCAGAGAGCGACTTGCCGTATCAGCACCACATTCGTTATTGGCAATAAGAACAGGAGTAAGATTGATGCGTTGAGTAGTAAAATACGTATAAGTAAAACTGTTATGAGCATTCAATAAAGTGTCCTTACCATTTCCAAAGCGATATTGATAGGTGATATTATTGCCTACAGATGAATTATTGAATGTAATCGCAGCAGGTGAACATGCAGAATCAGTAGATGTATTAAAACTGGCTTTAGGTTTCGCACGTACAGTAACGCTTTTAGAAAAGCTGAAAGTTCCACATAAAGCTGAACTGGCTTTTAACGTGATGGTATAGTTCGTGTCCAGTCCACTTACAGATCGCTGTAATAATATAGTACCTGCTTGTTGATTTGAAGAGATGAGTGTTTGACCAAGATACCAATTGTAAGAATAGTTATTGATTGACGAAGTTGTGTTATTCAAAGTGACATTCATAGGTCCACAGCCCAATGTATCAGAAACCGTAAATGAAGGATTAGCCGGATGATTTCCATAAACAATTACTTCTGCTGTAGAGGCATTACAGTTGTAAAGGCTATTTGCTTTTAATCTGATGGTAACTTGATCCTGATTCAATGGTAGGGTATACCCCGGAAAATTAATACCTGTGCCA
>OGVO01000034.1_pt1 | contig 22781 bp, 57 predicted proteins | sample 1575771 | NCBI WGS metagenome assembly OGVO01 (sample SAMN07581527, study PRJEB24739) | freshwater metagenome | place: Singapore | collected 2015-01 | reverse complement strand
TATGTCATGCTTTAATTGAATTTCGCCAACATGTACATTGGCATCGGACACGAAGTTAGTAGTGGATCCAGGTAAATGGACATTGTCTTGGGATTCTTGGGTACTGTCCTCCAAGATAGGACTGATGTGCGTTAGCTCGCCAGCGGTCTTAGAAACTCTATTTAGTCACCATACGCCTGTGAGTCATCGAGGCGCGGCCTAAGCTATCTTTTTCCTGTCGGGTATGTATACGAGCGGGACTGGAAGTAACAATAAATATGTTCAGGGAGATTATTACTATCTTTAGACCCGCCTTCCCCGGTAATAAAATATGTATCAGGGTATCTATCTGCATAAGTGGACTTGATGATCCTCATAGCAGCAGCGTAGCCATTTTTATACTTCTCTAGCTCGGATCTAATCTTTACTAGCTCTCCGGGGAATGCTTCGAGTTCAAGAAGTTCCATTATAAATTCCTCAAGAATACTACATCTAAATAGCCATCTAACCACTCTTGGTCTACAAAAGCATCATATTGGAAAGGACGTACATCTAGAGAATACCCATCAATAGCAGCCTTAGCCCCTAGAACGTATGCGTGATTTTCACGTTTCTCTGTTAGCTTTTGCTTAAAACTAAGCATTTTCTACAAACTCTGAGACCATCGAGAAGAATCCCTCTCCGTCCTCTCGCTCCATACGTAGCAGTTTATCTCGTACTTCTTCTGTGACACCGTGTGTAGCAAAGTAGTTCGCTACAGCCTTTTCCACAACACTAATACCGAAGTAATCTACTGTTGCTTGTCCCATATCAATATCCTTCTAGTGGAATGTTTTCGTCTACTGAGCGCCCCATATAGTGGTCGTCACTAACACAGAACATTTGAGAATGAAGTTGAGTATTTACTAGAGTCTTTGCGACTTGTCCTGCGAACTCGATGCATTGAGCCTTATCCGCAGCTTCATATACATCCTTGCCCGTGTACTCACCATCTGAGGTAAATAGAAACACAATAAGCCAAAACTTCATTTACTTTCCTCAAAAAACTGGAACAGGGATACTAAGAATGACCTCGCTTAGCTCGCCATTAAATCTAGCATCTCGAAGTCTTACCTTCTTCTCTGCTTCGGTATAAGTATCCGCAAAATCAAATAGATCTAGTCTATTGTGGAGAAACCCGTACTCTAGTGTATCTTTTGCGTTGTCGAAGCTAGACGCTTTGAAGTATAGAACATACCTCTTGCCTTTATGATTGTATTCACAACTAAACTTTTTCATTATACAGTCCACTCTACATTGTTAATATTAGCTTCTTTAATCGCAGATCTACAGACTTGGCAAGGTTTAGCGTTGCCATATTTACCGCTTCTAGTTACCCTGGCGACCACAATTTTATGTGCTCGTCTGAGATCACGGCACTTGATAATAGCGTCCATTTCGGCATGAAGAAAAATCTTCTCTGGCAAGCCTACCTTTTGAGCGTGCTTTGCTTGCTTTGGATGCGTTTTAACATACGAGTTCTTGCCGATACTAAGAACTCGGCCTTTCTTATCATAGATAATGGCGGTAATATTTTGAGTCTGTCGCCTGCTCATATTAATCCCAGAGGTTGAAGTAATACTTTGCAAAAAGTCGAAGCCCATTGCTTATGCGATCATAATGCAACATTTTGGCCTCTTTGTCAACCCAATATTTCGGCTTTGCTGGATCTTTTTGGTAATTGAAGCTAATCGAAGAGTATTTACTACCCTCTACAGGAGTAGAAGTCATTTCTAGCTGTTCAAGATTATGGGTAAACTGACTATCCCCCCTGTCTTCTTTTGCACACTGTTCAAAGGCCCAGATCATTTCGTCGAGTACCCAGTTCCAGCGCTCAAAATGAGTATTGTCTACGTACCCATTAAAGTCATTAGGTTCATCAGTAGGACGAAGATGCTCTGGAACGTCCTCAAGGTCAACACGCCCCGCACCGTGCTGAACCTCTTTCAGCTTTACAAGAGTCGGATGAATAATCATCGCTAGAGTGTGGTCTGCATTCCACACATCGTATTCGTCAATACGAATCTGGACATTACGCTCGCGATCATTAGACCAGCGATTTATAGGATGAAAGATATAGAAAAGCCCTTCGAAAGCCTTATATATTAGGCGATCGAACCAGTTCCATTCATCTTCCTCGTGGTAAAATTTATCAGAGCGAAAATGCTCATATCTACGTTCCCAGCTACGAACTGGGATAAGATCATAGCGGTAGGGACCAATCTTGACCTTCATTTTCCTCACTCCATTCTATTTGGTGAAAAGCAACAACTCTAGTACTCATAGTACCGTCGGGTGCTTCTAATTCTAATTCTGCTGCTGTAGAGTCTGGACGACGCTTATAAGAGTGAACAATATATTCTACTCCAGCATTATCCCCCATATCTGTGTTTAGTTTGCATCGCATCATCTGTCTCCTGCAATAAGCCTCGTATTCATCCCAAAAAGGCTTATTACGACGCTCTATTTCATCAGCTACTCGACGAAGCAAGTGTTCATCGAAGAATCCCATCTGCTTTCCATTCTTATCTAAAGGCCACAAAGCCCACCCAAGACTAGATAGTTCATCTCGTAAAATACCAGATTCTTCTAATCGCTTAAAGAACTCCTTGTCGCTCATCGTCTCATCCTTGCAATATCTTCTGCATCTTCCTTACGGAATACTGGCACAGCATTACTCTTATGCATAGTCGCAATACCTATTAGCTTGTCACCCGTATACTGCTTCTCTCGTTTAGGGGCTGTAAAAGTATCATAAGTATCTCCGCTAGGAATCTTTGGAGGCTCTCGTCGAAGAGTGGTGGCTTCCATTGGAGACCTGAGAGCCTTCTTACGATAAGTACGGCCCAGCTTACCTGAACGATATGACATATATTCCTCTAGTGTTTTCTTTTTGCAGCCTACGCGCTTCATTAGAGCATTATACTCGTGAAAATCTTGAATGAGTTTCTTTGTTGCTTTCATCTTAGTAGAATACTATAAAAGGCTAGTAAAGTCAAGAAGAATCTTACTCTTCCTTAAAATAGCCACACCAATCTTCGGTAGAAACATGGGGCCAGCTTCCCGCTAAGGGAGGCATTGCTCGACACTCTAAAATTGTTTGTTGGTGAGTTCTTACTACTTCTTCTCCATTAGGGTCTAAAAAGGAGTAGTTCTCTCCCTTATTTATTAGAATCTGAGAAAAAGTACATCTTTCACACGTCATAGATAAGCATACCCTTAAAGTTATAGTCCCAAGCAGGAGCTCTTAGTAGATTGATATAACTCTCATAAATGTTTACGTTATATAGATTGTTGCCTAGATAGGTATTAAACCTATGTAGCTGGTAGGCCTTGGCTGCATTATAAGTAAGCCAAATACTAACCAATATACCTAATAGTATCATATATTACCGTTTCCTAATAAATCTAGTAGCCTAGGGTCGAAGTAGATGGTTCCTGTGTCCCTGTCTTTCGAGGGGTCATTTTTAGCTACTACGGTTACGTGTTTGTTGAAGTAGTCTTCCCCTTTAATCAGTTTAATTTGATCTTCTGTGTATTTTATCATATCCTTACTATATACTATCCAGTATATATGTTTAGTTGGATTGACTGGTAGTGCGCTAATCATAGCCTGGGTTTTACCTATAGAGTTTTGCATAGTTCAAGCGCCTCTTGTGGAGTGAATCCTTCCGCTAAATAAGCTAAGTACATAGTACGTCTAGCGTATGCTACATCGTGAGCGTGTGCTGCCATACTATTAAGAGTTTCTACTAGATTTGCGATAGCGGTTGGAATATCAATTGGTTCTTCACTCATACGTAATTTTCTCTATCCTTTTTCAGAGCGGTCGGCGCTTGTGAGGGTCTGGTTGGTAACACATTCATTATAACAAAATTAGGGGTAAATGTCAAGTATTATTTTACGCAAAAGGGGCCGACCATCACGAAGATGATCGACCCCTACACATGCGCGCCACGTTAGCACGGCTACTCGTCTTTCCGAGCTGTCCGGTAGGTTTATACCTTAACTTCAACAAAACCTAGCAGAAAAGACGCCCTAAAGTTTTCGCACAGGGTGTAGCGCCAGATTCGGTAGCCTGGAACCGGACCAAGTAGTTACTTTGGAACCTTTCGTCTTGACAAGGAACTACCTTGTGAAGCGGGAGTCTAACGCTGCTCCATCGCGACGCTTAGCGACTGCTACTCATATATAGTATCAGTCTTCTGCATATCCCCACTGTAGTAGGGGCTAAGTCACTAACCTTTACCAGCACCGTATAGATGTTGTGCTGCCCTATTAGAAAATAAGGCTATGCGAGGTTAATAATTCTGGAGCGGATAGGGAGAGTCGAACTCCGCCTGTATACCAGATCAGGTTGGAAGCCTGTTGCACGCCCCTTGTGCTACTACCCGCAAAATTGTTACAAGACACTAGCGCAGTGATAAAGGTGTAATAACCAATATATGTGTATAAAACTTCGCCCTTGAATGTGAGCTAGTGTCATGTAACATCTGGTTGTTTTTAGCCCCACAACCAGAAAAGGAGGGTTAAGCCGACAGGGACCGCTGTTCGCCCGTGCAGTGTGCCTTGAGACTCTCTAGTGCACTAGGAGTTTCTACCTAACAGTATACTACGCGTCAGTACCTGTTACTAAAAGAATATAGATCGCGCCTTTATATTGGTTAATTCTCGCGACTAGACCTGTAGCTAAACACTACCTGCTTGCCAGCTATATTCTTAAAAGAACCTAGTAAGGCGGGATTTATGCCCCGTTATCAATTATAAAGCCAAAATCGGTCACTTACCCGACGACACTTTATATCAGCTACTAAGCTCATTTAAAAGCTGGAATATTGTTTTCGGCACAATCTCCAGCGGAAAAGCCTGTCTCAACCGATGTGTGGTAATGTTGACTAATATCAAGAGGTCAGATGGGCCTCGCTCTTGATAATTCTTTATACAAAACTTTGAGATCAAAGTCAAGTATTATTTTAAGTATTGGTAGCAGAGACTAGAGTTGAACTAGTACGAAACGGCCTATGAAACCGCTGCTCTACCTTTAAGCTACTCTGCTATTTTAGCCCTTTGTAGGATATTCTTCATACCCAGGTATTTTTATAAATTCCATTATTCCCATAATAATATACTCGACTGCTTTGCCCCGTTTCTAGCCGCCAGGTACACCTGTTTCGATGCCTCTTTACGTCGAGCTGCTTTCCAATTAGGAAGCAGAAACACTATAAGAATCTAGCAGTGATTTTCACGGCTCACGCGGATCGCCTTTCGAGCTTACCCTTGCATACTAGATTCATATAGTGGGAGGTTGATTTGCTACGCCGGCTCAACCTCCGGAAGCCAGAGTTGCCCCGAAACTAATGTTTCGCTGGACATACCCCTTAATTCCAGTAAAGTAGACCACCGTTCCACCTCTGCAGTAGAGGGTGTGGTACTTCTATCTACTAGCAACTATATCGTCAGTTGTCAACGGGGGTAATAGCCGCTCTACTCCCGATAATTGAGGTAGGCCCTTTGTAGTTGGCTATGTCCTACACGTGTCCCTATCGACTCCACATTGCCATTATTCGCGATAAATGGTTTACTACAGTTATTCCCGGTCGTCTAGCTAGTCCGTAGCCGAGCCATAGAGCTGCAATGTTTCAGGTCAATAAATTGCGCGCTGACCATCACGAGCCATTCATCTACTAGCACGTCTTATTAGGTTCGCCTAGTTACGTCACCAAGAGCGTGTGGACTGAACGTCGCCTCTTGATAATCTTTTATACAAAACTTTAAGATTAAAGTCAAGTATAATTTTTAGGAATGGTGTCCCCTCTGCTCACCTTTAGTCTAACTCACTGGGGTTACACAAGGTCGTCCTTGTCTCTTTACTATGTTAGACACTCCACTAAGAGCTCCCTAAGGCTCGGCGACCGACCTCCTTGAGCCGTGTCGTTTTACACCCTCTGAGGTTCTTCCGCTCTTAATTTATTGAGGCAATCCCTGACCTTGCGCGAGGTGCTCGACACGCTCTCAATAACTCTTTATACCAAATCCAACCTCGAATGTCAAGATTAATTTTTTTGATCCTCATACATTTGCTCAAGCCACTCAAAATCAGCAACGTGAGTAATTTTAAAAGGCTCATAACGATACCACTCATTAGGGCCGAATCTCAAATAGCTTTTATCCGCTCGTACGACCATTTCATCAATAATGAGGGTATCAATCATTTTCTAAGTCCACTAGATGTGCTCGAATATAATCGGGATTTGAAAGAGCCTTGTGCAAAGCTAGTAGTTCTAGCTTTGCTGCCTTTGCTAGGGAAGGCACGGAGATGCCGAACCATTCGCCTATCTCTGACGCTAGGTCTTCTTTTCTAACAATTGGATCTCCGGTCTTGGAGAGCCTAGGAGGAGCCTGATAGACTCCAGCACTTGCGAGCTTAGCAATGATGGACCTAGGACTCTTATTGTGCTCCTCAGAAAGACGATCAACAGTCGCACGACAAGGATCTGCACTATACTCGGTGATAATTAGCTGTGTCAGTTCTTCTGTATACATCCTTCCACCTTTTCTTTGTATGGCAGACCTTATACCACAATATGGGGTCACTGTCAATAACTTTTTTCAGTGACCCCACTAAAGTAGTTACTTGATACCGAGCTGCTCTAGAATCTTAGCTGCTTCCGGATTAGAAGCTGCAAGGAGTCGGTACTTATTGTTTTCAGTCTCTTGCAGCATAAGCTGCTCAAGACGAGCAAAAAGTGCCTTTTGCTCCTTAACTTTGGCATTCACGTTATTGTAGTTCGCAATAACGTGCTCATTAAGAATGGTAACAAGAGTCTTAGTAGCCTTTGCACTAGCTCCCGCTTTTACGGCAAGTACCTTAACGATAGCGAACTCGCTGCCGTTATGTGCAACAGCGTGGTCGCCAGCAGTTACATCCACGTCATCCTCTACGAGGTAGTCATATGACTTATCGCCCCCATATCCGGTCTGATACCGCGAAGTGAATTTTACAGTTACAGTCTTCATTATGTTACCTCAAAATATACGATACGTTTGAACTTATTTGGATTAGTGAGTCGGTACTCTGGAACTCGATGTTCATCGTAAAAGACCCAATCTTCTTCTCCAAAGCCTTCGTCGATTAGATAAGCGATTTTACCCTTCATACCAGCTTAGTAGTAGAGTTGCTGCATCAATATGCTTCTCAATAAGAAGCTTATCGTAGGTTGGGTTAGTACTAAAGATATTCGGAGTTTCTTCGTCCAAAAGCTCTAGAAAGTATGCGCGAAGCGAACGGAGTTCGCTTTCGGTGATTAGAGCAACTTGCTCTGCTTCTAGCTTAATTTCCATTTTCAAACTTCTCCTTTAGTAGCTCATACAATTCACGCTCACGACGTTCCTGCCACTCAGCTGCCTTCTGCTTTGCGGTCTTAATATCCTCAATCTCTCCCTCAGTATAGGGTCGGTGGAAGCCGATTTCTGCAAAAAGGGAGGTGCTTTTTCCCAAAGAGGAGTATTCTGTGTCTGAGTAGATATAAAATGCGGCATTTGTAGCCTCAGGATTTTCTGCCTCCCAAGCCTGTAGGGCTGAGATAACTTCTGCCACAGGTAGCCATTGTTAAATCCTCTTTGGTTACTTATGGGGTCCGGGGTCGCGTCCCGTTCCCCTCTACAATATTTAAGATACTCCCTAGTTAGGGTATATGTCAATAGGGATAAGAAGATTTCCCCAACAAAAAACCGCCCCATCGGAGCGGCATCTGTCCATCACGCATTCAACGCTAGTAAACCATTGCGGGAACTGCCCGTGTTCCGCCTCCTCCTCTCCGGCCTGGGACCCCGGTTCTCTTGGCTTCCGCTTCATCGGGGAATACGCAGGCAATCCCGGTAAAGGCGGCAATCAAAATCACGTTCCAAATAATCAGGTCAATTGTGGTGTAAGTCTTGTGTATCATGGTGCACCTCCCCGGCGCTTCTATCCCTATTGTGGCGGTTTCCAGTGCTACTGCCATTGGGAATAGTGCGGGAAGAGGAGGTGAGGAGTTTCAGTGTGGGTGGGTGTCGGATGTTACTGGTTGTAAAACTTAAAACCTATGTAAACTTTATCGGCTGTATGGCGGAACTGTTGAGGCGTTAGGGTGATCTTCCATCCAAGTTTATCAGCCCACCATAGCGACTCAATCTGTGCCGTATCCCGACTGATTCCGTACTCTGCAAGCATTCCCCAGGCATCCCTAACTACAGAATGCCGCCATAGTGCTTCGTCGCTGTTAGGGGCGTAAATCGTGAGGAATGCAGGGTAGAGAGTGCATTCGGAATCGTGGGAAATCTCACGGATGGGGATTGCTTTAGTCTTCATGCTGTACTTTTCTCGTACTCAAGAACAGCATTAACAGCCGCTTCCTGCGCTGTTTTCGCAAAACCTTGATAATCGGGTCGGCCATTCCATCCAGAGCAGCCGAGTGCAGTAAAGCCACACGCCCAATTTTCGCCGACATTGAACGGAGATTTTAACTCCATCCAATAGCCTCGCCGTTCCATCAATTCTTGGATTTCGAATATATCCATGCTTTCAATGTCTTTTATCCCCATCACTTCCTCCCCGTTATCTCCAATCCTTCCACAAACAATCCCGCGCAGATATACGCTGTCGCAGGACTCGCGCCGAACATAAGGCAGGTCATCTTCACCCATTCGGCTATTTCGGCTAGGGTCATTTCTTCAATGGGTTTTGTCATGGCTTTCTACCCTCTCGATTAAGTAATTCCGGCTTCTGAGATATTCGATATCGGAGTCATCAGAACAGTGGAACCATCCCCGATCAATCTGTGAATTCGTGGGCAGGCTAACAAAAACCCAAGTACCGCCAACCAATTGCCGATACCATCGGAAACCGCCAAAGAATAGGGCTAATAGATTAATCATGCTTCCTCCTGTTCCCACCATCTAGGCGGCAATCTCTCAGCGGTGGGATACTCTTTCCTGTGATGACCGCAGACTAGAACGCTACCCCACGGGGCGATAAACCCCCATGATGCGATTCTTCTGCAAGGGCGGGAACCATCGGCGTATTGGCAATAGACCCAATGGGGATGGCGGTCTGATGGGGTAGAGTTGGCTTCTGTGTAGGTTGCTTTGCCGATCATGACAGTTCCCCTGTCCTGCTTACGAAATCTTCAATCGACCAATAACTAGAGTTAGGCTCGACCTCTACGACTGAGATAAAAAGATCGCTACACTTCCTGTCTAACTCTTCATCTGAGTCAGAGGAGCAGTTGCCCCAAAATATCTCAAGCAATGCCAATTTAATTGCTCTCGCATTGGTTGGCTGAACATCCTTTGCGGGGACGTATCGGACCCTATTAATAAAAACTTCGTGACTCATCCAAACTTCCTCCTCAATTCCTGTACTCTGTTACTCACTGCGCCCCCTGTGTAATTCTTCCCCTTAGCCAGCGCAAACTGTTTGAGACTGCCCCCGCATTGCTGCAACAGTTCCCAGTCTGCCAGATCGGGATCGTACTCCTCAGATGTGGACTCCTCAAGGTATCCGGCGGACTGTTCCACCCCATTAAACAAGCATTGTATGGGCTGTTGAGTATCGGGATACCGGGGCAGAATCACGAGCCTCCAATCTCCCCCAATGTTGGTTAGGGCGATTACCTTACTTGGGTCTGTTCCGTTTTGCTGTCGCCATTGCTCAAACTGCTTTTTAAGGCGTTCCCGGATCAGGTCGTCATCAACAATTGGCCTGCGTCCTGCAACAGCGGCATAAATCGCGCCCATTAGGTTGCCCCTGCCAAGAACAATGTAGTTCAGGGATTGCTGTAGGGATAGACTCAAGTCAATGGCTTCGACATCCGGTTCATGGGACGTAATCCAATCGCAGACCAACTTACTGCCCCCTTTAGTGATCCGTTCGTAGGTTGAAGCGGAGAGTAAATCAGCGTACTTGGTTTTGTCTCTTTTGCCGTTGAGCTTGTCGTACAACTTAGCCGCTGCTCTAGTGTTGTTGTACTCGTCCAAAACAGGCACCGTCGGGAACCCCTGGAAGTCTTTTAATCTGGGCTTGAGGGATACCAGTCGTTCGTAAGCTTGCGGGATAACATCAACATCCCCTGAGTAGTGGTAATTCTCGGTTCCTTCCAACCCGCAGAAGCTTTCGCCCCCCTTGCCATCAAAAACCAAGAACTCCACATTGCCTCCATGCATTCGAGACGTTGCCGAGATTGCTGCCCGTAACAGGTTACTCTTCCCGGTCCGCTTGGGACAGGCAATCAGAACACTGCCACCGTTAGAGGGGTCTAGCGTCGTCTCTGCCATGCGTTGCGCCAAGTCTTCCACAGGTAGCTCAATGGCGGGTTCTAGCTGCGCTTGCCCTAAATCCTGTGGGGGCAACTCATACACGGCATTCTCTTTCAGCAGGGACTTCATGAAATTCTGTTGCCATGCCGTATGGCTGATGTCTTCCGTGTCATCTAATTTCCTGCTCAGGTCGATGGCAATCTTCCTGATCGGCTTCGATGCCGCAATGCTGAGTAACCCTCCGGTTGCAGCTCCGAGTTTAATCGCAGGATTGGGTGTTACAATCGCTAGTCCGACAGAAAAAACCACGCCCCCCAGAAGTAGCCGGGAGGCTTGATTAGCACGGTTGAGCGTTTGAAAGTGTTCGTGGAACTGTGATGGATGGAGTTGCATAATCAATCAGATATAAGCGACAACCGCCCCTAAACCCGCCAAAAAAACCATATAAGCCAGATGTGCCCTTAACCCTGCCTGTAGCCTCCACACCGCAATGAAGCCCAGTACAGACGACAGACACACCATAAACACCACGACATCCCACGGGTAGGGGAGCGTGAATGTGCGAAAGAACGAGGCCACAAAGCAACCTACCAACAGATAGGTTGCCGCCTGGAATGCGATATCTTCAAACCTCGCAGGGATGGCTAACGCTTGCCGCTGTGCCTGCTTCCTCTCTTTCGTGGGGTCAATATCCCGATTGGAATCAACCTTAACGGGAGTGAGGCGTTGCCCTCCCCTACGATCGGGGAGGACGATTTGAAAGGATGGGGTTCCAGCTTGCTCAGGCATCAGCACCTCCGCTCCTCTCTCCAAAACAGAAAACCGCTCGAACAAATAACCGGGGGCGCAGGTTGCACCACAATCGGTTGATTTGCCGCTTTCCCCATCCCGTAGGCAATCAGGATACACACCACCATAAACAGACACCCGCCCAACACGGCCAACCCAAACGCTAACCCACTTGAGGCAGTATTCTGCTGTGGGATATGGGATTGCTGCAACTGTTCCAAAGGCATCGCCCCTGGAACCAAAGGCGACACCTGATACAACTGCCCCGACTTCCCACGGACATAGGCAATTTGAGGGGCGTCGGTGAATCGTTCAATTTGGCTCATTACTGCCCCCATAAAATCTCTGACTACTGCGAGGCGCTTCCTGGTCCATGACCTGCTGTTGCAGGAGGGGCAGATCACGTTGTCGCAGATCCAATCCCAACCCCATCGCAATCAGAAACGGGGCCACTATGAACAGGGTGAGAAGTCCCGACCCTCCCCCTTCTGGTTTCTTCGCTTCCGGTTTCTTCTCCTGCTTGGGTTGCTGTGCCTGGGCGGATGCTGCCATCATCCCGGCAAAATACGCCTGTTGTTGTTCAGGTGTCATGATTCCGCCTCGCGTTTTGTCATAAGGACTCGCCCTAAATGCCCCCTGAAGTGAAAAGTAAACTCTTCCTCAAGTTGATAAAACTCTGGAGTTCCTTCCTCAATCCCTAACGTTTGCGCTGCCAATTGCGTCAAAGATCCCCACGCCTCTCTCTTCAAGGCAAGTCGTTTAGCTATAGCTGCCAACAAAGCATCAAACATCTCGCTCATGTCAGGCTCATACAGCATCGCTGTAATCTCTCGCTGAATAATCTCCTCTTCCGGCTCAAAGGCCAGGACGATCCGGTCTTCTGTTCGCTCAATAATTTTCACCAAGTCACCTCATCACTCGCTAATCAACCAAACTCGCAAACATCACCCCGACGATCGCAACAGGCCCGTTTCCCATCGAATTCGTGGCACTCCACACGGGAGCATCCCAGCAGGATCACGGCAATTAATAGGGCGGATATGGCGCGTTTCATCGGGCTACGCCTAACGACAACTCAGGATGAGTCAGGCTAGACAACGAACTCCAATCAACCAATTCGTTATCCGAATACTTGGGCAACCCAAACACAGGAACACACTCTGTCAGGGATTGCCGGAGAAGCGGAACGCCTGCACCCATCTGAGCATCATAGGACTGCTTCATCAGTGCCAATCCCTGCTGAAGAATGCCTTGCAATTGCTCGTTAGCTGCCTCGCGTCCTGCCTGGATGCAAGAGTCAGCAAACGAAGCCAACACAATCTCGGATGAGTCAGAAACCGTCTGAGTTACCTCTTGATAAGCTTCCTTTGGTTGCTTGGTAACTCTCCGTCCCTCCATCACTGTGTCAATGATTCGCTGTGCATCAATGTCGGCATAGTCGAACGACTCACCAAATCCCAGCTTTACTGCCGTCTTTTTAATGTGGGAATTGCTGGTCTTGATTCCCATCCCTCTAAGCTGTGCGTTGATTTCTGATACGTTCATACTCTCTCCTAATCACCTCATCATGTACTACTACGAACTGAGAAATACTGGATTTTGGCTTCCTGAGCCACTTTGCCAAAAGTAGTAGTAGCGCAAATTGCTCTGCACTAAACCACTCCTGACCCGTTGGAATACTCAAAGCATCACACCAACGCCATAGTGTTGACTGGTCGATCGGGCAATCATCAACGCCATATCGGACGAATCCGAGCTGACGAACGACTGCTGATCTATGCTGCTGAGTAACTAAAACTGAATGCATGGTGCATGACTCGAATGCATGACGCATACCTTAGCATACTCCTTGTAAACGGAGCAACGGAGGCAGGGAGAAAAGGATAATAAAAAACAGGCTAAAATCAGCCTGTCCTGTAGTTCTGGGTTTGTTATGCCTGCTGGTGAGGGAAAGAGAGTTATCCGGGGTTCGATTGATGCAGAAACCTATCGAAGGGTAAAAGAGCTTCTGGGCTTCAAAAACGGCGGCAAAGACTGGAATTATGGGGATGCTATAGAAGAGGCGTTGCAGGACTGGCTGAAGCGTCCTGAGAACGTAAAGCTGATGAAAGAGCACAACATCAAATGAGCCGCCTAACCAACAGAAAACCCCCTCGCGGGGGCTGTGTCTAGGCTATCGGGGCAGGTCAAACAAGAAACTTTGGGTTCTGTCGTCCTGGTCAATCCAGAATTTTCGGTCAGTATCGGGATTGAGTGAGATCGCTTCTCGTAGTGCCCTGCTAACGTCTGAGAACGAAAATCTCTGCTCCTCTCCCCAGTTCTGGGAGTCAAGCAAAACCCACAAATAGGGATACTCGACTTTTACAACAGTCCCTCGATTCCCGTCTGCCAACACGGGTAGATCCGGAAACCATTGAGCATTAAATCGGGCCTTATCCGTTGCCATTGCGGGAACCTGATCCCGCACTCTTGACCTCCATTTGCCTGATCCTTTTGCCAGGTATGGCATCCCCTCATTCCTCCCTCTTAAGAACATGCCCCTGATATGCGTAACTGTCGGGCTTCCAAGTGTCTTTGTTGAATCGGAATATTTCGCCATCTGACCTTGTGACAGAAATCCACTTGCGGCCAATCTTGGTTACAACGACCCGCTCTGTGGTGTGTCTCCACTTGTCCTCTAGCGTAAGAAATTCGCCCATTTTTATAGTCGTCATCCCCTCTATCCTCCCTATAAGAAACGGGGCAGCGAACCGTAAGCCGCCCCAACAGACCCAAACTTTTAGAACGTCAACACACCGGAACGTGGCGGAACCCATACGCGGTGGTAATTGCACCAATCCCAAAGCTCATGCAGTGCCTCGTTCACATCGTCCTGATCTTCAGCATCTTCTAGCTGATATATGACTTCCTGTGTATCCATCCGGTCTAAGTCAGGATGCCGCTTAATCAGCCGTTGCAGTTCCGTCGCAATCTTTTTAGCCGCCTCTTGGGACTGTTCAGGAGTGCAATCCTCCTGCCTGATATAGTCCCTAATCGGCAAAGTGTAACTCCAACTCATCTCCCCATCCCTCCTAAAAAACTAACGCCTCATCCCGTACCCGAATTGCCTCACCCAATCGGGCGTAGGCTTCCCGTAACTCCTCGTCTTCCTGCCATTCGAGGTTATCCCGCAGTTGTTCCCACCGGGCAAGGTAGGCGCGATAGGCAGCTTCGATGGCGTCGTTGAGTTCGTCCATTACGCCTCTACTCCTGCTCTCGCAATCTCTAATCGTGCCTCAAGCTTCAACACGGTGAATTCATCTCGTAGCCGCTGAAGCTGGATCTCAGTCCGAACCCGTCGAACGTCAGCCTCTTCTAATTGGGCTAGCAACGCTTGATAATTCTTGCTCTCGTCTAATTTCTCCTGATAAGCCTTCGCCCGTTGTTCAGCATTAGGGCCAGTCACAGAACCTTTTGCAATCGTCTCGAATCGTTTGATAACGGTCTGAATGTTCTCCGCCTCGCGCTTAAACTCGTCCAAGTCGGCGGCATACTTAGCAATTACTGAAGGATACTCACGCAATGGCAATAACTCGAATTTGATTTCTGTGTTCATGATTGTTTTTACCTGGATTTTCCTTAAGCGATCGTCAACTCATCAGCGAAGAAGTTAACAATCCAACCCCGGTCTTCTGAGTGAACGGGGCGCGTCATCCGAACAAACACCACGGATTCATTCTCGATGTCGCAGTGTTCAATCCGCTCGACAATCCCTCTGCCCATATTGCAGGTGACAGCTTGACCGATTGCAAATGTCCGTTTCATCTCTCTTCCTCTCCTGTAGCGACTTCTAAAAGGGGCCGAAGCCCCATTAACTTACCGTCCGTACTGTGCAACCAACGCCTGAGCAATCTTCGCATTCAGTTCCCGCTGTTGGGCTAGGAACTGTTGCTGTTCTTCGTAGATGCCAATGAGCCAAGCTTGAGCCGCTTCAACCGTAGCAAATCGCAGGGAACCCATGCGGCCCGTCGGTTCAGCATTGTACTGACCGCGCAACTCAGGCGCAAAATACTCGGCAATCCGCCCAATCTTATGACCGGATGGACTGAAGACTTCGTAATTCTCATGAGTGCGAGACATAGACTTGAGAGAGTACCGGGGTGAACCCTTTTCCTCGTCACGCCCCGACCCCCTGTGAGCTTGGGTTTCAGGCTTCGGACATAACTCCGGAGGACACGGAACCGGGATAGGCTTAACATCACCGGGAACAGTGGAGACGATCGCGGGTTGTGCTTGAACGGGCGGGATATCGAATATCATGGTGTTGTTCTCCGAAAGGTGGACTTATTGAGAGGGGCTGAGACTTTGGACGGTTGCAGCCCCTTTCGTATGTCTTAACGATATCAGCTTCCTGTTATCGCGTCAAGCAAGTATCAAAGAATCGTGTTATTGTTAAATGGTACGATGAGGACATGAAAGTGATAAGCAAATTACCTGAACTTATGAAGCAGGTGAAGGACTTAAACCAGAAAACGCTTGCCGCGCAAGTAGGGTTGAGTCCTACAACTGTTGGCAAATTGTATCGAGGGCATTTTGACCGGATAGACAATCACACGGTAAAGGCGCTCTGCAAATACTTTGGGTTGAAATCAATTAATGAGTTGATTGAAATCGAATGGGAGGAAGACGACATTGAGGGGCGGCAAGTATGATTTCTGATCTTGTTTTGGTTGAGTCTAAGGCCATGCGCGACAGCAGTATGGCAAACCTTGACCATGAAATGTCTTTAGAAGTGCTGAACAAAGCCAAAGCATTGATGATGGCAGTATGGAGGGGAACAGGGGCGGCAACAACTGAACAGCTAGCCGAGTACTATGAAGTTCCTGTTGACACGGTTAAAAAAGTCTTGACGCGAAGCAAGCAAGAGCTTGAGTCAGATGGGTTGCAAGTGGTAAAGGGCAAGGATTTGAAGGATGCTAGGGACAAGTTGTCCCTAGCATCTGAAATCACTATTTCATCGAAAACATCCCAAAATGCTATTTGGACTCCCCGTGCTGCTTTGCGATTAGGAATGCTACTTAACAAGTCTGAAGTAGCTAGACAAGTACGAACAGAAATTCTAAACCTGATAGAACATACAGCATCACAAGCCAAGCTGCAGCAACAGCAATTTCAAGCCCAACTTGACGAACTCCTCAAAATACTAGAGGAGCAAGCCAAAGAAAACGCATGGTTAAGCTATCGCGTTTCCTACCAGGCAACCCAGACTGTTGAATTGTGGAGAGCCTTAACCAAAGGTCAAACCCAATATCGTCATACTCCCTTCAAAACTGAGGCTGACAAGTTAGCGATGACTGAAAAGGTCAGGGCCATTCTTGAATCTGGGCAAAGACGGCTTACCCTTGCCTCAATCGCAGGACACTTAAATGCCCCTATTGATGCTGTTGCGGCCGCCTATGTGGAAGTAGAGACGAGTGATCAGCCTGAAGTTAGAAAATTGCTGAGGGGATGACTCATAACCGCTCATATTCGCTCACAACCGCTCATAAGCCCCCGTCCATCGGGGGTTATTTTTCGCGTCTATCTCACACCGCTGTTCCCCGTACCGTATTGCTGGGCACAATGAGATTAAAGCTTCGGTAATGATTCTGAATAAAACGGTTAAGCTTACCAGAAGATTGTGACAATTCCGTGACTGCCTACGTATTTATAATTACGTCTTTGGGCGGATGAGGGGCATAATAGAGGGACTTGCTTTAGCCTGTAGCTGCGACTTCGAGCCACGGGCATACCATCACACAAGGAACTGGCTGATGTCCGTTGATACGCAACTTTTTACACTTGTTAACTCTAGCGAACAGAAAAACAGCTCCCCTGAGTATGACGAGCTAATGGAATATTTCGACAGCGCACTAGAAAACGGGCGCATCCCCTACGAGGATCACAAGCGCCTTTGCAGTGCAGTATTCAGATTGGAGGAAAAAGCTACTCTTCGAGTCTGCGCTGATAATCAGAAATAATCTCGCGCCCCAACTCCTGATAAATCGTGATCTTATCCTGCGCTGATAGCCTGGATAAGACTTCGTTCGCCTGTTGCAGGTCAGAGGGGGCGTAATCATCGCCCTCCAGTTCTCGCTTGAGTGCGTCGATCGTCGTGTTGAAAATATTGGCTAGACCTTGCCAGATAGAAATCCCATCAGGGTAAGAGCGTCCCTCCAAATAGCCCTGGATCGTTGATCTGTGAATGTATTGCAACCCGGTGCGTGGGTTGATTCCGCTCATTTGCGCTAGCTGGGCAAAGCTCAATTGCCGAGAATCCCTAAACTGATTTAGCTTGTCCCGCAGCCTTGTAATCCGCTCGGAGCCTATCAAATCGTCGTTATCCTGCTCGTCTCGTCCATTAACCATAGTCTATCGTACACCCCTGTAGAACCTCATCATCATTGAGAAAGCATAGCCGCTTTTGTTGATTGTTAAGCAACCAACAAATTGTATGGGCCAGTAGTTGCATTTTGAAGGCGACAGATTGTATGCTCTGATGTACAGCGTACAAACATACAAACATGGCGCAGAAACCTGATTTAACGTGGGTCGGGTTCAAGCTACCCAAAGAACTCGATACAAGAATTGAACTTGCCGTTGCTCACGGCTTAGACAAAAACAAATCTGCTTTAGCGGCCAAAGCGATCGACAAGTATCTCCAGGAGTTGGCCGCATGACCATCCTCGAAGCTATCAAATCTGGCCCCAAAACATTTCGTGAGTTACGCGACCTTACCCAACTCCCGCCCCGGCTTCTCCGCCGTGAGATTGACCGATTAGCGGCAGAGGGACAGATAGAAGCAACCTGGGCCAATACACCTGGTACCCCCTATCTGGTTTTCCGATTGGTGCAGGTTCAGGGTGCGACTGAGCCTGTTGGATTTTTTCGATTGTGGCAATAAACGACAAACCCCCAGCCAGTAAGGGCCAGGGGTAAGCGTCTGTATCTAAATCCGATTTCAACCCATGAACAACACTATTATGACACAGCAAAAAACAGAGCAACAACAACGCGACTGCTACCGAATCACAGTCTGGATGGGCGAATCCCGCCACACCTGTTTCGCGTTTGGCGACTACGAGCAAGTTGAGGAAATCGCCCAAAGTATCGGGGCGCGACTCAACTCAAACGATTGGGAGATTGCCCTACAAACGCCCGTATCGCGGCCATTACAGGAGGTGGCGTAGATGACTCCTAAACAGCGAATTGAGCATCTTGGGCTAAACCGTCCCTACACGATTTTTCAGCGCTTCCACGTCTCGAAAAAAGCCTACTGCGTGTGGTGTGCGACTGAAGCCCCCTGTCAATTAGTCGCAGACGTAAAGCGGGGTGATTGGCGGCGTTTCTTTGTCTGCCAAGAATGCGAGGGGTTTGTTTCTGCCCTGATTCCCAAACTGAAACAGCGAAAAAACCTGACCAGGCAAGCGGAAGTCGAGATTGTCGCGCCGGAACGTCCCATTAAACAGCGTGTTCTCGAAACCTTGCTGACTTGCTCATCTCCAATTGATTCGGGCGTTATCGCGGCCAATTTGGGCATCCATCGCAATACGGCAACCAGAGCACTCGTGGAACTGATGGAAGACGGGTTAGCCGTTCGGAAGTCTCAGAGCAAAAAGGTTGGATGGTCGTACCTGTGGACGGCAGTGCAACAGCAACAGAGGGGGGCAGCATGACACTATCCGAACTGTTAGAAGCATTGTGCAAGGCTAATCCGGAGCGGTTCAGGATGACTCCGCTATCGTTTGCAGATGTGAAGTTAAGCGGCGGTTGGAACTTCGTAGACGACGAGCACCCCACCACTTATCCAATCGTTGAGCAGGGCATCAGAGAGGCAATCGAGGCAAGGGATTGGGAGTGGTGCATATCGAAGGATGATGTGTATCACGCCTCTGTAACTATGGGGCGGGGCGAAACCTACAAAGCATTTGACTACTGTTGGGATGTCCCGGTCTTCGCTCTCGGCATGGCCTATCTGAAGGCGTTGGGGGTGGAGGTATGACAACCGAACCCTTACACCTCGAACTGTACAGAATTGCAGCCCTGAGAGAAGTTTGGGGCGATTCTGACGATTACCACTTTGCCCAAGAACAGACCGTTACCCTGCTGTCACAGATGGCCCCCGCCGACCTGAGACAAGCGCTGTCAGATGCCCATTACATGCTGTTTGGAGAGTTACGGGAGGGGATGCCCAAACATCGACATTGGGTGTTCACGTTCCCCACTCCTGATATTTTCAGCAATCCTTCAGCGGTGGCTGATTTGGGGCAGTTGCTTTACCGTCTGTCAGGCGTTCGGGATCTGCATATCGCTGTTGAGTTTCCCGGCGGTGAGTGGCAAAGGCTTCACTACCACCAAGCGGTAACAGGCCCTCAAGTCTATTGGGAGGTTGAGCCATGAAAATGCGCTGGTGGAAATTTGAAGACCACGATCCACAACTGCAACTGCTGATAAATGGGCATTGGAAGCACTGGTCCCAAACCTCGTACAAACAACAATCGCAGATGACGACGTATCTGTATCTCCACCAAAAAGGATGGACGATCGCACCCACCTATTACCCAGATCAGGAGAAAAGAGCATGAGCAAACCCGCCCAACTCACACTTGAGCAGCAATTCAGCCTCCGCAGTTTTGAGGCCCAAGTCAAACAACTCACACCCACCGAAACAAAAAAACCTGTGTGTGGTGCTCTACGAACAATCCCTAATCAAAGATGCCCTCTACCGGGAACTCCTCAAAGGGGCAATGGGTGTTGGGTCTAAGCCCCTGATCTAACAATCTTCGGGCGATCACTTCCTTCCGGGTTCAACTGCACGATCGTCCCTTCCCTCTTGCCCCGGCAACCTTCTCTTGTGTGCCGTTACAAAACCGCTGGGGCTTTCCTCTTTCCCCGGTTCATGGTTACGGGGATTTTCTAATCAACTTACTTGGAGGCAGCAATACAAGACATCATCCAAAGTTCCTAACACAAAAACAGCCCTAACAGATTGCGCCTGTTAGGGCCGGAGTCCGGGCCACCGATACCAACTATCAACACTTTGAAACGGCATGAACACACGAACCCAACTTAAACAAACTTTCGACATCTGGCAGGCCGAGCATCAACAAAATCTAGACTTGTCGAATCTCAATTCAAACCGTGCCCTTCATCTCAGCTCATGGTGGGACGAAAAAGCACCCATCCTGTTTACGATGCTGGACTTAACAATTGATGGCACTCCTGACGATCCATTTGCCCAACAGATTGGGCATGGCGAGATTGAAGACGGGACACAGTTCTATGCTTTGCTGTCCTGGCTTCAAGGCGCTGAAAATCAACTTCCTGACAGCTGTAAGCAGTGGCTTGACCAGCGAATCAAGATCCCGGCACTGACCAGCTAACACAAAAATCCCCTGCCAGGGTGCAACTAGCAGGGGCAATACATCCGGGTTGTGGGGACGAGTGACGCAACCCGGATTTTAAGCAGCAGTCGTCTTAGAACTAGTTTCCTCAATAGCCGCAATGAATTCTTCCAGCGAACAGCCATACAGCTTCAACAATTCGGGAATCTTCGCGATCGGAAGAGTCGGAACAGTCTTTCCCTGCTCCCAGTTTCTAACGGTGCTGTCCGATATTATGCGACGCACCGTTGATTCACCTGCTCCGAAACCCGCACCAGTCAAACCAATCGTCACTGGCCTGCGCTTTGCTCAAATCAAGAAAGTCTGAATCATGCCTAAGAATAACCTCGGAGTCGAAGTGACTGTATTCGACAAGTCCGATTCACAAGTGCGCCAACGACGTGGCAATTGGATTGATGGCGGCTTCCGTGACTGGACGCAACGAATCACCGGCTGGGCGCTGGCTCATGGCTATGAAGTCGAAATTGCTCCAATCAACAAGGAATCAGCTAATGTCAAATGACAAATTGCCAGTTGTATTGCTCGGTGAAATGCAGTATTTTGAAGCATTGATTCAAATGCATTTCGGCGCAACGCTTCACACTGTTCGCAATGCCGGTTACATGCAAGAAGTCTGGCAGGATTCAATCATGATTGGCAAGGCAAATCCTCGTCAACTCGTCCAAATCATTCTCAAAAACTCGCGCATCCCCGTGACTCAATTCGAAGCAACGTGGGCTGTAAATCAAATGCGCTCTGGATGGAAAAGGTTCAAATAACATGCGACTCGATGTAGCAAAGGTGCTGGCCAATCCCCAGCCTATCCCAACTCCACGAATCATCTCGCCGTTCTCCAACCGTGTCGAGCAAATCGTGCGCGCTGAAACACTCAAATCCGACGCGGAAATGGTTGAAGTCGAAAAGACCATCGCGCAGCCGCAGCCAGTCACGATTCAAAAGCAATCAACGCTATCCCGTCTGATTGACGACGACTTCCCGTTCGACGAATCACAGCTTGCCGCAATCAACGGAATGGTTGAGCAGAAACATGCTTGCCTCACCGGCGCGGCTGGCACTGGTAAAACCACGGTGACAAAAGCATTCACCGACCGATTGATTCACGACCTTCCGTCAATCGACATGTCCACCTATTTCAAATCGGATGAGACGGGCGACCCTGACGACGAATACGAATCACCGGAATCCCTCATCCCCGCGATTGCATTGATTGCCTTCACTGGCCGCGCAACGCAGATGATTAAGAAAAACTTCCCGATGGATTGGCATGGTAACATCATGACGATTCACCGGCTGCTCGGCTTCTACCCCGAATACTACGAGGACATTGATTCCGAGTCGGGTGAGGTCGTCAAGAAGCGTCGGTTCGTTCCGCTATACACGCGATTCAACAAGCTGCCGTGGAAAGTAATCATCATTGACGAAGCCGGTATGACTGGACTCGACTTGTGGCATCAACTACTCGATGCTTGCACCGAGGACACACGAATCTATTTCATCGGTGATATCAATCAGCTTCCCCCGACGCATGGCAAATCAATCTTCGGATTCGCAATGTCCAAATGGCCGACGTGGCAGTTGACAAAGATTCACCGCCAGAAGGGCGACAACAACACGATTGTCGATAACGCGTGGCGAATCATCAACGGCGAATACCCACAGACCGACCAACTCAATGACCCGTCGTGGCGATTCGTCATGCAGGAAATTCCCGCCGACCCGAACATGGCTTCGCGAGTCCTTCGCAAGTGGCTGACCATCGTCAAGGATTCAGGCGTCTACGACCCCATCCGTGATACAGTCATAACACCAATCAACGCATACGAGGACACCGCAGCTGGATTCGCGCTTGGGCAAGACCCTCTGAATCGAGACCTAGCCCTAGTATTCAATTCATCGACCGACCGATATGTGATTGATGCTGGCCGCGAAAGGAAATATTTCGCGGTAGGTGATAAGGTAATGGCGACAAAGAATGACCACTCCAGTGGAATCACAAACGGCATGACCGGAATCATCACGGCAATCACGATGAACGGTGATTACACCGGCAACGCAGCGCGCTATGGATTGATTAGCGACGTGAACAAGTATATCGAAGGTGATGAGCCGGAAGATATCGCGGAGTTTTCACTCGAAGATTTGGCCAAGATGGTCGATGATGAATCACAGACCAAGAAGAAAGAGGAACGCGACCGTGGGCCAGCCAGATTATCGTGACTGGGAAACAGATCGGAAGAGCGACGTGTAGGGAAAGAG
>OGVO01000033.1_pt1 | contig 23011 bp, 52 predicted proteins | sample 1575771 | NCBI WGS metagenome assembly OGVO01 (sample SAMN07581527, study PRJEB24739) | freshwater metagenome | place: Singapore | collected 2015-01 | reverse complement strand
GGTAGGATGGATACGAGCCGTTGACGAGGAAATGGTTTCAACATTTTTAGGTGTTGCCGAACAAAACGACAGTTACGAAGTGGCAAAAAAGAAACTACATGAACTTATTCAATGGCACATTGCAGTATCCATCGACCCTGCGGTTAATGGGGGTTACAAGCTAGTCAAAGAAGATGAACCCACGCCGCAGGATGAAAAAGACAAACAGATTGAGCGTCTAAAAGCGGCTTTTCACTTGAACATGGTCAGGGCGTACCCTGAGAAATCTCACGCTGAGATTACAGCCGAAATCGACCAAGCAACAAAATGCAAAAATGCAAATTCTTAACTATTTACAAAGCATGAGTTATTTCCAGGTCTATATCGCATCTGCGATTATTTGCCTTATCTTAGCATGGTGTGCGCAAATATTCTTTGACAGTAAACCAGAGGAATCAGTGCTGTTCTTTATCTTTGGCTTAATGCCTTTGGTTAATCAGGTTTTGGCATTTATCGCATTGGCATTGACCTGTTTTTTAATTATCTTTCTTATATCGTCATTGCCAACAATTATTTCTAATTGGCGAAATAAGTAACTAATGATTTAGACAAAACTTGCCAAAGAAATAAAGACATAATTAACTCACGTTTTAATCAACAAGGAAGAGTATGACTATCACAGCAAAAGTAATTGAAGACAGTGTAGGCGCTGACAACGGCGTTAGACTGACAACAGTTGAATTAACTTATCCCCGCTTTGTGCATAGCGAACTGATGACGCACCGAGTTTTCAGCCGCAATGCTTCATCGTCACGCGCTATTCCAATTCTCAAGATGCTTGGGCGTATTTGGAACGACATGGCAATGCCGGTACACTGGGGTAAAAATCAGAAAGGTATGCAAGCAAACGAACAGCTTTCAGGCTTGCGTTTGTGGTACGTGCAGAAGCTGTGGAAGCTCTCAGGGTACATTGCATGTGGGTTTGCTTATCTGATGTATTTGGCGGGCTTACACAAGCAAGTAGCTAACCGTATCACCGAGCCTTGGTCGCACATTACAGTCGTTGTCACAGCAACAGAGTGGAGTAACTTCTTTGAGTTGCGTGACCACCCCGATGCGCAGCCTGAGATTCGTGAACTGGCACAGAAAATTGCTGTAGCGATGGCAAATAGCGATACTGTTACTAGATATAGCAACAATTTCAAAAGCCCGCAAAACTGGCACTTGCCGTATATCAGCAACAAAGAGCGCGAAACCTTTTCGATTACGGACTTGCTTCGCATGTCTACGGCACGTTGCGCTAGAACTTCGTACTTAACGCACGACAAAAAGAACCCAGATGTAATCACGGACATTCAATTGCATGACCGCTTGGTTGCCTCTAAACCAATTCATGCAAGCCCAACAGAGCATCAAGCATTCCCGGCAAAGACACAAAACTTCTTTGCTAACTTTAGAGGCTGGAAACAATACCGCAAGCAAGTCGAACTCAAGATTGCCAGCGAAAACAAGTAAGAATTTCATTTGGGCGATAAGTATTCAGTGACTTATCGCCTATATTATTTACTACAAACTAGGAGTTTTAATTGAGCAACACTATCAGTCATCCAGAATTAGTCAAGGCATTAGCTAAGCCCGGCGAGGCAATCTGTCAGAGTATGACACCACAAATGGCGCATCTATTGCACATGGCAGTCGGTGTAGCTGGCGAAGCGGGTGAGTTACTTGATGCTATTAAGAAGCATGTCATTTATAACAAGTCGCTTGACGTTACCAACGTCATCGAAGAGTTAGGCGACATGGAGTTTTACATGGAAGGTCTGCGTCAAGAACTAGGCATTCTGCGTGAACTGACTGTTCAGCAAAACATTGCCAAGTTGTCTGTTAGATACTCAAGTATGAGTTATAGCGACCAACAGGCACAAGAACGTGCTGACAAAGCTGGCGAAACTGCATAACGAATTTTGAGCGCCACGCGGGGCACGTTCCTCGCGTTTCCTTATATAAGGTTTTAAAGAGGTAAAGCAATTGATTATTGGATTAACCGGCGCACACCGGACAGGCAAATCGACCCTGGCTAAAGCCTTTGCGGATAAATATCACGACGAAGTAAAACTGTGCCTGACAAGCGCATCACAAGTCTTTCAGCGATTAGGTTACAGCCCACAAGCCGAGTTAGATTTTGAGACAAGGCTGACCATTCAAGAAGAGATTCTCAAAGAACTGACCAAGCAATACAAAGAGCATACAGGGCAGATGGCAATCACTGACAGAACGCCAATTGACATGCTTGCGTACACGCTTGCAGAGGTCAACCGGCAGACTTTAACGCCCAAGCTAGACACGCGCCTTAGAAAGTATTCGGAAAGATGCTATGACGTTACTAATCAGTATTTTGGCGTGCTTATTGTCGTGCAGCCGGGTATCCCGCTTGTAGACGACCCTACAAAAGCGCCAGCTACCGAGGGTTATATTGAACACATCAACGCACTGATATGCGGGCTGGTCGCACAAGAGGTTATTTTGCCTGCCCACTATTATCTGGCACGAAGTTCAACAGACTTACTTGCCAGAGTTGACGCAGTAGACTTTTGTTTTGACAAAGCGATGCAAAAAGCAGAGCAACGGCATTATCCCGATGCCAATATTAACGAAATCACTTTACATTAGGAGAAAAAATGAGACTTACAAATACAGACCGCGAAGCCTTTGTATTAGGCATTTTGGGTAGTTTGAAAAAGGTAGACTACAACGAGGAAATGCGCAGTTTTGTTACAGCGCTTCATAAAGAAATTCTGCCTAAAGTTGTCTACGATGTTTACAACTCAGAACACAAGGAAGCTCTCAATGACCACTATCTTCATGTGAGTGATGTTGTAAGAAAGATGAAGGAGCTTGATTGCGAAGAGTTGGCTGATTTTTCAACGAGAGGCTCGGACACGCCGGGCTACTACATGTCCTCTCTTGCTTCGTATTTCTCTTCTAAAACCTTAGCTAATTATCTAATGGATAATAAAGAACAGCTTAAAAAGTTCATGCAAATGGTTTTGGCCTTTGACGAACAGCGAAATAAATTAAACGCGATTGAGCAAACTCTGACAACCGAAATCAAGCAATGCCAAACACTAGAGTCTGCTAAAAAGCGCTTCGGTGAAGAGTACCATGAGTTTTTGCCAAAAGAGCGCGACAAGACCGGCACCATTGATTTGCCAGCATTGCAAAACGTCAAAGACGCGCTGAAAGAGTTTGGCTTTCCAGAAGCGCTGGCGGCTTAATCATGCTGTCTAACAAGGTGGGAAACGAGCACACAAAAAAGGCTTTAATCTTTTTGTTGCTCGTTACTTGTTTGTGGGGTTTTGTCGCCTATGTAACCTATCACCAAAAAAAGCCCAATGCTGTAGTTCCTAAAATACAAAACTACAGCATTGATGTGCCTATTTCGCAGGGGCGCATCAACAGGGTTTGGGATAAGTTTCAAAGCAAGGCAAGACAGGTATGCGCAAACGTCACAGACAAGACGCCCAAAGTCGCCAATGGTCACGTTATGTACATACCGATAGACAAAGAAGTGGACTGCTCAGAACGTGACCCTAAAGCTGCCAGCACGTGCAAGATAGTATTAAAAGAAGTCGCGTACACAGGTACGGTTATCTGCACGCCTGACGCAGTGTTTGATTTAACAATCGGTATCGGAGATTAAGTATGATGGAAGACATTAAGATGCTCGTAGAAATGATTGCGGGCTTGCCTACCCTTGCGGTATGGGTGTTAGCAGGCTTTTTAGCTTACAAGCTGGCAATCATTGGGTCAGTCTACGGCTTGATTCGTTTCGCAGTAGACAAGACGCACGACTTTCTTATCACTAGAAAAAAATTGCCTACAGTTGAGCAAGAGTTTCGCATGGTTGATAGGCTTAAGGGTATTACAATATCAACGGACGAAACGCTAAATATGCTCATTATGCAAATGCAGAGGTTGCGTGGCAAAAATGTAAACATAGACTCGCCGTATATTCACGAACAGTCAGTTTTGTGGCTTGCAAAAGCAATTGATGAAGCTGAAAAACGCGACTTGGAAAAACAGGCCGCTAAAGAAGAGGAAAAACGCAAACGCGAATCCGAGCGTCTTGCAAACACGATGGCAACCGCTGATAGAGGACTATGAAATGAAGATGTTAATTATCACTTTTATGATTTTGTTTTCTGCCTACCTAGCAAAAGAGGCAAAAGCGCGTGACATAGAGTATGTCGGCAATGGGCGTTACACATGCACCGGCGGCGGTTGCTCGGACTTTAACGCACAGCAAAGAAGATTCAATGACGCTGCCGAAAATGCTGAACGACAATATAGAGAAGCGCAAAGGTTACGCGAAAAATACGAACTGGACAGAAAGCTAGAAGCAATTGAACGTAAATATGAACAGCGAAATTCCTCTAATTGATGTGTGGGGTAAGAAGGAAGACCTTCACCCCGACTTGCAAGAATATTACGAAGAAGGCGGTATGTTCCCAATGGTGCGGCACCCGCTTTGTTACAGTGTGCCGCACATGCCCGAAATGAACGCTTTTGTTAACGCCAGGTACAAGCTGGCTAAAGAACGTGCAGAGAACGCCCTTGGGCGTTGCAACTACTTAGGCTACTTGTGGTGTCACGAAAGACCGTATCGACTAAGCGCCTTCATGCGCATTCAGAAGCACCTATCGCCGCAAATACGCTGGCAAACACTTGCAGAGATTTGGACAGACAGCGAGAACATCTATCAAAATCAGCACTTGTGGCGTGAAGCACTGTTTGAGTATGACATGGCGGGTTCTGAGTTCTTTATGAACGAAGAAGAGCGTAGGTTTCTTAGCCGCAAGTCGCAGTTCATCACGATATATCGCGGCGTGAATTGCTTTGAAGGCCATGAGGGTTTTAGCTGGACAACCGACCGATTAGTGGCACTACGGTTTGCAGAGCGATTTAGACTGCCTGAACAACAAGCGTATATTTTTCAAGGTGAAGTAAATAAAGCGCTGGTACTCGGCTACAAGAACGACCGCAATGAGGCCGAAATTGTAGTTGATTATCTCGATGTAAAAATCACCGATGAAGAGGAAATCGCATAATGGCACTAGAAACCCCTGACTTACAAAGCGAGGTTAATCGCAAAATCCTTGATGCAATAACCAAAGTTTACGCCGATTGGACTAACGGTAAGGTAAGTGAGGCACAAGCTAAATATGCGCTTGATGTAATTTGGTCAGCAAGTGCCGGGCTCGTTACTGGCAAAGATTACATGACCATCATGGAAAAGTTTGACGAGCAGTTTTCTTATCGTGACAAAAAGATAGGCATTGACCAATCATATCGGCATGTCGAATTTAATCTAGCCAAAGACGCAGATGGTTTAACAGTTAGATTAGTTGTCACAAACCCCGAAAGAACGGCATTACAGCATATCGTAGTCAAGGGTAAGCCAAGTTTATTGGTGAATCATACATTTGAAGAAGAGAGCATCCCTTCCAAAGCATGTATGGACACTGTTGCTGAATTGCGGCATTATGTAAGTAAGTAGTGAATTAAGGATAATATGAACCTATTAGAAAAGTACAAACACCTAGAGCCTGTCAATGATATGAACCTAGTTCAGCAGGCTTGGGAACAGATGGTTGAAATGAGTATGCAAGAACAGCAGCCGTATTGGGTCGAAGACCACGATGCAGGCTCAATATTCTTGCTTGGCTTTTACGACACCGACAGCAAGCAGAATTACTTCCTTGAGTACATCAAGGGGAAAACTTATCCATTCGATGACAGTGTGACAACCCTATATCGTGCCGCACCTGAGTTCGGTGAGCGTCAGCGCCTGGTCGATGTACGGAAAGAAATCATTTCAGAGATTGGCAGACTGTTTTTATCCCTGCCCAGTGTCGTCACGATATTCGACCAAGGCCGCAGTCGTGAAGCCCACCTAAATGAGCTTGGCACAGCACAATTGTTAGATGTGCTGACCGTTGCGCAAGGTAAACAGTTGGCATTGCCCGTATGAGAGTAGCGGCAGGTATTGATATTGAAACCACCGGACTATCTCAAGAAGATGGTCATCGGATGGTTGAGGTCGGTATCAGACTGTATAACTTCGACAATGGCGAGTTTATTGTCAAGTTTGTACAGCGCCTTAACCCGCAACGCCCGATAGACCCCAAGGCACAGGCAGTACACGGCATATCTTTCGAAGATGTTGCCGACTGCATGACTTGGGAAGAGTACGCGCCTAGATTTGTGAAAATCATGTCCAAGGTTGACGTACTGATTGCACACAATGGCGAGTCTTTTGACTTGCCGTTTATCAATGGCGAGTTAATTCGTGTTGGTCAACCAGTGTTGTTCCAGCCCTTAATCGACACAATGTTAAAAGCACGTTGGGCGACACCTATGGGCAAGTATCCTAACTTGGGAGAGTTGTGCTTTGCATGTGGCGTGGATTACGACCCATCAAAAGCCCACGGTGCTGATTACGACATAGATGTAATGTGCCAATGCTATTTCAAATACAAAGACTATTTTGGAGATGTAAATGTGGTTCCCCGATAATCATCAATTAAAGTTCAACAGACAAAATCCTAACTACTTTAATAGTCTGTTTATTGGTCTTACACAGCCTTTGTTGTTTTTGCCGATTAACCTGTTCAACGTAGTTATTAAGCCCTTCTTTTTCGGCATGTCGGCAGTTTTCTTAAGCTTAGTAGGCACGGCGCTATTTGGCATATTCGGTCGATTGACAACGCGTCAAATTACGCCAGAAATGCGTCTAGCAGAGTTAGCAATTCGGGCAGCCACAAATAATCCGAATTTCAATATTGACGAGCATGTTAAAGACACCGAGCCAAACAGTTAATGCTAGAATGGTAGCGCGGGGCGTTAGTAGTGTTTCGTTCCGCGACCTTTCAACTCAAAGGGCGGCCTAACAGTCGCCCTTCTTTTTTGTCCAAAGCCCGCGTATCACAATAGCAACATATTAAGAGAGGTCAAAAAATGGTTGCTTACTACAGTCCTATTGGTGAAGTCATTTCATATCGTCAAGCGCGTCGATACAAGGCAAGCGATTATGTTATACGTCAAATCGCTGTCGCTGGATTTCCCACAATTACTTTACACAGAATTGCAATGAATGTTCTTGAGGATAACCCAGAGCAATTCAGTACGGAAATATTATTCCATACAGGTGCTAATGCAGGCGAAAAAATTCAGAAAAATTACGCCAGTTACAGCGATGCGGAAACTGATTACTACAATTTGTTAATGACCCACTACAACGGCATTGGAGATTGTGAAGTTTCTGAAAATCCGTACTTAGGTTGGGATATTAGCGTTCCTAACAATGAAGGCGTTGTGTTCGTTCACCTAGATGTACGAAACGAAGAGCTTTGGCGAGAAAACGCTGATGATGATTGCGTGTCAAGAAGAATTGTCAGAGGCGGCGATATATTCAAGCCTAAAAAGAAAGAACTTTCAGAAGAAGAAGAAATGGATTTGATTCTAGCTTCTGAGTGTTTCGTAGCGGCATCGTTTTAAGTACGGCAAGGGCCGATGTTAGCCCGCCGTACTTCTTAAAATTTGTACACAGCAGAAGGCATGATGGGTGCGGGCAAATTTCTGCGTCCATATAAGTCACTGCATACTTCATTCACTCGTTTAAAACGAGTAAGCAAAAAGTGTCGTGCATGTCCAATCACACAGCCCGATACTGATAATTCGCAAGTTATTTTTTATTTTTTATTCGCTGACTAATTTAGGAGAACTACTATGGGTGCGAACCAAGCCGTTGCAATGCAAGAAGATGAGTCATTAGATGCTTTACTGGCAGACCTGTCATTGACAGATGATGTAGAAGACGCGCAGCCGAAATCTGTAGAGGCCGCAAACGATGTTGTGATTGAGCCTGAACACGAAGAGGTTATCGCAGACTTAGAAATGAGTCCTTACGATGGCCCGCTGATTGCCCCGAAACAGCCCGAAGCCGACATTCCCAAGGCAAAACCTGAGAAGAAAGCGAAAGCGCCGAAAGTTGCTAAAGAGCCTAAAGCGCCCAAAGTGCCAAAAGAACCCAAAGAGGCCAAGCCCAAGGTCGAGCGTAAATATTACGCAAACAAGATGGAACGTATCACCGACAAGTTGGGTGCGGATTTCGAGAACTACATGCTTCTTGAGAAAGGCGACTTGCTGTTGTCTGCCGACGAGCAAAGCGTGAAGAAAGCTGAAACTATGGCGACCATCATGGGTTCGGGTAGCAAGGTGCAAAACCGCCAGACATTCATCATTGAATTTGTCGCAGGCAAGAGCGCTAAGCTGAACAAGGTAATTTCTTTGGCGCTTCACCTGACCAAGACCGCTGGCTTTGTAAGCACCGGCGCAGAGGGCAACTATCTTGGCGTGCTGAAAGATGAAGGCTACTCGCTCAATGCGGCTAAAGCTATGGGTGGTAACTCGCTGTTGGCACTCAAGACACTCAAAGTCTTGAAAGAAGACGGTAAAGGACGCTTTATTGCAAACCACGATAGCATCATCTTGGAAAAGCTGACTGCACTCGGCGCTTACTAAGCGTTAGAAGTCCAAAAGCCCGCTTATGGCGGGCTTTTTCTTTTCAGGGTATGCAATGACATACCCGAAGCATTATCTCAAGCGGCAGACCCCTTGGCTGCTTTCTGGCATGCCCTTTAAATCTGTTTTTACCCAAACTATATAGAAAATCAGAAGGTTCGTTCTCCTATGGTGATGCGTGACCATAGCAACATCAATAACGAGGGCGAAAAAATGATTAAACGCAGTTTCACTTGGGCCGACGATGATAGCTATGGAATGACAGGTTGGGTTCCCGACTTTATTCCTAATGCAAATGTGTCGAGTGACTTCGGTTTAGTACACGATGTAATGGAACATCTCGGTGAACAGCGCGGCACATTCGAAGATGAAATTCGTGCTTTAGGCGCAATGATTTATACCCGCATATTGGGTGGTTACTTTTACCGAGGGTATACGTTCCGCACGCAAGAAGAAATGATGCTTTTGGAAGTTACCGAGTTAGTCAATCAAATGGCGTGGGTTAGAAGTTCAAAATTGCTTAAAGAAGCCCCGCCTACTAAGGTTTACAACGAAGATTTGTCTTGGCTGTTTTCAGAAATCAAAGCTATGTCCAGAAAGCATTTCAAAGATGAAATTGCAGAGGCGATTACTTTAAGCAATTACAAGGAAAACATCTTACGCGCAATAGGCTGGTTGAGATTAGGGTTTGTGCAAGCCCGCAGCCGCTACTACCATGCCAACCCCTACGAGGTCGAGGGTTTGTTTCAGGAAATAAAGACTGCGGTTAATAAGCCTAATTTTAAACACGGTGAGTATGGCGATAAATTGGTTATCTCTATCAATCCAAAGCAGTTGCGGTTCAATGTGAAGTATCAAGAGTTTAGAGGGGAATACTAATATGTGGAAAGTTATGTGTGGCAAAAAGTTTGTAGGCATTATCGAAACGAACTTTGAATACGCCAGCAAGTATTGGCAAGACTACTCGCGTGATTGGCGGCGTAACCCCGAAGGTCGTCAGTTTCATTTGGAAAAAATTGTTGAATAACAGGTGACTTATGCTTATGGAAGACAAAACCCCCGAAGTAAAGCGTGAAATGGACAAACGTACACGGTGGGTCTATGACTGGATTAAATCTCAGCCTGATGACAGAAAAATGCTGTACGCAATGAACTGGCGCATCCCGCACAGCGTGTTCAACATTACTTGCCGCTTCATTGACCCGGCGAACTTGCAGGGGATTGATTGGTACGCCATTCATCAGACCAAAGACATTGGCAGCTTCTCTAATGGCAACAAGGTGGTTATATGGTAACGCTCAGCGCTGTCCGTGCTTACCTTTTAGGCTGGTTTGTGACAGAGCAGGGTAAGCCGCCTGCACCAGTGCTGATGCACGAACTTAGCCAGCAAACGCTCGATACACTGTTAAACATGAAAGCAAATGACGAGGTGATGTAATGTTAGGATTTTTCCCATTTTTGTACCGCTTTTCCAAGTTGCGTTATCACAATTTCCCAATGCGCGTTGCCTTTGAGCATGCCTGGGTCTTCTGGCGTATAAGCAAATTCGAAAAGGCAATGTGGGTTGCAGTGCTAGGATTTATGGCGGTAGCAATTCTTTCATACGCCGCATCTTAACCCGCAAAATGCAGTTTCTCGCTTATTAAATAAGAGGTGACTTATGAAAGACGCAAACGAGTTACGCCGTGCCCTTGCTCAGTACAACAATGGTACAGGCCAGTATCACAGACACGGCCTTGTACGGTCAGTGATAGCAACAGATGGCGCTAAGTTCTTCTTTGAGAACGCAGGCCACGGTGCTTACTGGTTGTTTGACATTATGGCGACCGAAACCAAGAAAACAGTTGAAACCCGCAGTTTCGCCAAAGTGATTGTGAAATCTAACGGCAAAAACGCGGTAGTTGATACCGAAGATGGTAATGGCAATGTGCTGAAAACCAAGCGCATCGACATTACAGATTGTCCAGAAGGTGAATGGCCGTTCTTCATGGTAAATGACGGCGATTATCAAGTGATTTTGTTACCAACGGAGTATTAACTTGCCAGTAGTTGTGTTTTTAATTGGATTTATCTTGTTTTCAGAACTGCTTACAAAATTTTAAGGATTAACCATGACAAATTTCGTTGACGCTATTAAGCAACAAATGCACGGCTACACAATAAAGAAGATGGAGTCAATGCAAGGGCATGACGGTCTTGCATGGCGTGCAACATTCTGCAAAGACGGTAAGGAAGTCGTTACAGCGTATGACGATGGTTGGGGTGGCCCTGTGGCGCTCACCGTACACGACAAAGAACTCTACGCCGGGTTTGTCGCAAAGGCGAAAGAACTAGAGCCCGAAGGGTTCGAAGTAGAAGGCGCTCTTGCGGGAATGATTGCAGACGCAGCCGAAAATCTTAAAGCCATTACACGCAAAGCAAAGTCAGCCGTGTTGGTGCAATTGGTTGGCGATACTCAAGACGAGTATCGGGTTGTCAAGATGCTTCCAACGCTTGAAAACATTCACAAAGTAAAAGCGCACTATGGCGACAAATTACAGTGCGTTATCAATGAGCAGTTAGGGTAATCATGGCACTGGTCAAGACAAGCGAACTTGAAGGTATTGCCTTAGATTGGGCGGTGGCAGCATGTTGGGGTTATAAGCCAAAAGAAGCTGTTGCTCTCGTAGCTACTGGAAGATACAGCCCGACAGTTAAGTGGTTGCAATGTGGCGTGATTATCGAAAGCGAAGGCATTCAGTTGAATGTGAGCGAAGATAAAAAAGAGTGGACTGCATCATCTTGGGGTTACAAAGACACACAAAAAGCCAATTCACCATTAGTCGCCGCTATGCGCTGTTATGTGGCAATAAAGTTGGGCGACAAGGTTAATATCCCAGAGGAATTTGTATGAAGGTAATGACCAATGAATTGATTGGCAACGCCCTTAACTGGGCGGCGGCTAAAGCGGGTAATGAAAACGTATTTGTAGGATACCGAGAGGGTGTTGGTGAAGGCGTTTTCTTACCTTTTGGTGAGTGTGAGCCTTATTCCCCATCTACCGACTGGTCACAAGGCGGGCCAATTATTGAGCGTGAGAAACTTGATGTTAGAGCTCCAACAATTCATTGCGAATACTGGACGGTTTGGGCTATGGGGTACTCAAAGGTACACCAACAAGGGCCTACACCTTTAATCGCCGCTATGCGGTGTTACGTTGCCAGCAAGCTAGGCGATACCGTGGAAGTGCCCGAAGAGTTTCTATAATCCTAAGTAAGCGGTGAATAATCACTACATCGACAACAGAGAGGTGAAAACATGAAAGTAATGAATCCAGAAGTTAAGAAAAGATGGGTAGCGGCTTTGCGTAGTGGTGAGTACGTGCAAGGTAATGATGCCATGTGCGTTAGAAGCGAGTATGCAGAGGATTCCTACTGCTGTTTAGGTGTGCTTGCTGATATGTATTGCAAAGAAACAGGCGCAGATAAGGGCGAGTTCTTTGAAAATGATTCCAGTAACGGGTGCCCAAGATTGACGGACGGTTTTAAAAATTGGGCAGGTGTTACGGATGACTATATTGGTGATGATTTTTCGCCAATTGTAACTATTGAAACGCGAGAAGGAACTGACGAAATTTCTTTAGCCGAATTGAATGATTCGGGCCAGACCTTTGAAACCCTGGCAAAGCTGATTGAAGAACAACTCTAATTGCCACGATTGCGCGGTCACAATAATCATATCAACAACAGAGAGGTGATAAATCATGGGTATGGACGTATCGGGCTTGAATGCCACATCTGAAACTGGTTCTTATTTTCGCAATAACGTATGGTGGTGGCGACCACTTTGGGATTACTGCATGCTGATTGGCAAAGACATTATCCCTGATGATAACTTGGGCCACTCAAATGACGGATGGGGTTTAGATGCAGTAAGCAGTCGTGCGCTGGCTAGTCTTTTGCAAGCTGAGATTGATAGCGGTCGATGCCTTGCTTACCAAATCCAGTATGAAAAAGAACTAGCAGAAATGCCTGATGAAGAGTGCGAGTTGTGCGCCGGTACTGGTGTACGCGATGATGACATTGGAAAGAAAATGGGTCAGCACACTAAGTACATCCAAAAAGAAGGTCATCCACGTAACGGTATGATGGGTTGGTGTAATGGCTGTGACGGTACAGGTCACAAAAGGCCGTTTCAAACTAACTACCCATTTCATGTGGAAAATGTTCAAGAGTTTGTAGAGTTCCTACGTGATTGTGGCGGTTTCTCAATTCACTAACTGGTGACTTAGGGCGCCTCACAAGCGCCCTAATAATGACCATATCGACAACAACACAAGGGAAGCAATCATGCCACGTCACGAAAGACTTATGGACAAACTTACTGGTGATTTTAAGATAGTCGTTGAAAACGACAACGGCATATACACAGGCTGGTTTGAACACGAAGAACTAGGCGACGAGTACGGTGGCGAGCTTTGGTTTGAGAAAACTGGTGAAGGCATCGAACTGTACGACTATGACGGCACAACCTCGCTGCCTAAAGATGTAATCAAGGGTCTGCGTGAGAACGGCTACATTGTTAGCGAGGAGTTTGAATAATGGCTACCTGGCACCAACAAAAAGGTCTGCAAGCGTCTGGCGCTGTGCTTTACCACGAAACAAAGTGGACGTGTTACAGCGCTCAAGGCGCATTAAGTGTCATGCGCTTTGATACACAAGAGCAGGCAGAGCAATACGCTAAAAATACAGGCGATTTGATTATGCCCCCGAAAGGACAATCAAGATGATTTACACCAACGAGCAGGTCGTTTCCGACACCGCGATTGCGGTGCCTTCGTTTGATTGGAAGCAACATCGTTTGTACGCTGAGTACACATCGTTGAGAACAACCAATCCTATATTCGCCAACCAGTATGGCGACAACATAGATGATTTTGATGATTGGGTGTTCGACTACGAGATTGATAGCGATTGGCAGTGACATGGCATACAAGCTAAATATTAAGCGCGATGTGGACATTTCATCAGACGGATATAACACAGATTATGTGCTAAATCTTCCGAAAGGTTTTCGGTTTTATAACGAGATTGTCCACACACGAGGGTATGACAGCATGAAGGAACTCAAAGATGCGGCTAAAAACGATGTTGTTCCTTGTAATTGTAAGGACTGCATTAAAAAGTGAAAGAATTTCAGCGCCTATGCGGGGGCTTGATACTAGTAACATCGTTAAACAACAAGGGAAACCCCTGAAAGGCAAGCATGAAAGCGAAAATCAACAACGCCAAAGTTTATTTCACCCACGGTACTACGCCTAATAGCTATGGGCACGCCGAGGTTCATCTGACCTGTAATGACTTCTTTAGTCCATTCACTATCAAGTTATCGTCGCAGATTGGCTCAAGCACTGGTCTTGATTTCTACGGTATTGAGTTAGGCGTTAAACATCGCTCGAAAGAAACGCTGGACTTGCAAGACCTAGAAGACGCACGTGCCTTTCTCAAACCGCTGGTCAAGCGCCTTTCTGAGTTGAATGAAAAGGTTGGTCTGGACGCTTCACCGACAAAGTACCCGCGAGGCACAACGCATTACATGGCGATGCTCATAACTAACTTGTTACTTGCGGCAAAGGCAGATTTAACCCAAGTCGGCTATGTGGGTATGAATTGGATTTCAGAAGATGCCCATGTCCTGACTTTCGACAACAAAGTTCACGTTCCTCATGCAATCTTCCAAGCTGTGCTTGAGCGTCTTGAAGAACTGAAAGCGAAAGTTGGTTCCTGCTGGTAAGACTTAGCCCGCCTATGTGCGGGCTATACCATTACAGCATCGACAACCAAACAAGGGAAGCAGTTATGAGCCAAGAACAAATTCAGTACAGCGTAGGCATCGTTAGCTATGAAGAGGCAGATGATACGTTTTCGTGCATAACCTACGTCAATGGCGTACAGATAGACATTATCAGTTTGCCTGCTTTCATTATGCCGTTTGTTGCGCGTGAACTGTGCGCGAAAGCAGACGACCCATATGACTTGGCTGGTCAATTTTTTGAACTCAATTTTTAGGAGAAAACATGAAAAAACTATTTGTAACCCTGCCGCTGTTAGCTTCATTGCTCGCGCCCACGCTGACTCAAGCGGCAGTCATCGCAACCACTGAAAACAAAAATGGTGGCGTTATTGCGCTGACCAACAACAAGTGTCCTAAAAACAAAGCTGGTCGCATTGTTTTTGCCATGTCTAGCGGTGGTACGTCTGTTTATGGCTGCTATGTGCTAGATGACGACTTCATCCATGTATCGTGGGATGACGGCGATACCAGTATTTATCACGTAGGCACTTTCACGCTGAAAGAGCGCGAAGCCAAACCAAGCATGTAGGAGTAAGTCACTCATGAATTACACAGTCAGGATTTTGAAGTCTTCTCGTTCTGATGGCGAAAATCTATGGTCAGTGATGATATTCAACCCAGGCAACGTGGAAAAGCAAACAAAAAATGTGGTCAAGACTGGCAAGCTCGCTCGCATGCCTGCTGGTTGTAGTGTGACGCGCCTAAACATGAATTTTCCCTACGTCAATGGCACTTTCAGCACTCTCGAAGATGCGGAAGCAGATTTTGACAAGCTGACTAACCCTTGGGTAGCCTCATGGTAGATACGAACAGGGAAATAAGAGTCCACGACAGCTTTTATACCAAGTGTAAAAGAGGCAGAGCAACGTACCGACCCGATTGGTCAGAATTTCTGCCATTCGCGGTTTATCGTGACGGTACTGCTACAAGGCACTTTGAGAATTTAGAAGAGTGTGTTGCCTACTTCGCATCGTGGAAGATGAATTTAGTAATTGATTAGTTATCCATCGGTCGGTGCTGATAATAACAACATCAACAACGCAACCACGAAGGGAAACAAAATGCCAGAACCAATTTTACTCACTTTTCATACCGACCCAGGACACGGCTGGTTAGAAACGACCATCCAAGAACTGATGAAGTACGGTATCCATAACAAAGTATCGCAGTATTCATACCGCGATGGCGACCGAGTATTTCTCGAAGAAGATTGTGACGCCAGCTTGTTACTCGCTGCCTACAAAGAGCGCGGTGTGGTGTATAGCGTGACGGAAGAAAATGTTGACCACCATCACCCAATTCGCCGCAAACCACGCTTCACGGTGTTTATCTAGGAAAAATCGTGAATTACAAACATTTCAAAGAGCGCTTTCTGGCCGTTGCTTCTGTGGAAGTTCTTGAAGAGTTCGAGCAGGAGTACATAAAAGGGCGCGAATATTCGCCAAAATTTAAAGACTATCTCAAAGACTTTCGCAGGGTAAAGACAGTAATCTCCTGTGCCTTCTCGTGGGAAAGTTCTGCAAGAGGACACGAATTTTGGCGCAACATATACGACAACATTGAGGATTAAAAATGAACAGACAGGAATTTAAAGAACAACTCGCATCCATCGTTGATTTGTTGGCAGAGAAGATTGAGAAAAACTTTATCGAAAACCGCCTAGACTGCGAAGAAACTAAAATGAGTACCGACTTCGATGAGCAATTGGCAACCTTCCCAACCGCCGCTGACGTTCTTATATCTTCCTTTACTTGGAAAGAATCAAAAGAAGGACAAGAGGCTTGGTCATTCATTGATGACTTGTTAAACGAAGCGTCAACTCGCCAATAACACTGCGGGAAACTATCAATTCCCGCAGTAAGTAACAAATTACTTAAATCCAAAACTCAAAGGAGAACAGCATGGGCTTAGACATGTACGCACGGACAGTTAAAAACGAAGACATTCTGCCACCACCTGACGGCACTGAATTAAGCGATGTGAACTTCATGATAGCGCCAGATAGTGAGGGTTACGCCAAAGCAGAAGAAATTCAGTATTGGCGCAAGTTTAACAACCTGCATGGCTGGTTTGAAAGACTGTATCGAGAGAAGGGCGGCACAGAAGAGTTCAACTGCACGCCGGTTATCTTAACCGAAGCAGACTTAGCACGCCTTGAGAACGATGCGAAGAACCGTTCCAACCTTGACCCAACAGAGGGCTTCTTCTTCGGAAGCGCTAACCCTTTAGATGATGAAAGCGCAGAGGAAATTCTTGATTTCGTCGCCAAAGCACGTAGATACATCGCAGATGGCTACACCGTAATTTACGATTCCTGGTGGTAGTAATTTAACACTTATTAACAAAGCACATACATGGAGTTTCACTTCCTCTGTATGTGCTTGTTTTTATTGCCTATTTTGCCAGCATTACTTTCCTTAAATGTAAATGTACGTTATATAAGCTGAACACTTTATAACAATTAGGAATAACACTATGAAAATAACCAAAATCGCAATAAATCATGGCTACACGAATGAGGGTTTACGCGCCGCAAGTGTGAAGGTCGGAACAACCCCGCCCCTTATTTTCAATGAGCCAACAGAAGCCCGTTTGTTCGCCCAACTCTTTGACCGCCTTTTAAATATCAGATTGCCTTTACATGAGATTGTTAATAATCACTCCAAAGCGATTAGAAGCGATAAAACAAACGAAGATAACCCAAACAACGACGAAAGTTAATTAACGCATGGCAGACCCCAAGGCGTAAAAGCTAAAGGTATCTGGAAAGAGATAGCAAGTTCGATTTGGGTAAAAGAACAAAACCAATTAAGGCAAACGCTATAAAGAAAACCAAAAGGCAGTAAGCGAAGAAAGCACCGGAAAGAAAGAAACCGACAGTAATCGCGGAATACACGTATATGTAAGTCATTAAGGCTAGTTTCAAATATATGTAAGTCATTAAGGCCAATTTTCAAACTATAGGCAATTCGTTTCTAAAGTATAGGTACATAGAAGTAGCCAATATTCAAACTATAGGTAAGCCAATTTCTAAAGTATGGGTATAGATAAGTCTATTAAAGCCAATTTCTAAAGTATAGATAAGACAATTAAGGCTAGTTTTCAAACTATAAGAAAAAGCGCTTTCCATCACCTTCTCTTTCGCTCTTTTATCCTACCCTTAGAACGCAGAATAACTACATCGACAACAGCAACACACAAACCCGAAAGGAAGATGTTATGTACGTTATTGCCCAAAATCCAAATTACAACGGTATGAGCGCTTTGTTTATGTTTAAAGAAAATAATCCTAGATTGCAAAGCGGTCTATATAACCAAATCGCACAAGGCAAGTTAGATAAAGCTAAACACACAGATAAATCAGGCCGTGTGTACCGTCAGTTCAAAGCAAATGACGGACGCGTATTCAATGTGTTTGCAGACAACAGTGCATTGGAGAGCTAAATGTTTAAACCAGAAGTTATACACAACGAATATAGCGGCGAAGTAGTAGTACGTCTGAATAAGTCAGGCGAACACTACATAGAAGGCAGACGTCGGTATCACGGGCCAATGATTGAGTATGTATTCATTGAGGCAGTCCGGGATGGACAGGTTTACCACAGACAGACAGTACATGAGAGCCTTGCACCCGAAGCTATTATGACGATGGTAAGAAAACACGCACAAGGAGTAAGTATCAATGCTTAAACACATACACGCAGAAGTCCTTATTGCCATTGCAGAAGGCAAACCTGTTCAATTTCTAAACCCATGCGGTGAATGGATAGACTATGAAATACACAAGCACTTTAGTCCACTTGATTTCACTGGTGAAAATCTAGAATGGCGAGTAAAGCCGCCTGAACCAGTGTATGAGTTTCAGTGGATTTACTTTGATAAAAATCTCAATCGCTTTGATATAACAGGCGGGTTCTACACAGACTACGATTCAGTCCGTGCAGAGCTGAACAAGATTGAGGCTTACGCTGAGCGAATATTTAACATTGTTTGCTCTTTTGAACCATCCCGGCGTTTAAAGAAATAAAAGTATCTCCCCTATGCAAAAGGTATGAATTGGCTATGAGAATTAAGTTAAAAACGCAGGAAAAAACAAAATGGCATGATTGGTTTGCCTGGTATCCCATAGTGACTTTAAGTGGCTATCTTGTATGGCTAGAAACCGTGGAAAGGCGCGTTCTATATGAAAGCAAGCCTGATTTTAGCGGGCATGTGGCAATAAGTAAGAAGCGTGTTTACCAAGTGAAGCAAAGCAATTAAGGCAAGGCAAGCAAAGTAAATCAGGCATGCCTTAATAAAAGTATCTCCCCTATGGCAAAGGTATGATTTAGCCTTGATTTATAAGGGAATTTTAATCCATAAGGTTTTGGTTAATATAACCATATCGACAGACAAGAAAAGGGAAAAACAGTTATGCGACACGTAATGAATCCTGAAATTAAGCAAAAGTGGATTACCGCCCTTAGAAGTGGTGATTATAAGCAAGGCAAATACAGACTTAAACAAGAAGCAAATGGTGAAACTTGCCATTGCTGTTTAGGTGTATTAGCCGAAATGGTGCGGGATGATGAAGGTTACGGCATATCTAATCGGATAATACTTATAAGCCAAATGCCTAATAGACGCATGTGTGAAGCGGCTGGATTTGAAGGAGATGTTGTGAATTTTGCAGTTCCATTATGGTTAGTGTTAAAACATGCCCCTAATGGCATGGTAATAAACGAAATCGACCAGGACAAAATAGAGATAATAGATGGGTTGGAATGCGTAATGATTAGCACACTAAACGACAATCTAGGCTTTACTTTCACAGAAATAGCAAACCTATTAGAAGAATTAGAAGGCTTTGCGAATTAGCAAGATTTTGTAGTGCATATTGACCTTTAAGGCGGGGCAACCCGCCTTTCTTTTTACCCAAAATTAAGGCAGGCATACGGCTACGGATGATGAAGAATACGGCTAGAAACCCAAATAGCCGTCCATAATTTTGTACACACCGGAAAGGCAAGAAAGGCGTAGAAAAAAGGCAGGCAAATTAAGGCGTCCTTTAAGGCCCGGCAATAAGGAAAGCAGCCAAAGAAACATCCTTGTAGCCTTGCAGCCAGGTTGGGTAAATCAAGTTCCTCTAAAGGGTGGTCATACTAACAACTCGAACAACACAACAACATTTTGAAAGGTCAATATGAATAACAAGTTATGGTCAGACGGTTACACGGTTGAGCTGTTAGAAGTGCAGATTAAAGACGCAGTTACGTTTAACTATGAGGTGACAGACAGTGAAGTGCTTGAGGTGTCTGTGTCGTTTATATACCAGCTATTACAAGATGGTGCGGGCGGGTACGTGAAAGACGAACAAGGGCGCATACACGCAGACATTGACGTGCGTGCGGGCGGTGATGGGGTTGACATGCTTAAACTTGCAGACTGCATCAAGCATGCTTGGGCGGTACATCAGCAGTTAGGAGTAGCAAACCCTTACGTTTTAAGCAAGTAGCCCGACTAGCCCGCGCAAGCGGGCTTTACTCTACCCAAATAGGAGATACAAATGCGAGTGAAATTAAGGAAGAACGAACACCTAATCGCAAACTTTTACGGAGAAGCAGACGATGTGGAAATTGTCATGTTCTTTGACAGTGATAAGGACAACTACCATGTGCGTTATGTAGGCTACGCAGAGGAAGTCGGTTTAGGTGTAGTAAATACGGATTTCAAAACCATTGAGGAAGCAGTCGAACGCTTTAACGAACTGGTTAAGGAAGAGCTGCAAACCGCCATTGACTACTTCGAAGCATAGTCAGGCCCCGCAAGGGGCCTTGCCAACTTAAAGCCGTCCTTAAAGGCAGGCAAATGGAAAACCCCCACGCTTGGGCAGCCTGATTGCCATCGTCATACTAACAACTCGAACAACACAACAACATTTTGAAAGGTCAATATGAACGAACTAGATTACAACGACGACATTATCCTGTTGAGCGGTTTAGAGAACTTTTGCACGCTCGAAGAAGCAGGGTTAGAAAATGACGACTACGACACGGTGCCAGCGGTAGTGGACGACGTGTATTTCAGCGAAGAATACTTCTGCTAATCAGGTAAGCGCTCGAAAGAGCGCTACTTCTAACCCAACACAGCAAGGAAAGCAAAATGGTAACACTTCCAGTAGACACGGTAATTGTACTAGCGGCAATTGGGTTTGTTTTTATCGCCGTAATGCTCACAACGAAAGGAAAAAAATGACTATCTCGACAATCTTTATCCTATCTCAGATGGCTTTAATGCTCTTTGCAGCCATTGTTTTTTGCGATTAAGCGACGGGGCGCTTTAGCCTTTAGAGAGGGTCGATAATAATAACTCGACCCAACCCAACTTAAGAAAGGTAGCAAAGATGTTCAAATTACCACAGCCTATTGCGATAGTAGAAACCGAGAATCACGTTGTCCGTTACCACGGTGAGCGCAAAGAAAACGGCCATTACTATTACACCTATGAGGTTTTTTTCTCTTCCTTTGGTTGCGGGGTCAGCTTTTGCTATATGCCTATCGCGGGCGAAGGTGAAGATGATAAAGACGAAGATGGTCGCATTCCTTGTGATGTAGATATTCAAGCAGGTGGCGATTGTGTAGGTGTGCCGACAGTTCTTGAGTGCATTCAGGTCGCCTGGGAAGTGCATGAGAAACTAAAACCAGCAGACCGCTTCCTGATGACAGACGGTTAACTAAAAGGGGCGAAAGCCCCTGCCTCAAAACTACCCAAGAAAGGTAAAAAATGGATTACGAAGAAATTTTAAATGAAATAGACAAACTTGCTGCCTTGCTAGTCGATGCCAATGCGGAGTTATCTCAAAAAATTCAGGCGCTAATTCAAGCAGAGCAGAGCCACGTTTAGGTTGGGGTAATTCATCCTTACGTTTGGGTCGATAATAATAACTCGACCCAACCCAACTTTAGAAAGGTTTTTATGCAAGATAAAATTCGCGCCGTTCGTTCAGAAGTCCTGAACAGCTTTAACTGTATCGAAGTGACTGCAGAGATACATACAGGCACAGCTATCGAAGAAGAGTTTGGTGTTGATACGCCTTACCTTGTCGTCATCAGTGCGACACGTGATGAAGAGCCCCACAACCACGACGAGCTCGCCTTTGCTACGCTAGAAGAAGCAAACGCCTGTTTTGACCGCTTCGCAGAAGATTCAGAAATGCAGTATGACTTTTCCTGCGGTGATAGTAGAGACTTCTTGCGCTAAAAACTACCCAAATAAGCAAAGCCCGCCTTCGCGGGCTTTTTTAACGACCAAAATTTAAAAGGCTGGACAAAATGAAGACTAAGCAAAGATGGCACGGCATTGCGCCTGGTATGGTTTACGCGATAACAATTTACGCACCGGATAGAGCTATGGCAAAGCGAGAGCTCCGCCGTTTTCTCGGAACAGACAGGCTTCCCAAAGGTAGTACAGTTTGGCAGGACTAATAAATTGTAACAAATGTTTCAAATTCCGCACCTATACTCACTCCGCAGTCTTATTTATCAAGGAGATTTTTAAAGTATAAGGTGATTTGGGTAGAAATTCTGTTTCCCTCTATATATACAATTTTTTCTAAAAACTACTAATATTGATTATATATGGCTTAACAAAAATTAACAAAATTGGAGCACAACGTGTTTGACATAACAACGGGAAAAATAACGGTCGTGGAGTTTATGTACAAAGGAGAGTTACACAAGAGCATTCGCTGGACAACAGCCCCAGAAGTTTTTGATGATGGCAAGAAAGACACCAATGGGCTTAAGGCACGCTACGCAGGGAAAGATGCGGAAGTGGTGAGTGTCAAGCACATCGAATTGTCCGAAATACAGCTTTAAGCAAAGCACGCCCGGCTAGGCAAGCAAACCTGGCTAGGCACGGCAAGCAAAGTTTTCTAGGCACGCAGTAAGCGTGCCTTTTTATTACCCAAATGAGTGTATCCATGTATGTGCGGGCAATATAGACACATCGAGACAACACACACGCAAAGGGTAGCAACATGGACGTACTGATTGACAACTTCTTCATCATTGGATTTATCTGCGGTATCTTCGGGGCTTTGTCCTTGGTTTATATACTCGCCGTAATAAGTCACCGCGTAATTATGTTCTTCCAAGACTTAATGCACACACGCAGAATCATGGAAGAAAAACGCTACTATCAAAAGGTGATGATGAAGAAGCTGACAACGATGTACTAAATACACCAAGGAAACCCCATAGATTTAAACGCTATGGGGTCAAGGACGAGCGATTAGGTGCTGCGGTATACCGATATAGCATCCAAATGGTAAAAACGCGCCAAAACGCTTTAAATTGATTTTTGTCGGAGAAACTAACCAAAGGAGAGAGTATGCGTAAATTCTAAAGCCAACATACAAACCGTTTAGAGAGCAAAGCCGTATTTTGCAGCCAGCCTTGAAAGCGAGCTCGGAATACGGCTATTTTGCGTGAAATAAGAAGGAAGAAATAATAAAAATCCACGCCTTGTATATACGGCTGGCTTTGTAAATTCCTACGGCTGATGGACTTGCCATAGGAATACGGCTGACTCCGATGAAAAGCCCGCCAAAACACTTCGGCTATCGTGACTGGGAAAC
>OGVO01000032.1_pt1 | contig 23541 bp, 25 predicted proteins | sample 1575771 | NCBI WGS metagenome assembly OGVO01 (sample SAMN07581527, study PRJEB24739) | freshwater metagenome | place: Singapore | collected 2015-01 | reverse complement strand
GTTTCCCAGTCACGATATGCGAGTCACTGTAAACTATCCAAGCCGGAACTCGTATTCCTTTCTGAATCAAATCCCAAAGTTCCTTGTAATCGGTGGATAAGGTGTAGAAATCTTGGTTAAACTGGTGTTTGGGAGTGAATTCTAATTCATTACTACTCATTTTACGCTGCGATTTTGGTTTTGATTTTTGTGTTTAAAGCTTCAATCCACGCCTTTACAACATGGGGAACAACCGAGTTCCCGATGAATTTTTTCTGGTCATTCTGGTTGCCAAGTAATTTGTAATTCTTTGGGAAGCCCTGGATCATTAGTAGTTCCCGAACCCGGAGCATCCGCATTTTGATGTCTACGATCCCAAACATGGCCATGAACTGTTTGATGAGAATCATGGTCTCGGAGTCGTCCTCATAAATGGGTATGTTGAACATTCCTTCCACGGCCACAATCATTTGTAGAGGCGTTTTGTCTTGCCGGGCGATGATCACAGGGCAAGGATTCTCCACACTCGAAACGTTTCCTTTGATCCATCCTGGGTTGACGATGTAGTGGTACTTACGATTTGCCGTGATGGTTGGAAGTGGGTTATCCAACGAGCTCGCATTGCCTTCGAAATGTGAGCCGACAATAAATTTATTTGCCGTCACTAGATTTGCTTTGGGAACCGTAGGGATAGCACCCATTACAGTATCTATTGGTGAATGGTTGTGGTCCCCATTGTACTCACGATCAATCCACTGAGCTTGAACCATGGCCATATTGTCACGGGCCACGATTGTATTAGATGGATTCTCAATCGATTGATTGTTATCCCCAGAACTGTAGTAGCTAGTTAAAAAAACGGTTTTTACATACGCATGTCCATCGACGGTTGTTATAGCCCCGGCTGGCCCATCTATTGGAACTACTTTCCCCATTGGCCGACCTGAGTAGTATTTCGCTAGAAATTCTTTCTTACCTTCTCCTGCTACATACTTGATCAGACCGGCATATACTCGCTTTAGCGTATTTTCCACCAGTGGTTTTTCCTTGAAAAAATAGATTCTCCTTCGTCCTGCAGGTCAAGCACTTCCCGGACAGGCTTCCACTTTTCGGTGGAGCGGAAAAGGCTAGATTTTTCAGGAACCTTGGAGTGTGTTTTTTCGGGCCACGCAATTGGAAGTCCATGCTTGGCGAAGCATCCAAACAAGCGGTTCCGAGAAGTATATGCACCAAAATCTGCACTGTTCATCTCGGTCCATTCGTCGTAATAGCCCATTGAGCATATTTCTTGCTTCCAACGGATCCATTCAATGCCGTTTTTCTTGGAAAGTGGCTTGCCGTTTTCATCCAATGGCCCCCAAGACATGAATTCAACCACATTTTCTATCATCACATAGTCAGGGTCCAGAGCTACAATGTAACGCTCAAGGTGATCGGCTAGGGTTCGAGAGTCTGCGTCCCGTGGCTGTCCTCCTTTTGCCTTGGAAAAATTTGTACACTCAAGCGATGCCCAAAGAATTACCTTCGCATTGGGGTATTGTGACTTTTGAACAAAAAGTGTCTTGACAAGTTCTGTCAAGTCGAGTATTCGGATGTCTTCCTCGAAATGCAATACATCTGGATAGTTCTTCCAGTGGCTCTGGATGGTCGATTTCTTTGATTAGGTATTCTAGATTCTTTTTTGCAAGATCAAAATAGGATGCTTTCAATTCGCACCCAATTCCATACCGTTTCATCTTAACCGCTTGGTATACTTCGCTCCCAATGCCTAAAAATGGAGTATAAACTGTATCGCCTTGATTGCTGTAAAGATATATCAATCTTTCGATTGTCTCCAATTGCAGAGGGCATATGTGCTTTTCGTCCTCTTCTTCTCTTGCAGATCTGAATTGCAAAGTGTTCGAGTAATTAATGTCCATCCATACGGGGGAAGCGATTTGTTGCCACAAGTCAACTGGCATATCTTTGTTGCTTACTGGATTTTTCCGCTCCCCATCTTTGCGGAAAACTAAAACATAGTCAGGGATGCCAACTCTGGACATAGTGGAATCCTTTTTTACCTGCTTGTGCAACAAGCCAAGTGCTTTGGTTCTCTGCATCTCGATGACTGGATCTTTCCAGATTGTCACTCTTGAATGGTAGATAAAACCGCACTCCTCGAATAATCTCAAGATCATCCCAGAAAAATCTCTCAAACCAATAAACCCCTCTTTCCCTTTTTGAATAGGGAGGTCCATACAATGAACAGCGACATTTCTTCCTGATTGCATCACTCTGTACAAATCTTTGATTAAAAATCCAAAGTGGGCCATGAACTCCTCCCATCCTTTAGAATTGCCCATATCCTCGAGTTTGTCGGAGTATGTGTACAGATCCGCAAATGGAGGGGAAAAAACAGAAAACCCTATGGATTCATCTGGCAATGTTTTGATTGTCTGGCATGAGTCACCATTCAATATGTGGTAGTGCTTTGTTTTTACTTCTGGGAAGTCAGTCATTTTAATTGTTTCTTTTTGTTCTGATATTATGTTCTTCATTTCTGTTCTTAGTTCATTGAATATTTTTTCTTTCTCTTTTAGATTGCCGATTACATTTTCCATCGTATCTGTGGTAATCAAATAGACAATAACCTTTTCCTTTTGCCCAAATCTATATGATCGTCGGACTGATTGATACAGTTTTTCAAAGCTAAAATCTAGGCTTGCAAAAACTTGAATATGACAAGATTGGAAGTTTAACCCCATCCCTGCAATCTTCCCTTTCGTAATCAAGATTTGAAATTCATTGTTTGCAAATCCTAGAAGAGTGGATTCTTTATGAGGGATAGAATCAGATCCTTTCACTTGCCTAGCATCAAATCCAAAGTGTTTTAGATTCTTTTCAATGATATCCCCTTCCTCATTGTGATGCACCCAAATAAGGATTTGTTCTTTTGAGTTTTCCCTGACAATATCATAGACAGATTGAACTCTCTTCTCCGATGTTTGCCTCAGCTCTTTGTTAAAATCTGTAGCATTGACAGATGACTCATTGAATAAATTCCCATCGTCTTTTTTGTCTGTTTTTACTTGCTTTTCTATATACACTAGATCAGGCAATTTGTACCTTTCTGATTCGTGAGTAAATCCAATGTCGGAAGGCGATTGGATGACGGTTGCCCATGTCCCAATCCAAGAGTAAAACTCTTTCTTAGAGTGACCTTTTACTCTCCATTTTGCAGTTTCTCCACCATCATGGACAAAATACATTGCTAGCATTTCATCTCTAGACATATAGTTCAAAAACTCAGAATGATTCCCAATCTCCATAAGATCATTCGGTGAGGGTGTAGCAGTGCAAGCCAATTTGTATTTTGTTTGTGCAAAAGTATCTACTACCAAGGTCTTAGTCTTGCCAGTAAAGTTTTTAAGAATAGAGCTTTCATCCAAAACAATTCCAGAAAAATCCTCGACAGAATGTCCAGAGTATTCCCCGCTTTTTATGTTCTCGATTTGCTCATAGTTTGTGATGTAAAGCCCATGGGCTGATTCACTTCCAGACCCAATCTTTTGGACATCATACCCAAGCTTTTTGGCTTCTTGGATAGTTTGTCCAGACACTGCCAAAGGTGCAAGGATGAGCACCTTACTGTTTTGATTCTTTGCTACTTGGTAAGCCCATTCGATTTGCATAAACGACTTGCCGAGTCCAGTATCGGCAAATATCGCATACCTGCCTTTTTTGAGTGCTTTTTGCACTATGTGCTTTTGGAAGTCGAATAGCTTCGAGTTCAGTTCGTTTTGTTCAAGTTCAAATCCAGAGTCCTGTATATGGATCATTTTCTTTTTGAGGAATTCCTCGTATGTTGTTGTCATTGGTTTGTCCTTTTTTGTTTTGTTTTTCGTCAACTTTTTTTTAGATGATTGGTTACAAAATACACCACTATCGCAGCGATTAACGCATTAAATGGATGCACCATAATCATGTATATCCAAGATCCAATCCCAGCAAGACCCAAAAGCACTAAAAAGATAAGATACGCCATTACTTGATCACCATCCCCATTCGTTCCACTATCTCAGCACCGACAACTTCTCGACCGTTTTGGATTGCTTTTTTGATCTCGGACTTTTTCGGTTCGATTGTCGTCTTGACTAGGTCGGGATTCAGACTTGCGAAGTCCTTGATGTCCAAGTTGACTTCAACCGCCGACGATTTTCGCCAAGTGATTTCTGTGCGACTGTCTTTGAGTTTTTCGCCTTCGTTCAAGTTTTGAACAAGATAGCGTCGAATTGAGTCCGCTTTGTTTTGGACAGATTGCATTCGTTTTTTGAGTCGATCGATCTGCCCCTTGATTGCCTCGGCTTCTCCGTCTAGGTCACAGATCCAAGCGGATAGGTTGAGAAGCTTTTCCGTCCGGTGCTCTTGGATAGCGTCTAGACGGGATACAAGTTCGTCGTCTAGAATCTCGCCAGTGTCTTGGTCGATTGCCATGGCAAGGGTGTCCTCGTATAGTTTTGAGAGTTCGAATAAGTTCATGGCTTGAACTCCTTTAGGAAGGCGATCGTTTGTTCACAAGTCTCAATAGACAGGATGCCTTTTTTGGCTAAAGTTGGAATTGTGTCCCCACAAGGTAGGTGGGAGAGTTCCACCCCTTTTGGTCTCTTTTTTTGGCACAGATTGTGGACCTGTGCGTTTAATTTTTCCTTTTTTTGTTTTTCTTTTCCGGTGAGAATTTTAGGCACTTTGAGCCTCCATTTTTTGTTTGATTAGTTTTAGTCCCTCGTCGAATACACCTAGTGCGTGAAGCGATTCGTATCCATATTCCCAACGAGCTTTTAGGCTCTTGGTTTGGTCGAGTCCCTTGGATTCGCTAAGCTCTTTTTTGAGCTTGTCCAGTGGATTTTGTTTAATTGTGGGAGTAGTTGGTTGGCTGGCTTTGTTTCCGTCATCGTCCTCGTCCGCGACAATACCCAAAAGACAGCAGATCGAATACCGTCTGCCGTAAGTCAAAGCCGATCCCAGTTGTTGGTCTGTTAGTCCGTCCCGGATAGGATAAAAGGATTCGATCCCGTTAGACCCGTCAGTAAGGATAGTCTTAAGCCCTCGTTCTGTTTGGCTGTGGTAAAGGACAAGTCCTTGACTAGCCAGAGCATCGGAGACAGCATCGACAATGTCGTCGAGTGTCATGTACTTGTTTTTGTAGTGTGGATTGGTTGCACTTTTGGAGATGGGCTTGAAGGCTTTTTTTGCCTCTATTAGTTTTTGTATCATTTGTGTTCCTCGTTTTTATCTTTTTTTTAGTCAATTACGGATTTTGTTCTGCCAAGCCAATCCCCGTAAAACAAACTAGATTGCATTTTTAGAGTTTCGCCGTCATCCCATTCTACCGTCACAAACCCATCTTGCTCGTGGACGGTTCCTTTTTGGCTTTTAATGTTTTTGTAGTAAATTGTCTTGCTCATGTTTGATCTCCTTGTTGATCTAATATGACCATACCTTTCCCCTCCTATTTTGTAAACTCTTTTTTTTGGAAAAAATTGAAAAATAAAACAAAAAAATATCTGTCTGCCCCAGCGATTTGGACATGGCATTTTGGCAGTTTTTAAGAGTTTTTGTATATACGTTTGTTTATGTAATTGCAAAAAACCCCAATAAAAACCCAAAAAAAGGGGGGCTGCTCCCCTGAGTAAGAATGGGGAAAAATGGAAAAAAGATTAGATCGGAGAGCCTAGCAATCGACGGATTCGGAACAGAAAATAGCCTAAAAGGGCGAAAAACACCACCCAAAAAACACCGATCAGCGTATTGACAAGACTGACCTTCCACTCGTCTTTTTCGATCTGTTGGATAAGGTCTTTGTTCTTTTTGCTTATCACTTCGATTGACTGGTTGTTTACATTCTGTACCCTTTCAAGGATTTTTATCTTTGCTTTGTCCGATATTTCGGGATCGTCTAGTATGGTCTTGATTGTCTTGTTGTCGAAGGGAACGATGTTGGAAGAACTTGCACAAGATATACAGATAAGAACCGAGAACAAAACAAGCCAGAAAGATTTCATCCCAATTCATACTCCATCTCGTAACAATAGCGTTGTGCGTCTTCCTTGGTAGCGAAACCAGTCTTAACCATTTCTCCATCTTCACGGAAAACAGCATAGCCTTGCAAGGTTCTTCCTAGTTTATAGTCAAATTCAAATCCAAGGATGTACCCTTCGATGTCAAAAATGATCTCCGTTTGTCGGTCGATGTAATAAGTCATAGGCTATCTTTTTCTGTCTTGATCTTTTTGTCCAATTGTTTTAGGAACAAAGAATGAAAAGCAATCGCGAAAAGATAGTTCAGAAAATTTAGTTTTGCGTGTTCTACCCAGTCCCCTTGGTTATAGATGTCATCGGCAAGGAAAACAAGCGAGACAATAGATGCGATTAGAAAAATAGTCCATTGTGTATTGAACACTTTGAACTTGTACTTTTTGGCTAGGTAGCCAAGCATCACCACAATAGCGATGTAGGGAAGGTCGATGAGTTGTTGGAAATCTATGTTCATTTTGTCTCCTTTAGGTCTTGAAATGTAATCATTCGTCGGATTGTGTGTTGTTTGAGGTAGTCCCAACTGTACTCACAGAACCCACCTTTTTGGTCTTTTTGGTATGGGTGTTTTCCGTACGGATCATTGCAATAGAATGTCCTAGTAATGTCGCTTGACTTGTGGATGCGTATCCAATGTCCAGATGATGACAGCAATGTGCCGACGGAGATGGGACGCTGTGTTACTTCTATTGCCCTGTGTAATACTCTAGGATCGTTTTGAGTTTCTTCGGGAATAGCAATGACTGGGATTTTCGCGGCTTTAAACAATGTGTTCATAAACCATGCGTGATTGCGGTAATCCATTAGGTTGTTGCGTTGTGGTGCAATGTGCTTTTGGGATTTGAGGATGCCGAAAAACATCGAATAGTAGGTAAAGGTGTTAATCTGTTGCAGTTCTTTTTTCCCAAACTCTTCAGCGATAGCCTTGATGCAGTCCTCGTTCGAGTTGCCTTGGCATTGGGAAGTGCCTTTGATTTGGATGCCTTCCCATTTCCAGGTGGGGTCATCTTTCTGGTCGTTTGGTGGTGGAATGATTTTAGCGGTTGCCATTGTTGGATAGCTTCTCCAATATTTGATTGAGCATATGCTTGTGGTCTAGTCCTTGGTTGTGCAAACCGTCCATTTTGGATTCCATCTTTTCGATTGATAGCTCGATCTTGTCGATGTTGGATGACATATACGATTGCGCTGTGCCCATTGCTCCCACCTCAGTCCGTAAGACTCTTGCCTCTGTCTCTACTGAGTCTATTCGACGATTCAGTTCCTTTTTTGACTCGTGCGTTTTTGTCTCCAATTCGGAAAATGATAGGCTGATCGCACTTTGCACGAAGCTCTTCATCTCGAGACGCATAATATACAAAGCACCCGACACAATAGCTATCGACATCGTAAGCAGTAGTCCTATCTGTTGTACTGTCAGTTCGATTGTGTTGACTTCTGCAAACAGTATCATTCAGCATCGTCCTCTCCTAGAGTCCGTCTGTACTCTGGGTCTGTCTGTTGTAGTAAGTAGTTTGTGACTGCAAATTCACGAGAGCCACGATTGAGTGCGTTCTTCAAAACTTGTCCGTATTTTGTGCCTTGGGTTTTTTGCAAGATTTGTTCAGATGGAAGGTTTGCACGGTTGGCGAAATATTGTGACGTTCTTCTTCTCCCTGTGGTTTCCAGGTTTTTTCCGACACCAGCTCCAATACTTGCACCGACAGCACCACCGATACCAGCACCAGCGAAACCACCAACAGCACCACCAACCATAGACCCAAGACCTGTTCCAACTGCTGTACCAGTGACTGCCAAGTTTGCTCCTTTGTTGGAAAAACCTTCTAAAAGTTTTTTAAGCCTTGCATCTTTGACAAATTGAGAAAGGTTTTCTGCCCCTCCGACTTCACCAATTCTTTTTTGTACAGATTGAATAAGTTTTTCATCATTCAAATTAGGGATAGGAGACATTTGACCTTGGATTAAAGATTTGACTTTGTTCAAGTCTGCTTTCCCATATTGGTCAAAAATTCTTTTGTCTAGCTTGTCTTTAAGTTCCATTGCTTTCGCAAGCGGTTTCATCTTGGATCTGAATTCAGGAATTTCCTCTTTGAGTTTTTGATCTAAAATATTTTGGAATTTTTTTAGACCACCTTGCACTTCAAAGTTTTTCGCATCTCGTTCAAAATTTATATCTTTTCGGATAGAATTGATTGTAGATTTAAGATCACGAGCAGAAATTTTCCCATCGGCATCAGCTAGAGAAAGCAAGCCATCTTTTCTCTGCAAAAGCTTATTTGCAGTTGCAAGCTCTGTGTCAGATTGAAAAGTACCTTTTACTTTAAGATTTTGCTCGATAAAATCGTCCACTTTGTTTGCAAGTTCCGCGACATCAAAACGAGCATCTGATTTGTCCAAAACATTGTAAGCTTTGTCTGTTAGCTCATTGACTTTTTTAATGTATGGGTTTTGGTCTAGCTTGGAAGATAAATCTATGATTGCCCCTTGAATTACTTCTGGTGTTGATCCTTCACCTAATTTCTCAATTCTTTGTAAAGCATCTGGATTTTTGCGTATGACATCTATTCCTCGCTCGTCCAAACCTGTAGCAAATCCACCGATGACATCTTCTGCTTTTTTGCGTATAGCTTGTCCGGATGGAATAACATCCCCAATCTTGCTAACAGCACGACCAGCACCACCGAATGCTCCACCAGTAAGACCACCGATACCAGCACCCATTGCAACATCTGATGGAAGATTGGACAAATTTTCGTTTTCGCCAATGGCTTGGAGTCCGCCTTGTAGTGCACCTTGACCAGCAAGACCAGCGACAGTTGTAGCGGCTTTTCCACCAATCAATCCAGTCCTTGCGATTCCTTGACCGATTGCACTTCCTCCACCCGTTAAAAACATTGGAGCAACTGCTCCTGCAATTTCACCACCTAAAAATGCGGTTGGGTTTGCTTGTCGTGCTTGTTCGTATGCAAGTCTAGATTCATCTCTCGCTTGTTGGTATGTTTTGTCCGAAATAAGAGATTCAAGTCCACCTGTGATTTCGTCTGCAAAGCCAAAGGTCAACCCTTGTGCGCCACCACGAACTCCAGATTCCAAAGCAGATACATCAGGGGCAGATTGTTTTTGTGACATAAAGTCTTGCAATTTAACTTGGCTCACATCTCCAAGAACTTTGTATCTGGGGTCTGTTAAATCTATTTTTTCTGACATTACAAATCCCTCACTTTATTCCCTTGTGCATCTACTTCAATTCTTTTCCCAGTTTTTTGGTCGATTACTATTTGATTAGGCATTTGCCCAGATGCTTGTCTTAAATTATCTATAGTCTGTTCTCTGATTAGTTGTTTGTACCGAATATTTTCAGGGGTATCTCCTGGCATTGGGAAGTATTTTCTTCTTTCTCTTTCAAATTCTTCGTCACTGATAGAAGCACCTGATTCTTTTCTTAGAACTGCCGAGACAAAATCATTTTGAGCAGTTTCATAGTCTTTTCTTTCTTTTGATTTCCATCTTTCAATCGGTGCAACGTTAAATCCAGATGGGCTATACCCACCTTTATCAGATATAAATTTATTTTCTAAATCAGATAAAACTGAATTTGCATTTTGTGTTCTTTTGGCAAATCCAGAAGCCAATCGTTCACTTTCAGTTGCTGGTTTTACTTTTGGTTCTGAACTTTGGTTAGCCCTCATCTGCGCCATTCTCATTTGTGCATCTTGTTGTGCCTTCTGCATAAACGCAGGCATTACGGTTTGCAACTGTTTGGCTGTCATATCAGGTTTGATTTTGTTGGGAAATAATTCCATCGCAGCTTGACGAGCAAACTTAGATTCGTCAGAGTTTGGATCGTTTAATTTCGCCTCCATTCTGTTCGCTTCTAATCGTCCAAGGTTGGTTTGAATTTGTTGCATTCCAGTTCCTTGTCGTCCTTGGAGTCCAGCCCCTAAATCAGACAGACCACCAGCGAGGGCAATAACAGTCTCACGCTCTGGGGTAATGGCTTCTATGCCAGAAGAGATAGAATCACCAAGCCCAGACAACCCAGAGGACACCATACCACCCACATCTTTCGCACCTTCGGAAACAACATTCCCAAAGTCGCCCAAACCAGACAAAGCGTCCTTGGACAGAATGCCCAATCGTTCCAAAAAAGAACTTTCTGATTTTGGTTGATTTGATATCGGTGGTTGAACTGGTGGTGTCATAGAAGGAGTTGGTGGCATCAATGAAGCCTGTCGCTTTGGTTGTCCTTGTGGAGGGAGTGGACGGTTCCATTGATTGGCCCCCATTTGGTCAACGATAGGGCTAAGACCTAGAGTAGGTTGAGTCATCAGTTGGTCGGTGCCTAATAATGATCTAAGTGGTTGATTTTTGTTGACTGGCATACTATTTGCCCCTCCCAGCTACTCCACCAATGATTGTTCCACCACCTTGCAATGCAGCCCCAGCCATTTGAACTCCAGCCTGGAATCTATTGGCTTGATTCTGTGCTTGGAGGTTGGAAATACTTTGCAATGCCCCTGCGATTGCTTGGTCTTTGCCTGACTGCATTCCGTATTGTGCAATTGGCTTTTGAGTCACATTGTAGATTTGAGATTGATTTCTTAAATCCACATTTTGTTGGTTTGTTAAGTTTCTGTTCATTGTGTTTTGACCTGCAAGTGTTTGTCTTAGATCAAGGTTTCTCGCAGTAGCCATGTTTTGATTCTCTTGGTTAAACCTGTTGATTGCATCTTGAGCTTGGTTAATGGTAGATTGCTGTCCAAAAGATTGTTGCCCCATCTCACCTGCTAATTGTGCACGCTGTAAAGCGGCTTGTTGTGCGGCTTGCTGAGCCATTGCGGCGACATCCATCCCTTGACGGCTTGCCAAGTTTGCTCCTTCTTGTTGTGCTTGCAATTGTGCGGCGAGTTCCATACCAGACCCACCCATCCCGCGCTGTCTAGCTTGTCCAAGGATAGCATCTCGCATTCCTCTTTGCTCTGTGGCTTGCTGTGCTTGTATATCTGCCAAGCGTGCTCTGTCAATAGCCGACATACCTGTATTGGAGATTTCGTCCAGCTTGGACAAAGTGTCAAATTGGGCTTGTCCTAATCGTGGATCAAGTAGTATCTTGCGAAGTTCAGTAGGTGAGAGTTCGCCAAATTGCAGATCTCCAAGGTATTTAAGTTCCTCAGGGGTTGCATATTGTTCTAGGTTAAGGTCTTGCAATTCTGGGACTTGAGTTGATCCAACCGCAAGTGCCCCCAGCATCTGAGATTGGAGTGCGCCTTGTGAGGCTGGACTACCAAAGATCGAACCCATTGATATACCCGAAAGTGCCGGTGCAAAAAGTTTGGTAGAAAATGACCCTAATGACCCTAAATTCATGTTATACCCCCCATCGCGCCACCGCGATTTATTATGTTGTTTGAATTTATCCCTGCCCCGATTGCCGTGGTTGGTGGTACTTGAAGTTGCCCACCAATCGTTCTGGCAAGAAAATCAGAAACATCTTGTCCGGATAGTTGTGCAAGTGCGTTTAGTCTTGCAATTTCATCCGCTGTTAGTGCTTGCTCTGCTCTAAGTGGTTGTGCTATTTGTGTCGTGTATTGCTTGTAAAGAGTGTCTAGGTTTTGAGGAGCAGTTCTTGATAGGTTTGCTAAATCTCTATCAATGGCTAATAGACTTTGATTAATTTGGTCAAAATCTAATTTTTGATTCACAAGTTTTTGAGCTTGTTGTGCATTAGCAATATCTTGGTCTGCGTTTTCTCCGAAAATGTTCCTTGCTATGTTTTGCCGTGCTCTTTGTTCTGTAATGTTTGGTTCAAGTTCAGAAACAAACCCTTGTTTTCTTTGATTTGCTAAATTCTGGAATTGTTGGGCCGCCAAAAGGTTGGGGTCAATCTGTCCATACATATCACCAATCTGAGATTCTAAGGTTTGGATGTCTTGTCTCTCCCCAAGTGCTCTTCCTTGTTGTGCAAGGTTTTGGGTGGCTTGCCTTCCTTGATCTGTGGCAGTGGTAAGGAATTTGTCGAGAGCCATTGATCCTTGAGTGAATCTAGGAGACTGGCGAATGGATCGAATATAGTCAGAAATTCCACCTTGTGTTTGCAGTCCTTGCAAGGTTTGTGCAGTTTGTCCTTGAGTCTGTCGAGCCTGGTTTGCTGTCTCTTGGAATTGCGAAACTGGTTTAGATGGGTCAAACTGTGCGGAAGTTCTAAGATTTGTAAAACGATTGATATCTTCTTGAGAAGCCTTGGTCGGGTCTTGGAAAATGTTCTGTGCAAATTGCTGATTTTCTCTAATACCGCTAAGTTCTTTTTGTGCGGATTGACCTACATTCTGAGCTTGTGAGATAGCCCCTTGTGCGGATTGCAGTTTGTTTTGTCCAGTTTGTTGAATACGGTTTACGGTTGCATTGTTAGGGTTTTGGATATAACTTTTTAGGTTTGTCCACGAGCCAGAAGATGACGGTTTTTGTGCTTGGTTTGGTTGTGTGGCAGTTTGTCCACCTCCACTAGACAAAGTGACCGATTGTTGGCCAGTCCCTCCTAGAGTAGTATTTTCTCCGCCTTCTTGTTCTTTTCTTTGTGTGCCGTCAATTAACATTTATATCACCATTACCTTTATTGTATATTTCTTTGAATTGTCTAAGCCAGTAATGTTTCTGATTTGAATTTGGCCGCTTAGATCTCGCCAATCGAGAGAAACGGCACTTGTGAACAGAGTGTCAGGATTTGTCTGATTTGTGACAGACAGCACGATTACCCCGTTTGGTTTAGACCTTAGACCAGACGGAAAAGTGAATGCGTCAAAGTTTCCGCTGGTATAGTTATTCTTAGTATTTATCACAAACTCTCTTATATTGCAAGCAATATTTTCTGTGAAAGTAATATCTTTGTTCAGTGCAGAATATACGCTTTCCATAAAAATGGTCAGAGTGCCCAAAAGGTTGTCCACCCATGACGGGGCATCGGGTGAAAGGTCTTCTCTTCTAATAGACTTGACTGATGGTAATTTAGCCATTAGGTAAACTTCTCCGACATCGGCGTATAGATCAAACTTACGCCTGAAATTGCAAAGTTTGTTTTCGCTTTTTTGGATCGGACTCGAATATAGATCCAATGTGCCCTAGTCTTTTCTTGCGGAATATATGTACGGATAGGAACTGGTTTTGCAGATGTGCCTCCACCCCAAGGTAGAGAACCCCAAGGGAATGTTCCCCACCCACCTTCCAATTCTGGTTCAACTGTGGTATATTCTGGAATTAAATTAAAATTGGTAGAAAACCCAATGTCCAAAGTGCGGAAAGAACTCTCTCGCATGATCAAAGTAATCTCTCGAAAGTGTTTTAGAATGCCAGGGTTCCCCGCTGATTCTTGTGCCCATTCGACATCACAAAAAATAGGTTGGATGAGTGTTGCCGATCCATTCGTCCAAGTTTCTACCGTATCTAGTTCTATCTGTCCAGATTGTGGTATATTTACAACAGTTGACTCGGTTGAACCTTGTTTGAGGATCATTCCTATTTCGGCAGTTGTTCCTGTATAGTCTACAATCAATCCAGACGAATTGGTGATAGTAATGGGTAGCTCATCGTCTTGGTAGTCTGAGATTGATATATCTTTTCGTTCTTGGTAAACATAGCCATTAGGACTTGCGTAATACATTTTAGAATCTAATACTATTCCAGCTGTTGCGTTAATAGTCCATCTTGTCCAAGCGTTTGTAAATTGGTTGTAGACAAAACACTGAGTTGCATTCGAATCGCCTGCTGTGTTTTTGACAAAGAAAATGTACTTTCTGTCAGACTCATAGGAAACAGAAAAAGCAGTGTCTGAAAAGGATGTAAAGGTTTGGATGCGGAACAGAATGTCCTCGATCGGTCTAGACATCACTTGGATTCCGTTGTCCGATACTTGAATGACACCCTGATCTGAGTAAAGATAGATAGTGTTAATAATCTCTACCACAGTTGCCCTACCATTGATGGCAGTTGTATTGTCAAAGTTTGACACCCGCAAAGAGGAAGGGTCTTCTCCCAATATCCTAAAAACCCCATCTTTTTTGAACAAGAAAACAGAGTCTCGGAGAGGGATGATTCTTTCGATCGGGAAGTCTTTAGATCCGATATTGATAAAGCTTAGCAAAGGAACGGCTTCGGGTTCACCTACCTTAGAATAGTACACTCTGTTTTGTGCTGTGTCGTCGTTAGAAGATATGCTATTACCCGATACTGGAAGGGTAGGGTTGAAAGCAGTTCCCTCAGATGACTGAACTGAAAAAGATGATCCTCCCACTCCTCTTTCCTCAATCAGTATTTGCCCAGGGAGATCATTGAAACCAGAAGTGTAGTAAGCGTAAACGGTAGTATTGGCAGGTCTTTTGTTAATGATTCGCACAAGTTCGTAGGCAGTTTGTTCTATATTCTCTGACGCTGTACCACTGGTAAAGATACGGAATGCCCCTGTTGTTGGGTTGGAAGCCGCTGCCCCTGTGTATGTTATTCCGTTGATCGTGATGGTATCGCCAACATCGAATCCACCCGTTCCAACCGATACGAGAGTAATAGTCAACCGTTCTTTTTGTTGCGTATTAGCGTAGAACATCATTTGCTTGTAGAGTGCTATATCTTTACAAACTGGAGGCTGTTCGTTTGCTTGGGTGATTCCTTGCTGAGAGGATGAAGTGTACAAAAAAGCCCCTCGCAAGTCATCGGGTGTAATGTCTGTGAAGGATACTTCCTTGGCTGTTATCTCACCTGCTGTTGGGTTTGCCTCATAGACAAGTTGTAATTCGTCCGATGGTTCTACTGCTGATCCGCTTTGTGGCGATCTGTACAACTGATAGAAATGATTGACGGTTATTCCTTGAGGGATCTGCCAAGTCAATGCAACATCTCTAGCCCCTCCGCTTGAGTTTGCCACCACCAACCGACCAGATGGAGCACCGATCAAAAGATTGCCATTAAGATCACGAATACCCCACACCAACCGATATGCCACATTGGAGTTGTTGCCAAACCAGCCACTTGATCCGGTGGTAGAGCCTTCACCGTCCAATGCCCTTGGAATGCCCGCATCTCCTACAGTTCCTGTCAAAGATTGGAGTTTTTTCACGCCTGCGTTTGTGGTAAAATATAAATTCCCGTTTTGTTGTACAGATTGAATCTGAGAATCAGAGGGAGCATCATAAGTTCCCGAATAGTTTACCCAAGTTCCTGAGCCGTTAGAATCGTAAGCTAGGCTATCGCCATAATGTGCTAAAAGTCTGTTTTTGTAGATATGGAGCGAGTTTATTTTTTGCCCACCTAATAAGGTGAGCTGAGTGCCGTACTTTTTGAACCCTCGTCTAGACTCTATTACTCCACCTTTGTCTATCACGCAGTTGTTGGCAACTGACAAGCTACCTTGAGGGATCTCTGAAAATTGGTTTGGGTTTGTGTATAGCCCTGATATTTTTAATGAGAGTTCTTGTTTCTTCATATGACATATCTGGAAATTCGTTTACGGTTCATCACCTTTTTTACTGCACCATCTACCTTTGGGGAAAGGGTAGCTTTTGCTGAAAATTCCATCTGTTGGTAAGTGTTCATCCCAATGGTCATCCCGTCCGAATCTCCCAAAGCTTCTAAGCATTTAATCGCCACGGCTTGAGTGAGCATAGGAATGCACTCAATAGGTATTTGTGGGAAGACACTTTGTTCAGATAGACAAAGCCAGTCATTGGGTGAAACATTGGGAGAGGAGTCTAGTGTGATTGTAGAGCCTGCCACATTGACGATTGAACCAGTCCAAAGAACCTGGAAAGGAGATTGATGGGAGACAATCTGAACATTTGCACCATTCACGAAACTAGCTGGCGGAGAAAGAGCAAGCGTAACATCTGAACCCGATACAACTTGTATTTGCCCTGCTTCTGTGGTCTTGACTAGGTCTGGGGTGCGATAGAAGTAGGATAGACGGATTGTTTTATTCGCGTCGATAGGATTTGGGTAGAAAATGATTTTGTTGTTTTTAACATAGAACCCATAGTTGGCATCGTACAAGCTGTCTGGATCAAGTCTAGGAACGGATCTGTACATCCTGTTATTTTCCCAGATCGACACATCCCTTAGTTTAGAACCGACAGCATTATTTGGGATAGGATATTCGGTTGTCACTCCGTCCGCTGTATAGTCTATCTCTGTAACATACCATTCTTCCCGAAAGGACATAAGGAACGGGACAATGCGAGTCTTGAGTTCATCATTGAGCATTAGAACGAATTTGTCGACCGTAAACAAAGATTGGCTAGTAGGAACCGCCCCCCTCCGCTTTACCTCGTCGATTAGGTAGTTGGTATCGTATTTCACGATCTACTACCCTTTGTATTTCTTTTTGAATTCTTTCAGCTCTGCAAACTCCGGATCTTCTTCTTCCTCATCGTCCATTGGCATAGATTCTTTAGAAGCATATCGAGACTTGATAGCGTCCAGACTGGAATAGTCTTCATCGCCTTCCATATCTTCTCCCTCTGGTTCTTCTTCTCGGAGTTCAGACAGCACGGACTCTTTGTCCTTAGAAGGCATTGCTTCCATCTTAATGACTTTGACATCTGCATCGACATCGCCTTTTTTGATCTTGGACAAAATGGACTCATCCATCTCAGATAGTAGGTCTTCCAATACTTTGCTCTTGGCTAGTAGTTTTGCGTTCATAGTTGTGTAGCTCCTTCTAGTGCTCTTAGTTCAGTTCTCCAAGATGATCTTTTGAGAGTCCAATGGTCTTGATCCTCTTCTGTCATTTGGGAAAAATAGTCTGTTGTCATTCGGAAATCAGAATCAGACAAAAGTTTTTTCAGGTCTTTAATCTGTTTTTCTTTTTGCCATTGGTTTAGTTTTTCTTGGTCAATTTGGATCATTCTATTACCGCCCAATGAGATAGGTGAGGATATTTTGCAACAAATTGCTCTTTGGTCAGCCCTACCCCGTCTGTCAATTCGCTGTCGTCGATATACCAAGCGTTACGAGTTGAACGGTCGCTAGGGAGTTCTGAGACTGGAATGATCTTGAAAGGGAGACCAGCTGGAACATCTTTTTCTGCGAGAACTAAAATGTCCTCGTCGATCGCTGGGCAAAGGATTTTGAGTTGGTTGTCTTTGTTGTAGATTATTCGGTTCATCGGAATATCCCTACATTCATAAAAGCTGAATCAATATTAGTTCCAGACGTATTTCTTTCCCCAAAAACCCGTACACTTCCAGTTAAGTATTCAATTACAACGCCTTTAATGGGGAATGCACTGTTATCATTGCCAGTAGTGACACTTGCCGCATAATTCGCATCAGGCATAGCCGTTGTAAAGTTTACTGTGTAATCTCCCGTTCCATTGTCTGTAATTGTTGACACATTCCCACTTGCACGGATAGCCACAGTTCCAGTGCCATTGAAGTTTACCCAAGCCCTGCATAAATACCCATTGTGCAAAGTTGTATTGTAATCCGTTCCTACTGTACTTTCGTAGACAGCTTGGAGTTGACCAGTTGGAAGTATTTTTAATCGAGTCTCGCCATTAGTAACAAACTTGAGAGTGTCGGGAGTATCGAACAAAATGCCCGTGTTAGTGTCTGTGTCACCGTGTAAGCTTGGAAGAGTTGTTGTCCCATTGCCTACCCCTACCACTCCTTTGATATTCAGCCCACCCTCGAAAGTGCCATTGTTCCCACCTCCACCGCCGAAAGTTCCTATAAGGGTATCAGAGTTGGATCGGAGAGCAAGACCGCCAGAGGTTGTCGCTTTGACTGTGGGAGTGTTTACAGTAGTTGAGTTTACAGTTGTCAAGTTCCCAATAGGAGAATCTACACTTGTGCTACCTGTAACTACAGGGGCTGTTATGTTTCCCGTAAAGGTTTGTCCATTTATTTTCGCATATCGTTGTTCGGTTGCAAGGGCAGTAGGGGCGGTGTCGTTTTCTGTCCAGGATGGAGAGTTTGATATTTTTAGAGACTGCCAAGCAGTGCCATCGTAATAGTCAAAGGTGGCAGATGTGGTGTTGATTACAATTAGCCCAATTCCTGGACTTACAATCGCGTCTCTTTGTGCTTCTGTCATCCTTGGAGGGTAGAACCCCCTAGATGTAGAGTTTAGATCAATAATCGCCTCGGGCGTAAGGGAAGCACCTAGACCAATCGAACCAAGTGCGGCACAAACTGCACTAACTAGGTTTGTTGCATCGCTCCCCCAAGCTGTATCACCAGTCTCAGGGTAGTTGAATGTGTTTCCATTGGCACTTAAAGGAATCGCCATACTTAGAAGCTGACCCTTACGCTAGTAGTAGAAGGCAAAGCCCATGCTGTCACAGTTGCGTTGGACAGAGTGGACGCTAATGTGTATAGACCAGATTCACCAGCTACTTTGGAAGATAGAGTCACTACCCCAGCGGAGGAGGACGCTACAATTCCCTTAGTTGCAGAAGTAGCAGACGCATTGAACGCAGTCACCAAGTTGGACGCTGTCTCGGTCACACTTGCTCCGATGTTGAACTCGTTACCAGTTGCACCCGATGCTCTAGCAGTAAATACAACGCCATTGATTGTGACAGTCTGTTCGGCAGTTGGGGCACCTGTAAAGGTTACCAAACCAAAAGCTTGAGATCCAGACACCACTTCACCCGATGTAAAGTCGTATGATCCGCCATTCAGTCCAGAGATAAAGTTTTCGATATTGGTGAGATTTTGTTTTTTCGATCCAGTCTTGCAATTCAAGACAGCGGTCACTCTGTCTGCTGTGTTGCCTGTGTCGATTGTAATTGTGAGTAAAGACATTATGTTCTCCTTTGGCTGTCTATTTCTAGACAGCCGTTTCGGTTAGTTCGCTTATGGAGTGAATCCAGAAAGCTTGGTGAGGGTTGCAGGTTTTTCGGGGACGATCGCAAAGTCAGAGTACGATTGGAACTCATACCCGGCTCTACCATCGAGTTGTCTAAAGAACTTGCCACCTTCGTTTGGTCTCTGGAAAGTGATGTCAGTTGAACCAACACGTTTGAGGGGAACTTCATTTGGAATAATGAATATATCGCCATCTCGCAACATTGGATGAACTTCGAGGTTCATCTTTCCGTTAGTTCCGTGGAAGTCGAATTCGGTGAAACCATTCTCGCCTTTCTTGCCTTTGTCTGAATATCGGCGAAGTGCAGATTGGTCAGTTGTGATGATGTCGAATTGCTTGGGTGGCAATAGGACGGTCACATCCCCCATAAATCCGCGTTGTACGGATGCAGTTACAGCCTCTTTTACTTTGGCAAAAGTCAAGGCACCAGAAGTTGCGATGTTGTTTGCTTTCCAGAGGTCATACAAAGCAGCGTCAATGCCAAACAAAGAACCTGTGTTAGTGCAGATCTTGTCCAGACCAGACATCTCTTTGCCTTTGGCACCATTGCGATAAAGGTACAGACCGCCACCAGTGAAGGTTGCTCCGTTGAGTGCAGTGATACCAGTTGCAGTTCCAGTTAGGGTTACTTTGCGAGTAGTGTAGTCTACAGAAGACACGCTGAACACAGAATCAGCACCTGAAGAGATCAGGGTTGAGTCGTTGTTTGCGTAGAATTGGAGGGTCATGTTTTTAGATCCAGCCCAGAATCCAGCAGACCAAGTTGCAGCGGAAATATCAATCACGGTTGTGGTTGCATTGACACCAGTCGCGGCAGTAACACGAGCACCAGACCCACCATAAAGCATTTGGTATTCAGCAATTCTCGCGTGAGATGCGGCCATTCTTTCCACTTTTTGAGTGAGAATATTGGCAAAAGCTTGTTTGTCAGTCTTAGCAGAAGCGGCGGCCTTGTAGGAGATCAAACCTTGAAGGACAATCTCTACACCTTCTACTTCAGCTTCTTGAGTAGACATTGAAATTCCACCGTTCAGGGTAAACGCAGACCCATCGTTGGCAAAAGTTACACCTTGTTCATCGGATACGATGACTGGGAAAATGTATTTGCGTCCAAGGGCTTTGGCGGATTCGAAAGGAATCATCTTGAGAAGTTTTGTGTACTGAGGGATTACATTGATTGATCCCCCACCGAACATATATTTAAAATAGCCGTCTAGCAGGCTTACTGTGGTTACGTCAGACATTTGTTTGCTCCTAAAATAGTCTAGTTGTTGTTGCTAGTTCTTTTGGGGTTTTGTCTGGCTATAAATAACCGAACCCTCTGAACTGCGAAGAATTTAATCCTCGATGGAACCAGATAGGCTCGGTCGATATGTACCTTAGACTGTAGAACACACCCAAACAGTCTGTCAAGAAAAAAATCTATTTACTTGAGATTTTTTATCCTGTCTTTAGCCATTCGCATAAACTCTTCAGGTGACACAGTTTTACTTTTAGCATTTTTTGGTGGTTGGTAGTTTTGGGACGGAATGTCTCGCTGTGCGATCTGTGATCCTTTGACTCGTTTCAGATCCTCTTGACGAATCTTTCGCAGAACATCCTCACCCAAAAGGGCAAGCAATTGAGAAGGATCACTTCCTTGGACGATAGACTGAACTTCGTTCTGAATGTCCTCTCGCACTAAGGGAAGCACATCCTTGGCAGTCAGGTCATACCCTCTCTGTGCTCCTCGGTGCAGATAGAACGCTATCCTTGCAACAGTCTTCTCGTTCTTTGGAAGATCGGGGGAAGAATCCAACACATCACGGATCTGGGTTGTAATTTCTTGCGTGTAGTGCTCTTGGAGAGCTTGCATCTGTGCTTGTTGTTTTGCTTGCTCTTGCTCTTCGATTAGTCTCTTGTATTCCTCGAGTTCTTTCTGCTGTTTGCGAATTTCTTTCTCTCTTGGATCGAGCATTTCCTCTTCCAATTCTTCCAAAAGAATAGATTCACTCAGTTCCCGAAGCTTGGCAGGGTTGTCTTTGTACAGTTGGCGAAGAGTAGTTTTGGGATCTTCGTAAAGTTTTTTGAATGCGTCCTCAACTTGCTTGGCAATCTGTGATGCTTTGCGGTTTTTGCTATTCGCTTGCATTGCGGCCTTGTAGCTAGCAAGAACTGTCTTAAATTCTTTGTCTGTCAGCTCTTCAGACTCATCAATCCCATAATGTTTTTTCAGCATCGCTTCTGTGGCGACATACTCCTTACCGTCCATCTCGAACTTTGCTTCTCGCCCGTGCGGTGGAAGAGTTGGGGCTTTTTGCTCTGTTTGGGGTTCAGTCTGTTCGCCTTCAAAAACAAAGTCCTCGATGCTTTTTGATTCTGCTACTTCAGTCGCTGGGGCTGATTCGATTGCTGGGCTTTCCATTGTTGCTTCGCTCATAGTTGTGGTGGTATTGATCCTTCAAGTGGTGCAAATTGTTCTCCAGTCATTGGGTTGGTGGGTAGGTTTGGCATACCTACTTCTTCGCCCATGGCTTGGATTGGGTTCGCTCCTCCCATCATTTCTGGTGGTGGAGGGGGTTGGGGAGTTTGGATTGGTTGTGTGCCGGTCAGTCCAAGGACATCGGGATCACCTTCTTTCATCTGTCTGATATGCTCTTGGATATGATCAAGGGCAGATTGCACAATTTCCGCGTTTCGTCTGGACTGTGGTGAAGACAATACGGTTTTGTGTTCTTGGATATGCAAGGCGTGATTGTCGGTGACAAGGACAGGAGGGTTAGAACCTTGTTGTAGCTCTTCGTTCTCGGCTTTGATTAGCAAGATCTCAGCACCATTCCCTTCCATCACATTTTCCAATCTGCCAGTAGAGATGATCTGCGCCCATTGGTCACGGAACTCAGGGGGGATTTGCATATAGTTGGAAGCCAGTTCAAGTCGTCCGCTTATAGAGTTGGCAAGAGGATTTCCGACATCGACAATCACTCGGTTGATCTCGGACAAATCGTCTCCTGTGAATTCTTCCATGTAGCTTCTATTCGCTACGCCTGAGATCATTGCTATCCTTGGTACACTTACATAGTCTTTTAGGATATTGACGGTAGCCGTGCCGACATCTTCGAGGAGCTGGACATAGGAAGCTTGGAGGAGGAGAGAAGTCTGGTAGGCTTGGCTTGCGACTAGTGCCAAGGCCGCTCCTGATTTAAGACTGGCTTCGGGTTGTCCACGAATGACAGAATTGACTCCCGAGAGTGTTTCCAATGTTCCTACGAGGGTAGGAATAAAATTGTAGGTATCGGGGGCGATTCCGACAGGTGTAAAAGCACTTGGGACCTGTTGACCGTCGTATTCGATCACATTCAACCCTCCTCCCAATTCTTCCAGCCCAATGTTTGCTCCCCTTGGCATTAGGATATTCTGTACCCCAAAAGTGGACAAATTGGTCTGAATAGTGGAGAAGCAATCGTCAATAGCTTTTTGGATGGGCATTAGGTCAAACCCGACAGTATAGCCAAAAGGCATATCCCGAATGTCGCCTGCACTAATTCTGTAAATCGGGATCTCTTTGTACGGGATGGGAGAGTCGATCAAGACAAGCTCATCCTGGAGATACACCACATAACGACCGCCAGGACAAGAAGCATTGTCCTCGTGATAGAACTCGTAGACTGGGATCAAATCGGTTTCTCTTAGGAAGGTATTCCCAAAAGTGAAGTCCATAATGTCATCGACTAGGATTTCGTATTGGTAGGACAAGTTTTCAATCCGTTCACGGTGTTCTGGGTATTCGCTCGCCAATGTGTATTTGTTTTTGAATGTGCGGACGATGAGCCAGTCCCTTTCGTCGAAGCTTTTTAGTGCGGGATCTCGGATGAGGTTTGGACTTGTGACCGTCCCATATTCGATGTCGCCATTCCGCACGATTGCCCCTGTCTCGGTCGTTCCGTACTCCTCCCCTTGGTTGGCGTCCCATTTTGTGTAAATGAATCCTTCGCCAGTGATACAGATTGCATCTTCGACAGCTTGGCGAATAGATCGTTCCATTCTCTTCTCTCGCATGTAGTAATCGAGCAAGCCGTTCGCAAGTTTTGCTTGAACTTGGCTTTTAAAATCTGTGTTGGTTGCTCTAGCCTGCCAGGTTGGACGCTGTGATACAGTAAGGTTGAGTAGGTTTTGGAGGATGTTGCGGAAGTGGTTGACATACAGTCCAGAGTATTCCCCGTTCTCGCCAGTTGCTACAATCGCCCCTGAGTGGATTGAGGCTTTATAGTAGTAGATGTAGGCTCGTTGCCACAGGTCAAAGAGTCGGGATGTTCTTAGATACTGGTAATAGTTTTGCACTCGGTTCATCAATTCTGATGCGATTTCATTTCTCGGTTTGACGGCGAAGTAGTTAGAATCTGTCCTTTGTTCGTCTTGTTTCATTTTTTGAATGCCTTCCTTAGATTAGAATATGAGTTCGGGTATTTTAGCCTTTCTACCCCGTGCATATTGACCTTGTCAAGTCCAAAATCGTAGGGGATGGGGTTCTTTGTGGTGTCGAGATTGCGAATGAGATAGATGAGGGCATCCAATGCGTCAAAGTGTCCGTACAAACTGGATCTTTGGAACTGGGTTTTCGTTTTGTCCCAGACTGCTGATCTTAGACAGCCTGCTAGTT